>LWDU01036905.1_pt1 | contig 14190 bp, 7 predicted proteins | sample 727161 | NCBI WGS metagenome assembly LWDU01 (sample SAMN04566230, study PRJNA314399) | hydrothermal vent metagenome | isolation source: deep sea hydrothermal plume seawater | place: Mexico: Gulf of California, Guaymas Basin | collected 2004-07-11 | reverse complement strand
AAAGAACGTGCTGGCCATTCAGGCGCTCAACGCATCCGTTTCCGACGACGATTTCCTCTTCGCGGTTGAACTGACCGACATCAAGATTGAAAACGACACCACCCACTACTTCTCAACTCCCACACCCGGGGAAGCAAACACGGGCGGCTTTTTCGCCTTTACTGCCGATACCAACTTTAGTCACGACCGTGGTTTTTATGAGGAACCGTTCGATTTAGAGATTACCACTGAAACCGAAGGTGCTCAGATACGGTTTACCACCAATGGGCTCCCGCCTACCGAAAATACGGGACAACTATACGAAGGCCCTATCCGTATCGAAAAAACAACGATTCTTCGGGCGGTGGCGTTCAAAGACGGTTTCGAGGCTTCGAACGTTGATACCCAAACCTATCTTTTCCTTGATGATGTTATCCGCCAATCTCCCCAAACGGCGGCTCAAGATGGTTGGCCAAACAAGTGGGGATCCAACGTGCTTGATTATGGAATGGATCCCGATGTCGTGAACAGCCCTCAGTACCGCGACACGATCATTGATGACCTTAAAACCATTCCGTCCTTCTCGATCGTCATGGATCTGGACGACCTCTTCAGTCGGAGCGGGGGCATCTACGCCAACCCACGCCAAGACGGCCGGGATTGGGAAAGGCCTGCATCCGTCGAATTGATCGATCCTGCCGGTGATGATGAGTTTCAAATCGACGCCGGGATACGGGTCCGTGGTGGATTCAGTCGCAGTGAGCAAAACCCCAAACACGCTTTCCGCCTTTTCTTCCGCGAGGAGTATGGCAAATCGAAACTTCGTCATCCCCTTTTTGGAGACAACGGAGCCGACACCTTCGACAATATCGACTTGCGGACCTTCCAAAACTACTCATGGAGTTTTCAAGGGGATTCAAAAGGCATCTTCATTCGTGACCAATTCAGTCGTGATGTGCAGCTCGCCATGGGACATCAGGCTGAGCGCGGAGAGTTCTATCACCTTTACATCAATGGTTACTATTGGGGTTTGTACAATACGGACGAACGACCGGAAGCTTCCTTTGGAGAAACCTACTACGGTGGTTCAAAGGAAGACTATGACGTTATAAAAGTGGATACCAATCAAGGCTATATTGCCGCCGCCACCGACGGCAATATTGAAGCATGGCGGGATCTTTGGGAGCAGGCCAAAGCAGGATTGAAGAGTGATGCTGCCTATCAGCGTGTGCAGGGTAACAATCCTGACGGGACCCCAAACCTTGATTTTCCTGTCTTGATCGATCTACCCAATCTGATCGACTACATGCTGATCATTCTTTACGGAGGCAATTTGGACGCCCCGATATCCAATTTTGGCGCGAACAGAGGTCCGAACAACTTTTTCTCAATCCGAAACCGTAATCAACGGGAAGGTTTTAAATCTTTTGTGCACGATGCCGAGCACACTCTCCTCAATGTGAATCAAGATCGCACCGGACCTTGGCCCGCCGGAGATAATTTTCCTCAAAGCAATCCCCAGTGGTTCTGGCAGCAACTGAGCGCGAATGCGGAGTTTCGATTGTTGGTTGCTGATCATGTCCATCGCCATTTCTTTAATGGGGGCCTGTTGACGGTCGAAGTAGCGACCACGCTCTTCGATAAACGTATTGAGCAGATCGACCGGGCCGTTGTTGCCGAATCGGCCCGTTGGGGAGATTCGAAGCGTAGCACGCCATTGACACGTGACAATGCCTGGCTTCCCGAGGTTAATACAATCCGTGAAAACTACTTTCCCCGTCGCTCGGACATTGTCTTCAATCAACTCAAGTCCAAAGGTTTCTATCCGACCTTGGCAGCTCCCGAATACAATCAACATGGCGGCGTTGTAGCCGCTGACTTTGAGATCAGCGTTAACTCACCGAACGGGTCGATTTACTTTACGGTGGATGGGAGCGACCCACGCCTTTCTGGTGGTGCCATCTCCCCTTCTGCAATCCGTTACACCGATCCCATCCCATTGCTCGAAAACGGAACGATCAAATCCCGCACTCGGTTTGGGAGTATCTGGAGCGCCCTCACCGAAGCCTCCTTCATTCGCCGTCAAACTTTCACGGATCTTGTGGTTACAGAGATAATGTATCACCCGACGGAATCCGATGTTGGTGAATTGGAGTTCATTGAATTGACGAATATGACCACTGAAGAGATCGACTTGAGTGACGTCCATTTCACCAGTGGCATCGACTTTCGGTTTCCACCGGGTACCCGTATTGGGGCCGGGGAGGTGGTTCTCATTGTTCAGAGTCTCGTTGATTTCCAACTCCGATATCCGGATCTGGCTCCTATTGGACAATACACGGGTCGTCTCAATAACGGCGGAGAACGACTGACGCTCGTTCATGCCTCCGGTGAAGAGATATTGAGTTTTGCATACAACGACGGCCCGCCGTGGCCCTTGTTCGCGGACGGTCAGGGCTTCTCCCTGGTCCCCCGGAACAGCAATGAGGCCTTCGACCCGACCAATGGGGGTAACTGGCGGTCCAGTGCCGACATCGGCGGTTCTCCCGGCGCAGATGACAGACCGTCCGGCATTCCGACCGTCGTGATTAACGAAATCCTTACCAACACAGACGCTCCGCAGTTGGACACCATTGAGCTGTATAATCCTACGGATGAACCCGCTGATATCAGCCATTGGAGAATCAGTGACAACCTGCAGCAACCCAATAAATTCCGTATCCCGGCTGACGTTGTCATCCCGGTTGGAGGATTCCTCGTATTCACCTTTAGCTCGTTAGGTGAGGAAGCATTTCTGTTTTCGGCTGATGTAGACGGAAACCTGACCGGCTACACCGACGGTTTCCGTTTTGATGCCAGTGCATCCGGAGTCTCCTTTGGACGTTACCTAACCAGTCGCGATGTTTCCCGCTTTCCACCTCAAATCGAAACCAGTTTCAACGAGCCCAACATCGGGCCCAGAGTCGGACCTGTCGTTATTAACGAAATTCGTTACAACCCTTCCGGTAACGATCTTGAGTTTATCGAAATTAAAAATATCACGGATCACCCCGTTGATTTGTTCGATCCGGAGAATCCGGAAAACACTTGGAAACTGGACGGCGTCGGCTTTGGATTCAGTTCCGGCGTGACGCTTCCACCTAACGGAGTCGGTGTTGTATCTGCCGCAGGAAATTGCGATTTTCGGTCCTTTTGGCGGTAGCCTTCGGGATAATGGGGAGACGTTGAGCTTACTTCGCCCCGGAATGCCTGTTGTTGATTCCGAGACTGGTGAGACAAACACGCCTTACATCGCAGTTGATCGTGTTCGTTACGACAATCGCGAACCCTGGCCCTCCGAAGCCGACGGATTCGGTCCATCACTTGAGCGCATCAACCCGTCCGGATATGGTGACGATGCCATCAACTGGCGGGCCAGCCTTGGTTCAGCTTCCCCCGGATTGAATAATGACGGGAATCGCGTTCCTACAGTCGATGCCGGTGATGCCGTGAACGTTGTTGTCGGCATTTACCCCACCCCGATCGAACTGAACGCCAGCGTGCAAGACGACGGTTTGCCGAATCCGCCTGCAGAGCTGAGTGTCGTCTGGACTCAAATCTCCGGTCCGGAGCAAATCGAATTCTCTGATCCTCATACATTGAACCCTACGATCACCATTCCTGACGAGGGCACTTGGATTCTGAAACTTACTGTTAACGATGGTGAATTCTCAGCCAGCGACGAAGTCGCCATCACCACAACTTTCAGCATGCTAGGGCTGTTTGAGGCCGTAGCCGGCACTCGGTTCATTGAGGTCGAGGATTTTAATTACACGGATGCGGCTGGGAACCCGGGTCAGTGGCAAATTAATGGTGTGGACAAGCCCAACGGAGGTCCATATGGCGAACCCTACGACGGTGGTGCCTATGACGGACTGGGCGCAACCCAAGGGATCGATTTTTTTGAAACCGGGAATAATCCTTCCAGTGACGCCTCCAAAGCCTACCGTTTCAGAGCCATCGAGCAGGACAACCGAGGGAATTCAACCAATGGAACTGGACCGGCTCCCGAAATGATTGAATTCAACGGGACGGGCAATGCAGATCGGGGCGCTTTCACGGTGTCGTCAAATTACAAGATCGGATGGGCTGGTGTTGGCGACTGGTACAATTTTACCCGGGATTTTCCCGAAAATGAAACGGAATACAATGTGTTCGCTCATGTTTCTGCCGGTGGTGACCAAACCAATCCGTCTTTGCACCCCCGAACCAGAATCGGGTGGGTTGAGAATCCTCTGGTAGCCGATTCAAATGTTGAATGGATTGGAGAATTCAGTGGTCAAGGCTCCGGCGACTGGAGCACGGGTGCTTTTTATCGAGCCCATGAGGAAGGTAATTCGGGAATTCCTGTCACTGTTACTGCATCTGGTGTCAAAACCGTGCGTTGGGAAATGACCGGAGGTGTCCTTGATTTCAACTATCTGGCTTTTGTTCCAGTTTCCAATGTTTCTGATGAGGAAATAACACTCACTATCTCCCTATTGGAGGGAGGGCTGGTTCAGATTTCCTGGCAAGGAGGAGGTAAACTCAAGAGTTCTCCGAATGTTGAAGAGCCATACGAAGTCGTTGCCGACCAGTCGAATCCGTATACTGTTGAGTCAGGAGTTACCGTGTTTTTTGTGATTGAACCATAATAGAGCCGAGTTTAGAACGCAGTCTCATCGCGTCGAAAAGAAGCAATGCTCCTCATGTGGGTTGATGGTAGCGGTTAAGTGGTGTGCTGAGACAAAGCTCTTTGTCAAATCAGCTCGTTTTTTCTGGCCGTTTGACATTGATTCAAGGATTCTCCAAGCATGGATAGCAAGCAGCCGGACTGCAGACTGAACGATCCAGCGAATCGAAATCGTATTGTTCCAACAATTCGGCTTTGTTTATGGTGTGCTCTCCTTCCGTTCCTTCTCATTTTCATTTTTCCGGTTCGAGTTTTTTCTCAGAACACTGCGGAAAGTCCATCCACAGGAGGTGCCAAGGAAGCGCCAGTGACGGCAGACCGACTGCTGATGGGAAAGCAATTATCCCTGATCTATTGCCAGACCTGTCACATCTATCCCCATCCAGAACTGCTGGATAAGAAAACCTGGCAAAATGGGGTGCTTCCCCGGATGCGGATTCAATTGGGTTTGGATCCGGCGTCCATCAACCGTAATCCTGAAGCAGCTCAGCTCTGGGCCACCGGAAAATTCTCACGGTTTCCGCTGATTGCCGACGAACAGTATAAGCAAATTTCGGAATACTACCTGGAAGCAGCTCCCACGAATCCTTTGCCGCAGGAACCGAAAGGAGACCTGCAACTGGGATTGCGGCAGTTCAAATTACATAATCCATCGTTTCGAGTCTCTCCAGCCATGACCACCTGCCTAGAGATTTCGAATTCCGGGCGATACATCTACCTTGGAGATGCCCAAACCCGATCACTGTACATTCTGGATGCCAGAGGAAACCTATTGCGAACAATCAATGTCGATAATATTCCCGTATCGATTCATGAAGGCAACCAAGGGCTTTACCTGACATGTATCGGCCGTTTTTATCCCTCTGAAATTCCCCTTGGTAGCCTGCTGTTTCTCAAGAAGGGATCGGCACAGGAAATATTTCAGAAAGTTCTTTTTTCCGAATTGCCCCGCCCCACTCATTCAGCGTTTGCCGATTTCAATGGAGATGGTCATCAGGATGTCCTTATGAGTATGTTTGGAAATTTTTCGGGTAAATTTTCATTGTTTCAAGGGCTGGACAATGGCGATTTCCAAGAAAAAGTGTTGATGGACCTGCCGGGCGCCGTTCGGTCTGAAATTCATGATTTCAACGGAGATGGCCATCCGGATATCGCGGTCCTGATGGCTCAGCACTATGAGACCTTCAATCTGTTGATCAATGACGGAAAAGGATCCTTTAAAACCCACGAGATTCTCCGTCAGCATCCGGTTTTCGGTTCTCAACCGGGACGGACGTCTGGACCTGATCATCACCAATGGAGACAACGGAGAATACCGTTCTCCTCACAAGGATTATCATGGGATTCGTATTTATTTGAATCAGGGAGATTATAAATTTGAAGAAGCGTTCTTTTATCCGTTAAACGGCGCCTTCAAGGCCATGGCTGTGGATTTTGATGAAGACGGTGACTTGGATTTGGCCGCTATTACCTATTTTCCGGATTATCGACTGAAACCTAATGACAGCTTCGTCTATCTGGAAAACGAGGGTGACCTCAAATTCAATGCCTTCACATTTAAGGAAGCGATTATCGGCCGTTGGTTGACCATGGTGGTCATCGGGTCAGTGATCAAGGGGCCAAGAGATATTCCCCCGGCATTGGCCAAATTATGGAGCGAAAAAGGCCCGTCCTTTCTGATTTTGGAGAATACTCTACGTCGGCCTTGAGTTTTGATAACTCTTAAGGATGGGAACCCTGAGCAAGGTGGGGCGTGATCATCTTGGCAGAAGGAGTCTTATATTACAGAAGGGGATCATTCGATTCGAATTTGTGCCTGCCTGCATTGTTTGAATTGCCAAACCCGTCTCATAAGACCATGGTCTGAAATCATGATTAAGACAACGAACTGGAAAACAATGCAGAAATCCCCTCTAATAGCTGGATGGGGAATCCGGATAACGCTATTCATCCTGATCACTCTGGTTGGAACCGGGAGTGCCTTTTCCGGGAATGGATTGGCCGATGTTCCGTGGGTCTCCGAATTTATCGGGAATCGCGCAAGGGGCCATTTCAGAAAACCTTTCCTTATTATGGCAGTTCAAAACGGAAGGGCTGGTGAAATCCACTCCGGCTCTTGTCGGAAATCGACTTTATGTCGGATCGGATGATGGAAGTCTTTATTGCCTGGATCTGAAATCCAGGAAAAAGATCTGGGCGTTTGAGACCGAAAGCGGAATCGAATCCTCGCCTCTGGTTCTGGGCGATGGGGTCTATGTCGGATCGACGGATGGATTCCTCTATGCCATTGAAGCTGGCAGTGGCAAATTGAAATGGAAATTTGAAACAGAAGACCAGATCCTTGGATCTCCTAATTGGGTGTATTCTCCCGACAGGAAGGAGAAGTGGATCCTGTTCGGTAGCTATGATTTCAGGCTTTATTGCGTCAACGCTACCGATGGAAAAAAGCGATGGGAATACGAGAGCAGTAATTCCATCAATGGTTCACCTGCTGTTTCCAATGGCCGCACCGTATTCGGTGGATGCGATGCGGTGATCCATGTGCTGGATCTGGCCCAGGGGAAACAGATCAGGGAAATTGACGGAGGAGCTTATATTGCAGGCTCGGTTGCGGTGGTGGACGGTAAGGCTTTTTACGGTCATTATGATAACGTCTTTCAATGTGTCGATCTTAAGAAAGAGCAGATGACCTGGACTTATCAAGCTGGTAATTTCCCCTATTTTTCCTCACCGGCTGTGACTCCCGATCGGGTGGTGTTCGGAGGTCGCGACAAAAAGCTTCACTGTGTCGACCGAAAAACGGGCGATGCGATCTGGACCTTCCGAACCAAGGGGCGGGTAGAGAGTTCGCCGGTCGTCTGTGATGGTAAAGTCATTTTCGGATCGGAAGACGGTCGAGTCTATATGGTTTCCTTAGCCGATGGAAAGGAACTCTGGAAATATGAAATCGGCGATTCGATCGGTAGCTCACCTGCCGTATTCAACGGTCACTTTGCTATTGGTTGTGACGATGGTTTCGTCTACCTCTTCGGTGAAAAGAAAAACTGATGGCACCCATGTCATCACCGCACAGTTTGAGTCCTATAACAATGGCTTCAGCAGGATTTCGAAAACATTGGGATAGTGGTTTATTAGGGTCGATAAATTGAACCGGGTTGGATGGTTTCGATTCGGGCATTGCCTTCCGTTAGGATGATGTGTCGATCTGCCTGGATGTTTTTGAAAATTTGATTTTCACCGGAAGGCCATTTGATTTCCAGTTCAGTTATGACTTCTTCTTTGCCCAATCCGAAATGGACTTGGTTTGTCATTTGGGATCTGAATGAATTAAGCGGGTAAAGTTCCCTCACCACTTTATGGTTTGCGATGGTTGCGATCAACCGACTCCCGATTCCCAGGCGATTACTTGTTCGTCCTCTCAGAGAAATCGTGAGATAATGTCCCGATTGGAAATTGTTTTCGTAGAGTAGAAGAGGCCCTCCACCCACTTGACGGACCACTAGGTCGAGATGTCCGTTATTCCGGAAATCTGCAGCAACCACGCTTCGTCCATCCCCATCACTGTCCGCAGCCGTCAGATGGCTGATCTCCATAAACTCGGATCCCTGATGATTCAGGTAGATGCGGTTCTTCTCAAAGCTGCTCAAATTATTGCTTTGCTGAATTTGCCATGGATCGTCAACCCAGAATTCCTCGAGTTCCAGATCCAGTTCTCCAGGTGCCGGAGCTTTACAGTCACGGTCGAACGGTTGTGCCACGACAACCTGCCAAAGGCAGCTTCAACCGTCCGGTTTCGTGCGGTCAAGACTGATGAAACCCGCCGTGGCATAAAGATCTAAGAACCCGTCGTTATCGAGGTCGAACAATCCCGCGCCCCAACCCCATCCCACCGCATCTACATGGTTTTGCTGTCCGACCCTTTCGAACTGCAGATTACCCGTGCCTCGATGGAGCTCGCTTCCATCCACCATACGCATCAGTTTCTGCATGATGTCATCGGTATAGGCGCCTTCGGGAATATTTCCTATGACCCGTTTTCCAGCTTTGGAATACATGCTGTTGACGTAGAGGTCGATGAACCCGTCATTGTCAATATCGCCACAGGTCACTCCCATAGAACCGAAATCGGTTGGATGGTCTACCAGCGAAACCGGTTTAAATGTGACTCCCTGTTCATTCAGGTAAAGAAGACCATCTCCAAATTCGTCAATGACATAAAGGTCGGGCCAGAGATCCTGATTGGCATGCATCCATACTGAACTGAAGGTAGACCGTTCATCTCCGTCGGTTCCGGTTCGGGTAGTGACATCTTCAAATTGCCAGTTGCCGAGATTTCGGAGTAACTGATTATTGGATTCAACGCCTGTTTTTCCGTCAATCCATGAACCCATCTGGGCACTGCTGCCGGCGGATCGGCTGACATATATATCGACTTTCCCGTCCCGATCGTAGTCAGCAATCGCGAGGCCGGCCGGTGGGTTGAATCCTTCCGCAGCGGTCACAAGGTAAGGGAAATTACTTTGTTTGGTGATTTCTTCAAATCGTTTTCCTTCGATGTTTCGGTAAATCCTGCATCCGCTTCGGTAATTCTTCCAACCGTGAATCAGATCCTCCCAACCGTCCCCATCGATGTCCACAAAGGCGGCGAGCAGCACATCCTTTAAACCAGGTTTCTTCAATCCCATTTCGAGGGTTACATTTTTGAAGCGACCATTGGGTAATCCCTGGTAAAGCTCCAGATTGAATTCGGAAGCGACATCGGTGATCAGAAGGTCGGTCATGCCGTCGCGATTGTAATCTGAAAGGTAGACTCCTCCGCTGTTCAGGACCATGTCGCTGCGTTTCCCGCATTTCCAGTTGTCATGCAATCGATCGATCTGAAGTCCTCTTTCTTCAGCCACCTCCCGGAAAAGATATTCCCGGGACTGACCCTGAAGGATCTCATCAATGCGGCATTCCTCCAGCCAGCCATTATTCTGAAGATGCTCTTTTTCGAGTTTGTCGATGTTCATTGAAAAGTAGATCAACAAGTCACTCGGTTGACCTTCTGAATGTTCTCCCCAGAGGTGCAGTTTTCCTGTTCCCTGCCAGGCGCCTTCAAAATCCTTCTGTTTTTCCGGTGACAGGGTGATCACATGCCAGCGGACATTCAACTCGGAGGTGAACATGTGTCTCAGTCCAAATATCCATTCCGTAAATTCCTCAGCACCTTTTGTATCGAATTGCTCACCTACCGCTAAGGTGCGGTCGATCTTCATTCCCGGTTGACTTAGGGTCGTGTGTTTCGGAGTTGTAGGCAGCTTGCCTTGAAACTTATTGGAAAGTTGTTTCTTGAATTCTGATTTCGAGTTTTTAAGAAGAGCGGCGCTCAGGGTGGAAAACCCGAAATCACGTAGAATATTTCCATGGTGTTCGGTTCTCCAAATATAATTCCGGTCTTCTTCGCTCAAGGTGAGTTCCTGCACTGGAAAGGTAATAGGTGAGGGGGGGAGAAGCGTTGAATTAGTATCTGTCTGAGAGGCTGTTTCCGTTCCGGTTTGTTCCTGAATATTCTGATGGACGGTTGAAACCTGAGTTTGCGGCGATGGTGCTGCCGAACGGCTGTTGGACGTGGGGGTTTTGAGAGAAGTGAGGAAGAAGACGAGTGAAAACATACCGATGATCGTCATCGCAAAGACGGATCCTCGATGGGGCGAAGAAGGAGCGGATCGTGATGAATCAATAGGCTGTTTTTGTTTCACTTCGTTTGAGGATCATGGGTTGGCATTCTTCTTGGTTTCTTCCTGCTTCTTGATTTCCACCAGTTTTTCCGCTTTTTCAAGCCACGTTTTCAACGGGGCGAATTGTGGTTTTTTTTCCAGAAGAATCTGGAACTCTATCACGGCGTCTTCCGGTCGACGCAGCTTGAGGTAGGAAATAGCAAGATTGAATCTCGCATCGAAGTAATCCGATTCGATTTCGACAGCTTTTTCGAAGTTCTCCATGGCTTCTCCTTCCAGTCGCAGGATGGACTTGGCCTTGCCGAGGTTGTTCAATGCCTTCGGATAGTTGGGGAGTATGTTCAGTGCTTCCTCAAATTTCTTGACGGCCAGATGGGTGTCTCCCTTGCGCATAATGGCGTTTCCCAAGTTGTTCAGGACCTCAGGATAATCCGGCACTAATTCCAGAGTTTTTTCATAATATTCGATCGCCTTGTCGAGATTTCCCAGCCTTGAGAAACATATTCCGAGATTAAACAGGGATTCCTCTTCCTCGGTATCATACTTTGACGCTAATGCATATTCCCTGCCGGCTTCCGCAATTTTCTGTTCCGAAAAAAGCAGGTTGCCGCGGTCCAGATGCTCATAGGCCTTGTCTGGATCATATTCGAATTTCTGATCCCCTGGGAATTGGTCAATTAATTTTGGATCCAGTGAGGGCGCTTGAACCGGTCCTTTGGAATTCACCTTCGATTCAGTAGGGGAGCCTTTAGAGAGTGGCGTTGTCGGTTTCGTATGTTGGGGGGGCGGAGGATTCGAGGGGGCCTCAGGTTGAATCCGATTGTAGATGCCGGCACCGATCAGACCGAGAATAATCATTCCGAAAATCCATTGACCATTGGGTGTTTTTTTCTTTTGTTCAGGCTTTTTTTTCTTTCGTCGGCTCATAGTTCAAACTCAATTATAAAAAAAGATGCTTCAGACTGCAAAGAGAATTGTTGAATTCGGAAACGGTCGCTCTTCAGGTTGAGATTAACAGTGCCTGCTGCTGATGAATTTGCCCTTTAGCGTGTGCTGTCCTCAGCGCTTTTTCATTGGAATTAGCAATCCTTTTAGCTGCGGGCAGTCGTCGCTACAGCAAAAGGCAGTCTTTCCACCCCCTTCCTTGCATTTTGCCGGAAGCCCCAATCGCTTACGGCAAATGGTTAAGTNNNTTAATGTTAATCGGAAAGCCCTATCCAACATTCTACCGCTTTACTATTGTCAATTGGTTGCGGGTCGGAAATAATCCGGGTTCTCTTGTGTTGTGAAGTGAAGTGAATGACATTTTTTCACCCATCTAAGTGGTTTTATTGTCTTTGGATTCAAGGTTTGTTGTCTTTAGTTTTGCCGGGAGCGGAATGGAAGCAGGGAGACGGGTTTCGGTGGTTTGATGTCAAACTGGAATCGGACTCGTCTGAAGGCTTTGAAGAGTTGGATCTTGCCAATCTGGGAGTTGAGTTTACGAATCAGCTTTCCTACAAGCGGGTTAGTTACAACCACAACCTGCTGAATGGCGCCGGAGTGGCCGCAGGTGATTTCGATGGAGACGGTCTTTGTGATCTATACTTTTGTAACTTGGAAGGTCCAAACGCTTTGTTTCGTAATTTGGGGAACTGGCAGTTTGAGAATGTTACGGAACAGGCAGGAGTTGCCTGTGAAGATCAGTCTTCCACCGGGGCGGTTTTTGGAGATCTCAATGGGGATGACCAATTGGATTTGATCGTTACTTCTTGTGGTGGGCCGAATGCCTGCTTCTTCAATCAGGGAAACGGCCAATTCAATAATGTCACCGAAGCCGTCGGACTGGTTGCCAAAACCGGAAGCACCTCGATGGCTCTTGCCGATGTCGATGGGGATTCAGATCTCGATCTTTACATCGCCAATTATGGCGCCAACTCAATCTTAAGAACGGGGGGCCGATTGCGGTTTCGGACCATCGCAGGGGAAGAGAGAGTCGTTGGCAGATATGCAAACCGAGTGCGTATCATCGATGGTAAACTGGTGGAATTCGGTGAACCGGACGCCTTTTACCTGAATGACGGCAAGGGAAATTTCAGTAAAGTTTCCTGGGGCGATGGAAATTTTCTGGACCCACTGGGCAACCCATTGTCTGAGTCCTATTGGGATCTTGGGCTTTCGGTGGCGTTCCGGGATATTAATCAGGATGGAAGACCGGATATCTATGTCTGCAATGATTTCCAGACTCCCGATCGAATCTGGTTGAATCAGGGCAATCTCCAGTTTCAAGCCATGTCGAGCTTTGCTGTTCGCCATACCAGCCATTTTTCAATGAGTGTCGATTTTGCAGATATCGATCGAAACGGTGTGGACGATTTTTTTCTGGCGGACATGTTGAGTCGAAATCATCAATTGCGGATGACCCAGATGGGGCCCGAAACACCAGAGAAATATCAGGTGGGTGTGATTGACGAACGGCCTCAGATTCGAATGAATACTCTGTTCTGGAATCGTGGGGATTCTTCCTGGGCTGAGATTGCCCATTTTGCCGGGGTGCATGCTTCCGATTGGACATGGTGCGCCGCATTTATGGATGTGGATCTGGACGGGTATGAAGACTTGCTGGTGACCAATGGGCATGCCTATGACACTCAGGACAAGGACGTCCAGAAAGTCATTCGAGACCTGAGTCCGCAGTCCTTGAAAGATTCCCGAGACAACATTGGAAGATACCCCGCCTTGAAAACTCCGAACTTCCTTTTCCGGAATAACGGAGATTTGACATTCGAAGAGCGTGGTCGGCAATGGGGATACCATTCCACTCAGGTTTCTCATGGGATTTCTCTTGCAGACCTCGATCTAGATGGAGACCAGGATGTTGTGGTCAGTTGCCTGAATGCGCCTCCCCTGATTTATCGGAACCTCACAAGTCGTCCCAGAATCAGCGTCCGATTGAAGGGCCCGCCAGGTAATTCCCAAGGCATCGGTTCCCGTGTCAGCCTGGTTTCCAGTACACTCGTGCAAAGTCAGGAGATTCAGAGTGGTGGGCGTTACCTTTCAGGAGATGATCCCATGCGGGTTTTTGCCATTCCCGATGAGTCAGATTCCTTGGAGATTGAAGTCATCTGGGCAGATGGCCGTCGCACCACAATTGAGGACGTTCAGGCCAATCGGGTCTATGAAGTAACCTATTCTCATTTTAAGGCTCCGATCGCACCGATTGCCGCAGATCCGAAACCCCTGTTTCGAAATGGTTCTTCGCTCTTATCCCACACTCATTCTGAAAACAGTTTTGATGACTTTTCACGGCAACCATTACTGCCTCGCCAATTCAGTCAACCGGGACCTCCCGTGCTATGGTTGGATTTTAATAATGACGGGTTTGATGATCTGTTTTTCGGGATGGATGCCACCGGCGTTGCTGATTTGAAATGGTACCCGAATGAATCCGGGAAACGATTTCGACCCCAATCCTTGACTGTAGTCGATGGTATTACTTCAGCAGAATCGGTCTCCATCCTGGCATTCCCCACCTCAACGTCAGGTGTCAGGATGTTATTCGGCGTCTCGAATTATGAATCGTTGGATACGTCGGTTCAGTCATCTGTTTTTGAGTGGATGATCCAGTCTTCTCAAATTCAAAAGGCCGGGTCGGTTCATCAATCCCGGACGATGGTCGGACCTATGTCGGCGGCCGATATCGATGCCGATGGCGATCTCGATGTTTTCGTCGGAGGGAGATTGATTCCGGGACAATACCCCGAATCGGTGGATTCAGCATTATACCATTTTGAAAATGGG
>LWDU01036325.1_pt1 | contig 14193 bp, 9 predicted proteins | sample 727161 | NCBI WGS metagenome assembly LWDU01 (sample SAMN04566230, study PRJNA314399) | hydrothermal vent metagenome | isolation source: deep sea hydrothermal plume seawater | place: Mexico: Gulf of California, Guaymas Basin | collected 2004-07-11 | reverse complement strand
CCAGCTGCGCGGCTAATCGGAAAACAATTACACACGATTCAGTTTGAGGACGATTGTCCTGTCGGAGTAGAGCATCATGGATCCCCTGACAATTATTCTGGTTGCCGCTTTCCTGGGTTTTGGTGCGCTGGTGTTCGGCGTGGGAAACATCATTCAGGGACGCCGCATGACGCGGGCGGAATCGCGTCTGGCTGCCTTCACGAATGGGAAAAGTCCTACCAGCACTCAAATCGCCGACGACATCGTTCGCGACGGACTTAGTTCTGCGTCTGGACTTGTGGGAAAGCTGGCTGGCCGCTTCAAGAACCTGCCTTTGTTTTTTCAACAGGCAGAATCGCCTCTGAAGATCGAACAGTTCATTCTGGTCTGCGCCGGTGCGGCAGTGGGGGGCGGAATATTCACGATTCTGATCCGTTCTCCGGCGGCATTGATCCCTGTGGGGGCCATCTGCGGGTTTGCCTGTCCATGGATCTGGCTGTGGTGGCGTCGCCGCCGTCGCTTTAAGAAATTTGAAGGCCAACTTTCCGGTGCGCTGGAACTAATGGCTCGAGCGCTTCGTTCCGGACATAGTCTGTCTTCCGGACTGGACGTTGTTGCCTCTGAGATGCCGGCACCAATCTCGGTCGAGTTTCGAAAGGTTCACGAAGAGCAGAATCTTGGCATCTCAATCGACCAGGCTCTCAAGAATCTGCTGAAACGTGTGCCCAATATGGACCTGCAGTTCTTTGTGATCGCCGTCTGCATTCAACGACAGTGTGGTGGTGACCTTGCGGAAATCCTGAACAAAATCAGTGGACTGGTCCGCGAACGATTCAAGATTCTGGGACAGGTCCGGGCGTTGACGGGGGAAGGTCGAATCAGTGGAATTGTTCTGATGGCGTTGCCACCCGCTTTGTTTGCGGCCGTTTATTATCTGAATCCGGAATACGTGATGATTCTGTTTGAACGCGAAGAAGGCCGAAAGATGTTGTTTGCAACCGGGTTCCTGCAGGTTCTGGGTGCGATCTGCATCAAGAAAATTATTGACATTAAGGTGTGAGTGACCGACCGGCATAGAGCCGGAACGAATAGGGAGCGTCAGCATACGAATTCGACGCACGATCCGGGGGGCGGATATCCTCCGCTGGCCCGCCCAGACGGGCCAGCAAACGTAAAATCCTGAGACACATTGCCGACAGAGAGATAGTTCGATGGATCCTGAAGTCATCCTGCCAGTGGCAGCATTTGCATCTATTGCCTGCGGTGCATGGGCAATTCTGAATCTCGTCTCCGGGAAGAAATCCCGGGTCGCCGAACGGCTGGAAGAGATTCGCGACCCGATGGCGCGCAAACGACGCGACAACGACAAGCCGGGCGCGGTCAACAATATATTCGAAAAAGCTGCGCCGGCGTTGTCGAAAGCGCTTGAGCCGAAGACAGAGACAGAACAGAGCGACCTTAGAGTTCGTCTGGCCAATGCCGGATTTGGCAGCCCCAATGCCCCTCGAAACTTTCTGGCCCTCAAACTGATCGGACTGATGCTGGGCATCATGTTTGGTGCGGTGTACGGCTTTGCCAACATGGGCGCATCCAGCAATTCCTGGATGGCGTTTGTCATCGGCGGCGGCGCTGGGTTTTACTTCCCGGCAATCGTGCTGATGTTCATGAAAATGTCGCGACAGCAGAAAATTTTCCTGCAACTGCCCGACGCTCTTGACCTGCTGGTGGTGTGTGTTGAAGCGGGGCTTGGACTGGACGCCGGAATGCGGCGCGTCGCCGACGAACTCGCCAGCGGAGCTCCGGAAGTCTGTCAGGAACTTGGCAACGCCAATATGCAGCTGCAGATGGGGCGACCTCGACGAGAAGTATTGCGTGACCTGGGCATTCGTACGGGCGTAGACGACATGAAAGCACTGGCTGCCATTCTGATTCAGGCGGACCGTTTCGGATCGTCCATCGCTCAGGCTCTGCGAGTTCAATCCGACAGCATGCGTACGAAGCGGCGTCAGATGGCGGAAGAGAAAGCTCAGGGGGCGGCGGTGAAAATGATTTTCCCGCTGGTCCTGTTCATTTTTCCCGGCATCTTTGTCATCCTTGTCGGCCCGGCCGGCATTCAGCTGATGGACAACATCGTCAACAAATAGTCCGGCACGTGCCCGTCAGCGCATCAGGCCGCCTCGCGGCCGCAAAGCACGCATTCCGGCCCAAGATGCGGGAATCAGCAGTCTGCGTCAGACGATGATTTCATGCAGAATGCGGGCTTCTTCCACGCCCGTCAGACGCATATCCAGCCCCTGGTGTTTGACCGTAAATCGTTCAGGGGCGATGCCGAGTAAATGCAGCATCGTCGCATGAAGGTCACGTACATGGACTACGTCTTCCACCGAGTTGTAGCCCAGCTCGTCGGTGTTGCCGAAGGTTGTTCCGCCTTTGATGCCGCCACCAGCCAACCACATTGAGAACCCCTTGATGTGGTGATCGCGACCGGCCCCACCCTTGCCCTGAAACATGGGTGTGCGACCGAATTCTCCGCCCCAGATAATCAGCGTGTCGTCCAGCATGCCTCGCTGTTTGAGGTCCTGAATCAGTGCCCACGTCGGCCGGTCGGTCAGTCCGCAACACTTATTCATATAGTTGACAAGTCCGCCGTGATGGTCCCAGCCACGATGGTACAGATGAATGAATCGCACCCCGCGTTCTGCCAGTCGGCGTGCCAGCAGGCAGTTGGACGCGTACGAGCCGTCGCCGGGAGTCGCTCCGTACATATCCAGCACGTGCTGCGGTTCGTCGGACATGTTCACCAGTTCCGGTACCGACATCTGCATTCGAAACGCCATCTCGTAGGCCGCTATCCGCGTTTCCAATTCCGTGTTCTGCAGCCTGAGATTTCGGTGAGTATTCAGAGTCCGCACGGTATCGATCAGGTGGCGTTGCTGTTTCAGTGACACGCCGGCTGGTGTGTCAAGGTAGTGAACCGGTGACCCCGTCGCGTTGAACTCCACGCCCTGATAACGGCTCGGCAGGAAACCTGCTGCCCACTGTCGTGACGCGATCGGCTGCGGATTGCGTCCCCCCACGCTGGTCATCACCACGAATCCGGGCAGGTCCTGGCACTCACTGCCCAGGCCGTACGTGACCCACGAACCCATGGACGGTCGTCCACTGATCGCGGTGCCAGTGTTCATGAACGTGTGGGCGGGATCGTGATTGATCTGCTCGGTCACCATTGACTTGACGACGCAGATGTCGTCGGCCATTTTCTGGTGCCACGGCATAAAGTCACTGATGAGCGTGCCACTTTTGCCGCACGGTCGGAAACCGATAAGCGGACCCAGGCACTTCAGTTGTTGGCCCTGTAACTGAGCGATCGGTTGGCCGACGGTATACGATTCCGGCATGGGTTTGCCGTCCATCGCTGCCAGCTGGGGCTTATAGTCGAAAGTTTCCAGATGCGATGGCCCTCCGGCCATACACAGGAAAATGACTCTCTTGACCCGTGCCGGCAGGTTGGGATAGCCGGCCTGGCCAGCATTCAACGCCGGTCCGGAACCAGCGTAAGCCGAATCGGTGTCAATCAGCGACGACAACGCCGCCGCACCCACTCCAACCCCGGCACGGTGCAGGAAGGTTCGACGTTGCAGGTTTCTCGTCAGTTCCGAATGCATGTTCACAACGCCAGGGAGGGGGCAGAAATGTCGTAACGAAGTGTTCTGTCGGCTGCACATCGTCCGAATGCCGATGAACGCACTACCCGGCATTCTAGCGATAACTGATAGCACAGCCAAACTGTCTGGTTCGGGGCACCGCAACCGACCGATCAGCCAGCAGATCGTTGATCGCATTCACAACAAAGTGGTGCTTCACCAGCGACTCGCTGCGATTGTCGTCAAAGGCACCGGTGTAGGCGATGCGACGCTTCTGATCCAGGACAAAAATATGTGGAGTCGACGTTGCGCCAAATCCGCGGCCCACCAGCTGTGAGGTGTCGTACAGATAATGAAAGTTAAAACGACCGCCGGCAGCTCGCAGCCTCATTTCATTCATGTTTTCCAGCGGACCAATGCTGCTGTTGATGCCGACAAACGTCACACCCCTTGGCCCAAATTCGTGCACCAGTCGTTTGAATCGAGTTTCGTAACCTTTGACTCAGGGACACTTGTTACACAGAAAAGCCACCACCAGGATCTTCGCGCCGTCGAGGTCCTTCCGGCTGTGAAGTAACCCGTCTGTTCCCTGCAGAAATCGCCAGGCAGGCACCTGGTCACCAATCTTCGGTGCGGCCGCATAACCCCAAGGCGACGACACAAGAAATGCCGCCTGCAGTGTGAAGATGAAAACACGCTTTGGAGTCATATTCACGTCTTCAAGTTGTCCACGTTGCGAGTCCCTGGAGACATGAAGGTCGACGAAGCCACGAAACAATTGAGAAAAGACGGTGGGCTCGCAAATCACGGAAACGTATACTGCACGGGCCGCGGACCATGGCAAGCAAAGCGAGGGCAGATGATCTTACGCTCATTGCCGGCTGAAGAGAACGGCAAGTCAGTGAATTGCGTCCCGTTTGTGCTGGCGCCCAGCAGACCATGGGCGATACCTGCGACAGGTCGGCACTGATTGGAAACGTCAACCAGTCTGGTGCGCATCGCACGGAACTCGCAGCGGGCCAGGCAAGCAATCTGGCAGCTGTTCGTTGGCGGAAGTCGCTGCACTTCGGTGAAGGACGCTCTGCAGGACTACATTTGCACGCGGCCAGCGTTATCAGCTTCGCTGGCGATCGGTGCCAGAGCAGATGTGTTCATGATATTTCGCCATGGTCGAATATTCGTGATGTCACCGCCCGGAACAGGTATGGGCCTGGGGACCTCAGGATTCATCGGTGGCGGCGGTCGTGTGATTGATGGTTCCTCTGCTGCGGGTGGCACCAGGTGGACACGTGGAAATGCATCCTGCTGCGGCACACTCGGCACCGGAGCCGGTGGTCCCGGGGCGTTGTTTGTGCGTTCTGGGCCGATTTCGTTCGAAATCCACGGCCGTGAGTCTGTTCCCAGCGACTCCCAGCTGCCGGGAGCCGGTGCACCGACGAATTCAATCGGTTCCGTGCGAAGTTTGTGCTGATCCTTTCCGTGGGTCCGGCCCATGGCTCGCTGCAGCGCGAACGGTGCCGACGCCGGATGCCATTCGCCTTCTGCCAGGTAGATCTCACTGTCGACCAGCGTTGTGCCTTTGGCGAACTTCAGGGCGTTCAGGCCTTTGTTGTATTCAATGATGCTTCGCATGTAGGCCTGTTGGGCGTCACGCTGCTGAATTTTTGCCTGTAACAATAGGTTAAACAGGTCCGGGCTGGTTTGGGCAGTACCCAGGACACGTTGTTCTGCAGCGACGACGTATTTTTGTGCAGAATCGATGCGGCGAACCGTACTGTCCGCCAATTCGTACCAGCGTTGCATGCCCATCATGGCACCGGACAATTCGAAGGCGATCTCGCGTTCCATCTCGTTCAATACTTCGCGATTCTTGCGAAGTCGAAGTTCGTGGTTTCTGACTCGAATGCGAGCAGATCGAAGGCCGATCGGCAAAACCATCTGGAGTCCAAGATTCCAGCCGGGGTTACCACCCCGAGCAATGTCGCCGACCATCGTGTCGAGCGGAGAGTCGTGGTTGCCGATCAAACTGTCACCGAGTCCATTCGTTCGATATTGAGATACTGCGTCCAGACGCGGGCGGGTCAGACTGCGGGCGGCTCTCAGCTGCAGTTCAAGGCTTTTGACTTCCCATTTCTGCTGTCGCAGTTCTTGACGATGACTGAATGCTTCCTGCAGCGACGCGGACCAATCGGGTTCCACCTTAGCCTCTGACGGTATATCGACCGGGTACAGAAACGTTCCGTCGTTCAGCGGCAGATGACAAAGTCGGCGAAGGCGGCCTTCGTGCTCAAGAACGTCTGCCAGCGAACCACGAATCCGAGCGTCAGCTTCAAAGATTCTTGATTCAGCCTGCAGAATGTAGTCAGCCCCCTCACTGCGTCCGCGTAACTTGTTGAAGTAGCTCAGCAAATCCTTGAACGCATCCATTTCGGATTGATACAACCGCAGAGAAAGGTTCAGGTCCCAATATTGGTCCTCGATATCCTTGACCAGATTCTTCACACGCGATTCGAACTGTGCCAGGGCGATGTCACCATTGATTCGCGATATCAGAATTCCCTGCGAAAGTCCCGACACACCACGCAGACCCTGACTCAATGGGCCGGCAATTCGGTTGAATTCGACTCCAGCACCGGCCCAAAGTGGCTGACGGTACTCTGCTTGTATGATGCCACTGTACGATGACGGGAACGCCTGGACTCCTGGCGGGCGATTGTTCAACTCGTAGTTAACGTCGTTCTGCAGGGCCAGGGTCGCACCGTTCGCCAGTGGTTTTTCCAGGCGAGCCTGATACTGGGCGGTTTCCAGAACCTGCGAATCACCGCTACCCAATCCTAGTGTGCCGGCGTTTTGTGGCACGCTGTCACGACCCCATGTGATACTCGTGGTGGCCAGGGCGTCGAAGTCTGCCAAAGCAGCTTCAACGCCTCGATTGCCGAATAAGAATCCCGTTGCCTGAATGGCCGGATCATAGATTGAGGTCACACCACCGGGTTGGACGAGGATCTGACTCTGCCCGCCTCGTGCCACGGCGTTGTCTCGCAGAATGGTTGATTTTTCCAAAGCCATGCGGACACATTCCGTCAACGTGACTTCACGCGATTCGACTTCGTCCAGGCTGCGAATATGGCGAGGTGCGGCAAACAATTCCGGATCGTGTGCTCTCGGTTCGGTTTCGGTGGGGTACTCGATGGCTGAGGTGGCGTCTTCGTAGTACGACAGACTTTCGTCGTGTCGCCACAGATACTGCAGCCTTAGCGGCTGCATCGCGCAACCTTGAAGCAGAATTGAGGCCAACACAATCGTGGCGGTCATTCTGGTCTGCAGCGTATGCACTTCTGGCGTTCCCCCTGCGCCGCGTCAGCGACGGGTCCTTCAACGCAGCGTAAATCCGAAAATTACGCTGCCACCACGTTTGTTCCACGACCATCCCCCACGGATTCCCGGGTAGGATGTGCCGTTACAACCCGTATCGTCAATTCCATCGTTCAACTTTGCCGGAACCGCAAAACAGGACGGTTCCCCCTAATCCGCAAGGTCCAACAGGCAGAAAATGCCAGTTGTTGCGACGGGTCGTGGCAGGGCATCCAGTATTCTGCAGGACGTGGCGAAGGTCGGCCGGCATGGGTAATTCGTGCTGTGGCGTCTACAATCCACCGCAATCAGAACTCGACGCACTTTGGCAACGTCCGGCATCACGGATCATCGAATCATGAACGACCAGACAGACTTGTCCCGCCAGCCGAATGCTGATCCCTATGAACAGCCCGAGACGGCTGCGTCCGGTGTCCTCCGGGCGCGTTTTCCGAAGAAGATGCTCTTCTTCACCGGTTTGATTCTGTTGCTGATGGTTCTGGCAATGACCTTGATCAGCGAAGTGGAAGACCTGCTGGGTGTGGGCCTCGACATCGTGATCGTGTGTTCGATCTTTGGCAGTGCGATGCTGATTGTCTTGTGGGTCGGATGGTTTCTGGTGCTCAGTCGCTGGAAATGGTGGCAGCGAATCCTGGCCGGCGTACTGGTGGTGTCGTTACCGTTCGCCGTTGTGTCTGTTTTTCTGTCTGTCTTTCGTCCCATTCACGGCGGTGATATCAGCATCATTCGTTTTGAGCCGATCTGGGCGTCACAGCCGGAGGCACCACCCGTGCCGGTGGACGTAAAGCCGGTGAAAGTGGATTTGAATACAGAAACGCCGCATGATTTCCCAATGTTTCTCGGTAAGAACCGCAACGGGAAAATACGGGCGGACTTCCAGATCGATAGCGACCGGTTTTCCAGCGCGACTCTGCTTTGGAAGCAGTCGATCGGCAGCGGCTGGTCCGGCTTTGCTTCTCGGAACGGCTACGCTGTGACGATGGAGCAACGCGGGGACCAGGAATGCATCACTTGCTACAGCGTTGAGACCGGGCAGCTGCAATGGCTTTACCAGCACACAGCTCGGCATCACGACAGCATGAATCTCGGCCGCGTCGGTCCGCGAACGACGCCGACGATTTTTGACGGAATGGTGTACGCTGTCGGAGCCGTTGGTAACTGCGTCTGCCTGAATGGTGCGGATGGAGCTGTGGTGTGGCAGGTTGACCTGAATGAAGTCCTGGGGATCGAACTTGCCTCCCAAACGGATTCCGATGGTCTCGAATTCCAATACGAAAAGAATACGGTGTTGTCATGGGGACGTTCCGGTTCAGCCCTGATTGTTGGTGATCTGGTCGTGGTGCCGGGAGGCGGCCCGTCGGGCAACGTGTCGACTCTGCTGGCCTTTGATCGACTCACCGGTGAGCTGCGCTGGCGGGGCGGCCGTGAAATGATTGCCTACGGGTCTCCGGTACTGGCCACCGTGGCGGGCCGGCCACAGATTCTGCTGCTTGCCGAATCACAGGTGATGGGTTTCGACCCGGACACGGGCGAGCCACTTTGGAAGTTCTCTCGTCCCGGTGAGTCCAACGGCGGCGCCAACACATCTCAGGTTTCGGTGGTATCGGAATCGCAGGTGCTGACGTCGAAAGGCTATCCCGATGGTGGAGGCGAGTTGATCAGCCTGAAGAACGAGGACGGCAGCATCATTCCTACTTCCGTCTGGAATAACCCTCGTGTGCTGAAAACCAAACTGACAAGCCCCGTGCTTCTAAACGGGCATTCGTACTCGCTGTCCAATGGTTTTCTGGAATGTGCCCGCCTGGCAGACGGTCAACGAATCTGGAAGCGGCGCGGCCGTTTCGGGCACGGGCAGGTGTTGCTGGTCAACGACCATCTTCTGGTGCACAGTGAAAGTGGTACGCTCTACCTTGTCCGTGCTACACCAGGCGGTTATGAGGAACTCGGCTCATTTCCGACCATTTCCGGTGTCTGCTGGAACACGCTGTGTCTCTACGGCAACCGAATTTTGATTCGCAGCGAAATCGAAGCCGCGTGTTTCGAACTGCCTGTGTCAGGCGGGTGAAGACCGTCGAACACCAATCAACATCGCACCGACAGCCACAACACTGCACAGCATGGCGAACCAGTCTCCGAATTTCACGTAAAAAGAATTGCGGCCATCGAGCGGAATCTGGCCCACCATCACGGCCGAACATTGTCGATATCGCTGACCGGTGTCGGGGTCGATCATCGATTCGGCCTTCTTGAACTCCGCCACAAGTCCGGCTGATTCCTGCTTCATGATCAGGAAATGTTCCGGCTGTCGGATTCGCCCGGCAGAATCAATAAACGCAGAAATTCCGGCGTTAACAGCGCGGACCATGGGGCGACGGGTTTCGATGCAACGGAATGTTGCGGCAATCAGGTGCTGATCCAGTTCACTGGAACCGCGGAACCAGCCATCGTTCGTCATGTTGATCAAAACGTCCGTAGTCCCGCCCGTTGCGTCGCGAGCTGTCACCACTTGGCGCACCAGATGAGGCACTGTGTCCTCGAAGCAGATAATCGGCGAGAACCGCGTGCCGCCGTATTCGAACACCGCTGGCGCCGCTCCCGCATCAATGCCGAAGCCCGCGCTGAACGGAGTGAGTCTTGCCAGCCACGGCAGAACCGACCGCAACGGAATGTATTCGCCGAAGACGACTCGGTGCATTTTGTCGTACCGTCCGATGTAACCGAGATCCGGACGAATGAAAGCCGCTGAATTGAATCGTTCGCGACCATGCTTTTTTGCGACTTCTGTCAGCAGGCCCACCATCATCGCAGCACCTGATTCCTGGCTGCGGTTCACCAGAAGTTCCCGCGCGCGACCACTGTGCCAACGTTCAATTTCGCCCTGCGCCAGCTCGCTGTTCGTGGCGGCCCCATGAAGCGGCAACATGCTGATCAGATCCTCATCGGTCACACCGTCAGAAATGATCTGGTCAGGAACCGGAAACATCGTCTCGGGCCACACAATCAAGTCGGGCCGCAATCCCGCAGCTCGCCGGGAAAGCAGGTCGTGTTCATGAACCATTCGCAGCCACTGATCAGGGTCGTGTTTCAGTTCCGGCGTAAAATTACCCTGGATGACTGCAATGATCGGGCCGGGAACGTCCGACGGTGGAATCGTCTGTTGCTGCATGCCGTACAGGCAACTCAGCAGCACCAGTCCAACAGTCAGCGAAACCGCGATGACCTGTCGCCGCGACGTGACCGTCATCACGGCACTCGCGGATGCGGCAAGGCCAGCCTTCACCAGCCAGGATGTCGGAACACATACCGTCAATGCGCCGGACACCAGCGCCACCAGAAACGTCACCCCGTAAGCACCGGTGACGTCGCAGATCTGAACCAATGATGTCCACTGATATTGAGAATGACCAAGATAGTACCACGAAAACCCGGTCATCAGGTGGGCTCGCAGGTATTCGAGCGCCGTCCAGACGATCGGCACCGCCAACCACAGCGGCAGGCCGGCACGGACGGCTTTTCGAGCGACACCGATAAATGCCGGAAAGTAGAGCGATACATAAAACGCCAGAGCGACCAGCGCACCGTGCATCGTCCAGTGCCCCAGTCGCATCCATTGCAATGTCACCACGGCCCAGGCGAAGCCGACGACGGTGATGATTCGATAGCTGTGCCGAGGCAGTCGTTCCAACCGCAACAACAGACACAACGGCACAAGGGCAACCCACGCGGCCGGCGCAAAGTCGACGGGAGTAAAGCACAACCATAACATCAGGCAGGTCAACACTGTGGACCAGAACACCGGTGACCGGATTCGATGATCCGATCAATTTCCGGACGAAACGCGGGTTGCGGCGATGACAAAGCCACTGACTGTTCCTGGAGAACTGTTGCCAAGAATCCATTCCTGCTGCAAGTGTTTCGACGGCGTTGCGAAGGTCGAAATTCTTTGAGGTAGTGCCTCAAATCGTAGGAGCTGACATTCGGAACTGAGAACCCGCTCCTGGTCGTCAGCAAACCTGACTCAACGCGGACAACGTTTTTCGAGCAGAAGTTTACTGATTCGGGGATCTGGCGGAAACCCGCATGTTGATCAGGTCAGTGCATCGCTTATCTTTGTTCACTTTTTGTGGTATTAGTCGGCTGGCAGGCTGTCCCGATAAGTCTGTTCGAGTGAGCGGCACGCGGCTAGCGCCTTGCGGCTCACTCTCTCCGGTATCCGGACAGGCTGCCAGTAATCATCTGTGGCTGTTCGGCACAACGAATCATCAGTGAGGTTTTGATGACAGACGAGTTTCTGGAATTGTTACTGGCGACCCCCGGCACCTCAGGTTTCGAACAGAACATACAACAGGTCGTTCGCGAGTTTGTCGGCAAGTTCGCGCATTCGGTCGAAACGGACGTCCACGGCAATCTGATTGCAGCAGTCAATCCGGACGCTGGCCCGCGCATTCTGCTGGATGCGCACTGCGATCAGATCGGTCTGATTGTACGGCACATCGACGACAAGGGATTCATTCGCGTCAGTGCTGTTGGCGGGTGGGACATGCAGATCCTGCTCGGCCAGAAGATGCTGGTTCATGCGGCTGGCGGTTCCATCCCAGGCGTGATCGCCCGAAAGCCGATCCATCTGCTGAGCGACGCGGAACGAAAAACCGTGCCAAAGATTCAGGATCTGTGGATCGACATCGGTTCGGCATCCGCAGAAGAGACATCCGGAGTTGTTTCCATCGGTGATTCGGTCACGCCGCAACCTTCGCTCACCAAACTGCGAAACGGAAGAATCTCCGGAGTTGCGATGGACGACCGCACAGGTATCTGGGTCATCATGACGGCCTTGAAGATGATTTCGGAGCAGAACCCGACCGCCGCCGTGTTTGCAGTCTCTGCCGTGCAGGAAGAGATCGGGCTCCGTGGCGCGCAAACCAGCGCGTACAGTGTGAACCCGGACGTGGCCATCGCCGTGGATGTGACTCACGCGACTGACTGCCCCGGAATTGACCAGAATCAATTCGGTAACATCACGCTCGGTGGCGGTCCCGTCGTGGTCCGCGGTGCAAACGCCAATCCTCGCGTCGTTGACCTGCTGCTGAAGACGGCCGCTGCAAATGATATTGATGTGCAGATAAACGCCCTCGGTCGTCCCGCCAGTAATGACGGAGCGGCGATTCAGGTCAGCCGAGGGGGCTGTGCTGCGGGTCTTGTCACTTTGCCGAATCGTTACATGCACAGCCCCGTTGAAGTTGTGGCGTTGTCTGATCTGGAACAGTCGGCCCGGCTGCTGGCAGAGTTCTGTCTGGCCGTCACGAATGACACGTCGTTCATACCGTAACTGGCCGGCAGGGGACACCTGATGAATGATGAGTCCGACAACTTCTCGCCAACGCGGGCCGATGGTGCACTCACCACGTCGAATCGCCGTCAGGTACTGCGAGTTCTGGCGGCAACAGGGATCGGAACGGCTGCCTTCCGCCGCGCTGTCGCTCAGACGGTCGAACAGACAGACAGCATCGACGCAGAATCCATTCGCGATGCAGAATGGGTGGCGGGAATTGAACTGACTGACGAAGAACGGGAAACGGCAGCCAAATCCGTGCAGGGCGTGCTGCGAAAATGCGAACAAATGCGAGCTGTCACGGTCGAATACGATACGTTGCCAGCGATTCGCTTTGATCCCGAGATGTTCGAGTCACAGAGTAGAGTTCGCGTGAATGAGCGTCCGGAATGGCTGTCGCCGTTCACCTTGGCTTCTCCGAAAAAGCTGGATCCCAATGAATCTCTCTCGTTTCGGTCGATTCGTGAATTGGGCACGGCTCTCAGGGCCGGGCAGATTTCCTCGGTTCAACTGACGCGACATTGTCTGGACAGACTAACGCAGCTTGATTCTGTGCTGATGTGCGTGGTCACGCTCACCGAAGAACTGGCGTTGCGTCAGGCTGAGCAGGCAGATCGCGAATTGAAGGCAGGAAAAGACCGTGGTCCGCTGCACGGCATTCCCTGGGGCGCCAAGGATTTGATTGCCGTGGCTGGCTATCCCACAACCTGGGGCGCACCGCAGTTTCAGACACGAGTCATTGACCAAACGGCGACTGTTGCCCGAAAACTTGAGCACGCAGGCGCTGTGCTGGTGGCCAAGTTGTCGCTGGGCGCTTTAGCGATGGGAGATCGTTGGTTTGGCGGGCAGACTCGGAATCCCTGGAATCCGGATCAGGGATCCAGCGGTTCGTCGGCCGGTTCCGCAGCAGCCGTCGCAGCCGGACTGGTGCCGTTCGCTCTGGGAAGTGAGACACTCGGCAGCATCGTCTCACCCAGTCGCAGATGTGGGATTGCCGCGCTGCGCCCAACGTTTGGTCGAATCAGCCGAGAAGGCTGCATGGCGTTGTCGTGGACGATGGACAAGATCGGTCCGCTGGCCCGACGAATCGACGATTGCGGACTTGTCTTCAACGCGATTCATGGCGCCGATGACGGTGATCCGACTTCTGTTGATCGATGGTTTCAATGGCCGATGGAGGCAGATCTCACGAAACTGAAGGTTGGACAGGTGGAGGGCGTGCCGCTCAAAGAGGCGGATCAGATGATTTTGACCTGTTTCGAGGAACTTGGCGCAAACATCGTTCCGATTTCGCTGCCGGACGAATTTCCGGAATGGGCGATCAGCCTGATGCTGGACGCGGAAGCCGCCACGATTTTTCACGACCTGGTGGCAACCGGGAACACCGACGGCTTGAATCGGTGGCCGGAGATCTTCCGCAAAATGCACTTCATGACGGCCGTTGACTATTTGCATGCCGCCCGACTCCGGAGCAAACTGATGCAGAAGATGGCGGACGTCTTTCGCTCGGTCAACCTGTATGTCGGTGGCGGTGACCTGGGGATTTGCAATCTGACAGGACATCCCACCGTTGTTATTCCCACAGTCATGGTCGGTGACGGAAACACCAAACAGCCAGCCTGTGGCACGTTGACCGGTCGACTGCACGACGAAGCCACTCTGCTGGCCGTCGCTCGACTTGTGGAAACGCGTGTCAATATTCTGGCAGACGCGGTGCCTCAGGCCGTACGAGCGTCATGATCTGTGTGTGGATTGGAGTTATTGTCGTGCTGGTGAACAGGGCCACGCCATGGAGACTGCATCGCTGCCATTGCCGGAGCTGCGTCGCTGAGGCTCCTGGATGCCGGCCTACCCTCTGCGCGGCGC
>LWDU01035013.1_pt2 | contig 14193 bp, 14 predicted proteins | sample 727161 | NCBI WGS metagenome assembly LWDU01 (sample SAMN04566230, study PRJNA314399) | hydrothermal vent metagenome | isolation source: deep sea hydrothermal plume seawater | place: Mexico: Gulf of California, Guaymas Basin | collected 2004-07-11 | reverse complement strand
CGCAGATAAAGCTCAGCGGCTTTTGCTGCATGACCTTCACCAGCCTGTGATTCAGCCATCCAAAATAGCAATTCACGCCGCTGCCCAGCGGTCAAATCATGGGCAGCCAGCGCTTCGAATAGCTCGAGCGCCAAATCGTGTCGATCGATAATCTGAAGGTCAAAGGCAATCTGCATCACTCGATCCAGTGACTCTGAGTCAAATTCTTTCTTCAGGCGAAGGTGATCGACCAAAATACCCGTGCCAACGCTAGCATTGCCAGCAAAAACTTCTGTGCGTGCCCGACGCATCAGCCACTCGAGCTCGCTCATACCCCCCGGAGGTGATCGAATAGACGCATTGAAAATAGCGGCAAGATCAAAGCGATTTTCTCTTAATGAGAACGCGGCCATTCTGATTGCCACATCATCTGTCAGGATCGCATCTGCCGAACCGAAATGATTTTGACTGTAAAGCATGATTACGATGGGTTCGAGACCATTTTTCGCCAACGAACGAACCAGCTTGACCAAGGCCTCACCGTCATCAGTAGACGATACAATGTGCGCGTAAATTGCCCTTGCAACCGATCCATGATCGAACGACACATCCTGCGCAAAACGCAGCCACGATGCAGTATCACCAACCAGCAGATGTTCCCGATTAGCCACTTCGAGTGCGAGAAGCCCATAAGCGTCAAGTAAGTTTCCGATGGATACAACCCCAAGAACGTCAAGGCTCGTTTCGCCATGCGCTAACAGACTCTCCAACGCACCAACCCGCCTTTCAAGATCGCCAGCAAGGCGTGCTGCCTCAGCGATAATCCCTAGCCGCAGCCTCTCCAACTGCGTGTCGTCTTGCGTCTCCTGTTTGAGCTGGGTCATCTCACCCATCGTCAACTCCGGCGACGTGGCACCTTCACGCAAACGTGCTATGGACAACAATAATCGAACCTGACCACCTTGGAGATCAGCGAGCTCTAACGCGGCCAATGTGGGTTCATCATGTAACAGCAGAATCTTGGCGCGTAATAATTTCCATTCGGTATCGTCTGGATAGAACTCAAACTGAAACCGAATAGAGGCGACATATGCATCGTCGACTCGACCATCGGCGAGATAGTTTTCGATAAGAATGCGGCGAGCCTGAATCGATTGATTCGGATCACCCGCCGCTTCCAGCAACAATTGACGCAACACGTGACGTGCCGAAACATATTCGCCTACTGCGGTAAACGTTGTAGCCAGCAGAAGCCTCGCGTTGCGTGCCCGGCCAGCGGACAACAGCGGCAGCGTATGCTCTAGACGAACGATCAACGATCGCCAGCGTTGCTGCTGGCCAAGAACTTCCCACAACTCGTGTTCCCACGCATACCATTGTGGGCTGCCAGGATCGGGCTGCTCGGAAAGAATCAGTGCTTCGGCCAGTGACAGCGCTCCCTGTCGCCGAAGTTCACGCGCCCGACCGAGGCTAACACCATTCTGCAGTGGCCGAACATTCACCGTTGAGATCGGGAGACCTTCCTTCGTTTGCTCGGCAAATACAGCGCCAGCACACAAAATCACCCACGACACACCAACGGCGAATCGAACCAGTCCTTTGTGTCCCCTGTTTGATTCCCGTGATCGCTTCATGGCATCGCGGTTCGAGAAGGAAGCTCTTGACCCTCAGCCTAAGACCACTCAAGAGTCCGCCGGTCACCCCGGCAAGGCGTCAGGAAATCTTTTCCTTGATCCTGGCCGATTTTCCCCGAAGCTCGCGGACACCACGACGTTTGCGCTCGATCGACACAACCAGTGGGCTGTGCGTCTGAAATACGCGCTCGACACCCTCTCCAGAGGACAGTTTGCGTACTGTGAACGACGAATTAATGCCGCGATTTTTCTTTGCGATCACGACCCCTTCGAAAGCCTGGAGGCGTTCACGAGTCCCTTCCGTGACCTTGATTTGCACGCGAACCGTGTCCCCCGGTCCAAATTCGGGGATATCGGTCTTCAGTTGCTCTTGTTCTAGTTCCTGGATTAGGTTGCCCATCTCAACTCTCCTGCACGTCGCTCTCGCGTCTGTAAAGATTGAGCAATTCGCGCTGCTCATCTGTCAATTCAAGGTCTGTCAATAACTCTGGGCGCTTTTGCCAAGTCCGCCCCAATGCCTGTTTCATTCGCCATCGGCGAATTTCCTCATGGTGCCCACTCAAAAGAACAGACGGGACCTGATTCTCTCCGTGCACTTCGGGTCGCGTGTAATGCGGCCAATCGAGCAGCCCCGCACTGAAGGAATCACTCTTCACCGAATCCTCATTACCGAGCACTCCAGGGAGGTATCTTACCAGAGCCTCGATCAAAACCATTGCCGGCAATTCACCGCCCGACAAAACGTAATCCCCGATAGAGATTTCTTCGTCAATCTCAGCCTCGAGCACGCGTTCGTCTACGCCCTCGTAACGACCGGCCAATAAGACCAATCCGGCCTCACTGGCCAGTTCCCTGACCCGTTTTTGCTCCAACCGCCGCCCCTGCGGGGACAAATAAATAACTCGGCCTCGGACGGCTGCCCTGGCACTGCCAATGGCCTGATTAAGCGGCTCTGCCATCATCACCATACCAGGCCCCCCGCCGTACGGCCGATCATCGACCTGTCGGTGACTGTCTTCGGTAAAATCACGTGGATTTCGAAATTCAAGTTGTAATTGACCTGCCTCAAGCGCCCGGCGTGTCATCCCCTCACACACAAAACTGTCAAACATCTGAGGAAAGATAGTGACGATGGCAATTTGCATAGCCCCCCCAGTTATCCGATAACAACCCGTAACATTTAGTAGTCACGTTCCCAGTGGACTCGAATGTGACGATCTTTGAGGTTTACCTGATCGACCGTCACCGTCGTATAGGGAATGAGAAGTTCGGACTCTCCTTTAACAACCAATACATCATTGGCGCCGGTTTCTAAAAGATCTGCAACAACACCCAGAGTCTCGCCTGCCATATTCAACACCGTCAGCCCCTTAAGGTCCTGCCAGTAGAACTCGCCGTCCGCTGGGGACTCTAACTGATCTGATCGTATGGAAATCTCTGAACCGATCAAGGCGCGCGCCGCTTCGCGATCGATGCACCCCTTCAGTTGAGCAACCACGGAATTGGCTTGTAATCGACCAGCGACCACTCGCACCTCGTTCCATTCATTTCCCTGGCGCAGCAACCACGTATCGTAGCCAAGGATATCGCCACGCTGGCGACAATAGTCAAAAATGCGAACCCATCCGTGCACACCAAACAGACCACTGATCCGGCCCACGACCACCGTATCAGCTGAAGGCCCTGCCACTATTTTCCCAAAGGCGGCGCCTGCAACTACCCCCTATCAGGCTGCAGCGGCCTCCCGCCTTACCTGTTTCAAAATACCCGCAACCCGCTCCGATGGCTGGGCTCCCTGGCTGATCCAGTAATCAACGCGAGCGCTGTCAAGGCGGAGCCGCTCTTCCTGACCCGTCGCCATGGGGTTGTAAAAACCAACCCGCTCGATAAATCGACCGCGCGGCTGCCGCCTCTGATCGGACACCACAATCGAATAAAACGGACGTTTCTTGGAACCGCCGCGCGCAAACCGAATCGTTACCATGTATCTAACCTCATACTGCTCGTGCGAAAATTGGAGCCGCATATTTTAACATGAGTTATCGTCCGCAGACGTCGACTATTACCCAAACGGCGGGAGGCCAGGCATCCCCCCTGCTTTTAGTTGCCCCATCATCTGACCAAGACCTCCTTTACGCTTTGCTTTCTTCATCATTTTTTGCATTTGCATAAACTGCTTGAGCAGTCGATTCACTTCTTGAACCTGCGTACCAGACCCCTTAGCAATGCGCTTTTTTCTCGATCCCTTAATCGTGGCGGGAAACACCCGTTCACCGGGTGTCATCGAGTTAATGATGGCCACCAAGCGACGACTTTCCTGATTGTTCGCTCGATCCAGCACCGCAGGCGGTAACTGGCCAACCCCCGGTAATTTCTCTATTAAACTTGAGATTCCGCCCATTTTCTCCATCTGTTCCAGCTGATCTCGAAAGTCGGCTAGATCGAAGCCCTTACCTCGACTAATTTTCTTAGCGACCTTGGCTGCCTGTTCGTGGTCTACTTTTCTCTCGACTTCCTCCACCAAACCGACCACATCACCCATGCCGAGGATGCGCGAAGCGATACGGTCTGGGAAAAAGGGCTCGAGCGCATCGAGGCCTTCTCCAACACCAATAAATTTAATTGGGCAACCCGTTACATGACGGACCGACAACGCGGCGCCCCCGCGCGCATCACTGTCGGCCTTGGTCAATACCACTCCCGTCAAATCAAGCGCCTGATTGAAATGATGGGCGCTGGTAACCGCGTCCTGGCCCGTCATGGAATCGATCACGAACAAGGTTTCTACTGGAGTAATCGCCTCATGCAGTTGTCGAACCTCGCTCATCATTTGCTCATCAACGTGCAGGCGGCCTGCCGTATCTACCAGGATCACGTCGGCCCCCATACGTCGCCCGTGTGCCAATGCATCGGTCGCGATCGCGATCGGTTCTTTCCCTTCTCCCTGGAAACAAGCCACATCGGCTTCTTCGGCTAATCTTGCCAACTGTTCCATCGCGGCCGGTCGATAAACATCCGTGCTGACCACCAGTACCTGACGTGCCTCGCGCTGTTTTAATAAACGCGCCAACTTGGCCACTGTGGTTGTCTTTCCCGCGCCCTGCAATCCCACCAACATAACAACTGCTGGCGGCCGAACAGCAAGGTTGAGCGCGTCATTCTGTGCGCCCATCAGTTCAACCAACTGGTCATGCACAATCTTGATGACCACCTGACCTGGCGTCAGGCTACGGGTCACCTCTTCGCCGACAGCCCGCTCGCGTACTCGATCGACGAACTGCTTAACCACCGGCAATGCAACATCAGCCTCAAGTAAAGCGACACGAATGTCGCGTAAAGCATCCGCAATGCTGGCTTCCGTCAGTCGGGCACTTCCACGGATACCACTAAAGGTCTGTTTTAGGCGTTCGCCGAGTTGGTTAAACATTAACAAGTCTCCATTGCCCTGTTGTCCAGTGACATTGCCCCTTCCCTCAGGGTGCGGACGATTTTACACTTCCGCGACATGCTGACCACGATCACCACCTTGATAGCAATCGCCGGATATCTGACGGCAACATGGCTGACCTATGGTCAACTGAATAACGATCCGCACTTGAGTCCTCGTCCAAGCTCCTCTGTTGCCTGGGCGATTGGACTGGCCATCGTCTGCCATGCCAGCGCAGTATTTCCCGGTATCAACAATTTAACTGCTCTCAATCTCGCTCTGGGCTCAACCATTTCGATAGTGGCTCTCGTCATCGTGGCCCTCTTTCTTCTAAGCGCCATGCGTCAACCGATTCTTGCGCTCGCCTTCTTGGTGTTACCCGTTGCAGCAGCAGCCGTTGCAATCGGTTCTATTTTTCCAGGGGACCCCCACCCACTCCGGCTGACTAGCGGTTTAGCACTCGCACACAGTCTGGTTGCAGGACTGGCGTATGCGTTTCTCAGTTTGGCGGTGACACAAGCTGTGCTGGCACGTTTTCAAGAACGCTCACTGAGGCAAAGACACTCGCTGAGAATGATCCGCTCCCTGCCACCGGTCGAGACCTTGGAAACGTTACTGTTTCAGTTAATCACCGTTGGTTTTGTGCTCCTCAGTATTACGTTACTGAGCGGTATCAGCTTTAGCAACCAATTGTTTGGAAAGGCTTTCGTCTTCAATCACCACGCTGTGCTCTCGCTACTAGCCTGGTGCAGTTTCGCAACATTGCTTGGGGGACGAGTGTTCGCTGGTTGGCGAGGTCAATTCGCCGTGCAATGGACACTGGCCAGTTTTATCCTACTGCTGCTGGCCTATTTTGGGACTCGGTTTGTCCTTGAAGTGCTGCTAGCTCAACCATGAGCGACCCAGGCTATTCGGCGATCCTCGATTTCTGGTTTGATGGGGCACTGAACAACTCCGACGCGGCCGTCGCGCGCTTGAGTACGTGGTTTAAGCAATCCGACGATTTCGATGCCAAGATTGCAGACCGTTTCGCCCACCTACCCCAAGCCGCACGCCTGGGTCGCCTAAACCACTGGCCGCAGTCGTGCGAAGGGACACTGGCCATAATCTTGGTACTGGATCAGTTTCCGCGGAATCTTTTCCGCGACGACCCTCGCGCCTTTGCCTACGACGCTTTCGCGCTTAGTCACGCGGAAAAAGCGATCGAACAACAATACGATCGACAGCTTCATCCGCTCGCGGCTTCCTTCGTGTACCTGCCCTTTGAACATGCCGAGCACTTGCCCACACAAAACCGCTCCGTCGCGCTATATGAAGATTTATTGAAACACGCACCACCGGACCTGTATCCCATATTTGAACAATTCGTCGATTACGCTCACAGTCATCGTCAGGTGATCGAACGATTTGGACGGTTTCCACACCGAAACACTGTGCTTGGACGTAGTCCAACCGAAGAAGAGCTCGACTATCTCACTTCCGGCGGGGAGACCTATGGTGGATCAGGCCATGCTGCTGACAACGATGTGTAACAGTCTCCGGCGTTAGGTCTACGCCACCTGCGGATAACGAGCAGCGACCCATCGGTGAAAACAGTGCGTCGCTGTATCAAGGACAGGCGAAAACGCACCGCCATCGAAAGCCGTTGAATCACGGCCCCGCTGCATTTCTTCTACCGGTCGAATGTCTTCCTCAAAGACTGCACGCCAACCGTTCAACATCTCCCGCCGAGCTCTCGCGTGCTTGTCATCGGCCACGCTGTCACCGACGTAATAGATCTGAAGGAGCTCCCGCGTTCGGTTATGGGCAAGGGGCTGCACAATCACGCTGTAGAAGTGATCGATATGGAGCCCAAGCAAGACGTTGGGAAACAGGGCCACGTACTCCGCCTGGGCCGACTTATCCTTCGGCCACTGATCGAAGATTGGCAACTCAATGCCGGCGCGTTCACTGAATGTGAACTTATATGTGCCCTGCCCTGCACCCCATTCACCACCAACGATATTGTAGTGATCATCGATGTGCGAGTAACCATTTAGACCCGGATGCACCCAGGGGAGATGATAACTCTCACAATAGTTCTCAATCGCAAGCTTCCAGTTAGCGTGGAACTCGAGTTCCAGTGATCCGTCCTCACCAACTGCCTCGACGTTATTCAGTCCTCCGGCGCCGGTAAAAGAGGACCAGCGTTGTTCAAGGCCAGCAATATGTGTGGAGAACTCCGGCCCGCTCCCATCTAGATTCACGAATACCATACCCATCCACGTTGCGCTTCGTACTATCCACAAGGAGTGCTCATCGATATCAAAATCAGCACACTGATGTTGACCATGCCCACCGATATGCGGCGTACTGTGTAATGAGCCATCCAACCCATAAGTCCAACTGTGATAGGGGCAGCGAATGACTTTCCGCCTCACGCCCTCCTCTGTCACCAATCGGTGTCCACGATGTCTGCAAACATTGTGAAAAACGCGTGCGTTACCCGTGTCGTCACGAACAATGACCAGTGGCAATCCGAGCAAATCAACCGGCCGAACCCCACCAAGCGCAAGGTCATGGCAATAACCGACACAAGTCCATGCGGAAGCCAGCACCGTCTCACGCTCGATTCTCGCCCACTCAGCACTGGTATAGCACTCGCCCGGCAAGCCGGCCGCATGCTCAATCGGCTGATCGATTGCCGCACGCTGTTCTCTCGACAAGCCTGGCGATGCAGTGTGCGACACCTCAATCCGTGTACTTGGATGTTGATTGCTCGTCACCGCCTTCACCTCTCCTGAGATTATCGTGTCTGGCAATACCACCACCGCTATAGTCTACAATCTGCTTGAGACGTGAAACAGCGTGCCGTGACATGACGGACAACTGGCTATAACGATCGTAAGGAATCCTGTGAATGGCAAACCCCACCTATGGCAACAGTGACTTAGGTCACCCGATTGACGAACCTGACATTAATATCTCTGTGCGTCAGCATTTTGGCCTCGACGCGGACCTGGAAGTGCCCGCCTTCAGCCAACGAAGCGAGCATGTTCCTGATATTGATGATACCTATTGCTTCGACCGCGATACGACACTCGCTATTCTTGCCGGCTTTACCCACAACCGCCGCGTTATGGTGCAAGGTTTCCATGGCACTGGCAAATCGACTCACCTGGAACAGATAGCAGCGCGGCTGAACTGGCCATGTATCCGCATCAACCTGGACAGTCATGTCAGCCGTGTGAGTCTTGTGGGTAAAGATGCCATCGTATTGAAAGAAGGTCATCAAACGACAGAGTTTCAAGAGGGTTTACTACCTATTGCAGCACAAAATCCGTGCGCACTGGTTTTCGACGAGTACGATGCGGGTCGACCTGACGTAATGTTTGTGATCCAACGCGTGCTAGAAGCAGATGGACGTTTGACCCTACTCGACCAGAACCGGGTCATTCGCCCCCACCCGTATTTTCGGCTGTTTGCAACCACCAATACGGTCGGCCTTGGCGATGCCACTGGCCTCTATCACGGCACACAACAACTTAATCAAGGTCAGATGGATCGCTGGAATATTGTCGCCACACTTAACTATCTACCGTTGGAAGCAGAGCGACAAATTGTATTATCCAAGGCACCAGATTTTGATAACCCGGAAGGTCACGAAACCGTCAGTGCCATGATTGCAGTGGCCGAACTTACCCGCGCTGGTTTTTCCGCCGGCGACTTATCCACTGTGATGTCTCCACGCACCGTCATTATGTGGGCCGAGAATGCTCGTATTTTCTCGGATCTTGCGCTGGCGTTTCGTCTTACGTTTCTAAACAAGTGCGACGAACTTGAGAGGGCTGTCGTGGCTGAATTCTACCAACGCTGTTTTGGTACCGAACTGGCAGAATCCGGCGTTCAGGTCGCGGAGGCCTAAGGGACGATGGACCGGCAACCCCCAGTCGACAACTTCTGCCACGCGACCGCCGGCACGATGCGGGCAATCTCCCAGGATAACGACCTGGCCGTATCTTTCGCTGACGGAAAGGCTGGACTTGCCGGACACGACGCACGGCTTCCCGTGCCTCCAACAGATCTTGCGTATGATCGAGTGACCCGTGTTCGCGGCGAAGCAGACGGCATGGCACTTCGGCTGCGCCACCACGACGCCATGATTCATAACCGGCACCAACCGGGTACACCGAGTGCACGAGCCGCTTTCGATGCATTAGAGACCGTTAGAGTTGAATCCCTTGGCTCCCAACATCGTATCGGCATCACTCATAACTTGGCTGCTGTTCGCGACGTCTATTGCCGCGCACAAGGATACGAGGCAGTCGTTGAACGCGCCGACGACCAACTTCCTGATGCACTTGGACTACTCGTTAGAGAAGCATTAACGGGGGAGGCGCCACCAATCTCTGCCCGCACCATGGCCAACCTGTGGCGACCCTTAATCGAACCCCGCCTGCAAGCGACTCTCGACTCCCTTCGCAGCACGCTTAATGACCAGACACAATTTGCCGAACAGGTGCGGAGTTTTCTTTCTGCACTGGATTTTCTCGACGACGAACCTAACGAGCTCACCACCACTGATCCCGGTGAAGACGAAATGGAGGATCCAGCTGACTCGGGCCAGTCCGAAGATGAGGGCAACGAGCAAGCACAGGAACAGGCGTTAGAAGATGGAGCGGACAGTGATCTTGGCGATGTCGATGCCGACGAATTAAACATGGAAGCCGTCGACGAAGACGAAGTTCCCGAAGACGCCTCCTTGATTAATGCATCCCATCACGATTCGCAGCACCCTTACAACGCCTATACGGATCTCTTCGATGAGATTGTGCGTGCTGAAGACCTGTGCGATACCGAAGAACTGGGACGGCTTCGCGGACGACTGGACGACCGCTTGGCCCAGTTTGCCAGCGTTATTGGACCTCTGGCCAATCGCCTGCAACGCAAACTCCTTGCCCGTCAGCAATTTGCCTGGCGGTTCGACCTTGAAGAGGGCCAACTTAACACCGCCGTACTGGCCCAGCTCATCGCCAACCCAACCGATGCACGCCCATTTATGGAGGAGATAGAAACTGATTTCCGTGACACCATCGTCTCACTGCTTATTGATAACTCGGGCTCTATGCGGGGACGCCCCATTACGGTCGCTGCCATGTCAGCTGACATTCTCGCTCGCACGCTGGAACGATGTGGGGTCAAGGTAGAGATTCTCGGATTCACTACCGGCGCATGGAAAGGTGGAAAATCAAGAGAAAAATGGTTGTCTGACAACACACCGACAGCTCCGGGACGCCTTAACGACTTGCGGCACATCATCTACAAACCCGCGTCAGTTCCATGGCGTCGTGCAAAAAACAATCTCGGACTGATGCTGCGCGAAGGGATCCTGAAGGAGAATATCGACGGTGAGGCTGTCCTTTGGGCCCACCAACGGCTGCTCCAGAGGCCAGAACAAAGGCGTGTTCTGATGGTGATCTCAGATGGAGCCCCCGTCGATGATTCGACCTTATCCGCCAACAGCGATAACTACCTGATCAGACACCTTAAAGGCGTCATCAAAAAAATCGAAGCGGAATCGCCCATTGAACTCATCGCCATCGGTATTGGTCATGACGTAACTCATTACTATCAACGAGCCATTACGATCGACGATGCCGAACAACTGGGCGGCACCATTATGGATGAGCTGTCAGCGCTGTTCGACTAACCAGATTTCAGGCGATTTCTCCAGAAAACATAATCACATTGCGCAATGCTTCACTGCGCTTTACCGAATCAATCGCTTTGTTAATATCTTCCAGTGGATAGCAACCTGACACGAGTTCATCCAATTTCAAACGTCCACTACGGTAGTGCGCGAGTAAGGTCGGAATATCGCTCTGCAAACGTGCCCCGCCCATTTTGCTTCCGATCAAACGAATCGAATCATTGGCAATCTCCAGCGGTTCATACTCCACTTTAAGACCACTGGGAGCCATCCCAACCAGCACTACCGTTCCACCACGACGCACTAGAAGGGGGGCAACAGCCATGGCCGCGCCATTGCCGGTGGCAACAAAGACATAGTCGGCACCGCGACCGGCCGTCAGCGCCTTGATCTCATCCACCACATCGGGGCGTGTTGCATTCAATGCGTGAGTCGCCCCGAAGGTCATCGCGGCTTCCAACTTGTTTTGTGACAGATCGACAGCAATGTTGGTTAGCGCACCCATAATAGCTGCGGCTTGTATACAGTTAAGGCCGACTCCACCGGCTCCCAGCGTCACCACACGACTGCCCGGTGGCACTCCAGCCACCCGCGCAACGGCACCGTAGCCAGTGATGACACCACACGCCAGCAATGCCGCACTCGGCGCAGGAATGTCCGCAGGAATCGATGCAATCTGGGACTCGCTCACGACCACCGCCTCGGCAAAACCCGCTGTCCGTAGACCCTGAACGATGGGGCTCCCCTGTGCGTCAGTCAAAGGAGAATGGGTATCCAGCGGCACTTCCCCTTCGCACAAAGGTTCGTCACCACGACGACAGAAAAAGCATTCACCACAAGCCCGCAGCAGCGTAACTAAAACACGCTCTCCTTCGTGCACCTTAAACACGCCCGCCCCCAACGACTCCACCACACCCACCGCTTCGTGGCCGTAGACGGCCGGCAAATCACCGCCCCACGCGCCACTCATATAGGTGATGTCACTGTGGCAGATCGCACAAGCGCTGAGACGAACCCGCACCTCCCCTGGCCCTGGGGAAGCCAACTCAACCCATTCAATGGATAGCGGGCTGCCGAACTCTCGACAAACAGCCGCTCTCACTGCGTTTTCCTGCATTAGGTCGACAGGACCACCGAGGCCTCAGCATCAACGGATTCACCCACGCTGGATCCACACATCAGCATTCAAAACGATAACCGTATTCGGTCGACGCGGATATCAATGCCTCACAAAGACTGACGGCAAACCCGCGCATTACATGCAATTCAAAGTCATCCCGCCCAGGCACTCTGGCAATGTGTACCGCCATATGATGCATGGTGGTGTTCGCACAAGACCCTACGACAAAGATCTTTGGATGCAGGTCTAACGAACATAACTTGGCCAACGCCGACAACACCTGTGGTCCTGAAAGCGACAGAATGCTACGCGCGTGACTGAGTTCGACCACGGAAGCGACTCCGCCGAGTGGGGTTTCGAGTTCCACCGCTAGATCACCCGCTTCGAGTCCTGAAGCGCATACCAACCAACTTCCCGGACCGTACCAATGCCAATTACGCGCGCCGCGTGCAACGACAGTATTCGTCACCAACGCCGAACCGATGAGTTCCCCCCACTGCGATTTCATATCTTGCCGACGCGTAACGAGCGCCAAAGATCGTCCATGAATTTCCTTTATGACCACTCCTGGAACCATCTGTCCTGGCAGCAGCGCCTGTGCGTCCTCCAGGTGCCTGAGAAGTGGAGAATCAATGACCGGTTTAAATATCAGTTCAGTCACGCAAACGTACTCCCTCAGGGTCGAGAAACAACGGCGACACCAGTTCCACATCCTCTTCCATGCCGCGGAGTCCTTCGATAGCCCGCATCTTCTCGCCGATACGCTCCTCTCCACCGTTGACCAGTGCCAACCCGATCCAGTGGCCCAAAGCGGGGCTGTAAGTAACCGAGGTAACAAATCCCTCGTCGTTCTTCGCTATCGCAGACTTGCCCGGCCCCACCAGATGGGCACCGGCGAAGAGTCGGGCGCCGGCTCGCTCAGGAACCAGGCCCACAATGCGCTGTCGGTTTGTATCAATCATGCCAGGACGACCCGATAGGAAACGGCCGATGTAATCTTTCTTTTGACTGACCATTCGGCCGAGGCCAAGATCGTTCGGGGTGGTTTGCCCGTTCAACTCCTTGGCGGTCACGTGTCCCTTCTCTATCCGCATGACATCCAACGCCTCACTACCGTACGGTGTGATGCCGAATGCCTCCCCGACTTCCATCAGATAATCAGCAAAAGCACGGGCATAGCCGGCAGGCACGTTAATTTCATAGCCTAATTCGCCGGAAAAACTGATACGAAAAAGCCGAAGTGGCATCCCTTGAAAGATAAATTCCCCCGCGGCCATATAAGGGAATGCGTCGTTATCAAGCAAAATTTGTGGCAGCACACGAGACAACAACTCGCGGCTTCGCGGCCCCGCAACGGCGAGGCCCGCCCACTGTTCTGTCACCGAACAAAACTGAACGTCGAGTCCAGGCCAGACGCACTGGTGATAAAACTCCATATGCGCCAACACACCAGCTGCATTATGGGTCGTAGTCGTCATCAGATACCGATCAGTTGTCAGTCGCGAGGCAGTGCCGTCGTCATAAAGGATGCCATCTTCACGCAACATCAAACCGTATCGTGCCTTACCCACTTGCAACGTTTTGAACCCGTTGCTGTACAGTAAATTAAGAAATTCGCCCGCGTCGGGCCCCTGGATATCTATCTTTCCCAAAGTTGAGACATCACACACCCCGACGGAACGCCGCGTTGCCAACACTTCACGTTCTGACGCGGCCGCCATGTCCTCGCCCGCTTTAGGAAAATACCGAGACCGGTACCACAGCCCCACCTCAAGAAATTCTGCGCCCAAATCCACAGCCCATTCATGTAACGGACTGTAACGAACCGGCTGAAAATGCCGACCGCGACTGTCTCCAGCGAATACACCAATGGCAACCGGTGTGTAAGGCGGGCGAAAGGTCGTGGTCCCCACGTCAGCCATCGCCCGCTGAGTTTGTTCACCCAGGATCGCCAAGCCGGTCACATTTGATGTTTTGCCCTGGTCCGTGGCCATTCCAAGCGTGGTGTAGCGCTTCATCAACTCAACCGAATCAAACCCTTCCCTTGCCGCCAATGCCACGTCATCCACGGTCACATCATTCTGTAAATCGACGAAGGCTTTTTCTGTTGCACCCGCAATCTGCCAAAGTGCTTCGCTTGCCGACTCGGCGGACACTCCCGTCACCTCGGGCAGCGGCTGTCCAATCGCCAACGTAAACCCGCAGCGTAAAGCGGCTTCACGCCCCGCATCGTGCCCTGTTCGAAGGGCCGTCACCATATCGAACCGCCCAGACGCTCCCCCGACAACCGATACCGTCTCGCCCAAGTCACCTGCCAGAAAACAACCCAGTGCGTTGTTGAAGA
>LWDU01032061.1_pt1 | contig 14193 bp, 7 predicted proteins | sample 727161 | NCBI WGS metagenome assembly LWDU01 (sample SAMN04566230, study PRJNA314399) | hydrothermal vent metagenome | isolation source: deep sea hydrothermal plume seawater | place: Mexico: Gulf of California, Guaymas Basin | collected 2004-07-11 | reverse complement strand
GTACAGCCATATTCTCCGCCTTTGTTTGAAGTACCAAAAGTACTGGGACAGGTATCTGGAAGGTTACCCGCTTGGTTATCGCCATAGCCATCGCCATCAGTATCATTGTGCTGAGAACCATCACCAGGATGACTGTCCAATGTATCTGGCCAACCGTCACTATCACTGTCTGGACAACCACTGAGGTTCTCTGTCGAGGTCCCATAGACCATGGGGCAATCATCGAATGGGCCGCTCGCTCCTATCGATTGCAGGTTTGAATCTTCGAAACCATCGTTGTCGTAATCTACCGGAGAAGGATCCTGATTGTACACATTATTGATGTACTCTCCCGGCCAAGCAGTATTGCGAGAATTGTTCCAACTCCCGTTTCCCCAGTTGTTTCCCAATCCATCGCCATCACTATCGATCCACTGAGTATTCTTAGTCCAGAAATCATCGTTCAGATTCGATTGGCCATCTCCATCCTCGTCAGTACAGCCCCAACGGTCGCGCCAGGAGTCGCCCCAATAGCCTGAACAGGAATCAAAATTCCTTCCTTGTGAACTGTCGCCATAACCATCCCCATCAGAATCAACAGATTGAGATGGGTCGTTATCGAATGCATCAGCGTTATCGCTAACCCAATCCCCATCTATATCAGGAGAAGTTGAGTAAACTTCGTTGTTGTCTCCGTCGTTCCCTACCGCCAAATCGAGGTCTCCATCCCCATCTACGTCACCCCAGGCGACAGAACGGGTATACGAGGGGTTGCTGCTCGTCCATGCTGGTGTTGTAACCAAAGTTTCGCCGGAGTTGATGTAGATCTCTTTCTTATCATAATCATTCCCTACTGCCATATCGAGATCTCCATCCCCATCTACATCACCCCAAGCCACCGATTGAGTGTTAAGCGAATTGCTGCTAGTCCAGACGGGAGTGGTGGCAAGAGTAGTACCCGAGTTGTGGTAGACTTCGTTGTTGCCAACAGAATTGCCAATATAGTTTCCCACGGCCAGATCGAGGTTTCCATCACCATCCATGTCACCCCAGGCGACAGAATAGGTATGCAAGGAGTTGCTACTGGTCCAGATTGGAGTGGTGGACAGAGCAGTGCCGTTGTTTAGGTAGACCTCGTTGTTTCCCAAAGACATGAATTGCTTAGCATGGTTTCCCACGGCTAGATCGAGGTCGCCGTCCCCATCCATGTCGCCCCACGCAACCGAACGAGTGTCAAACGAATTGGAACTGGTCCAGGTAGGCGTGAGTGCGAGTGCTGTACCATTGTTGATGTAGACCTCATTCTGCTGGCCATTTGCATACCGACCGTTTCCAACCGCCAAATCGAGGTCACCATCCCCGTCGATATCTCCCCAAACTACCGAGTTAGTGTCAATAGAGTTGTTGCTGGTCCAGATAGGTGTTGTAGCCAGAGTTCCGCCTGTATTGAGGTAAACCTCATTGTTCCCACCTATAACACTCTGTCCAAAGTATAGGGGGGTGTTCCCTACTGCTAGATCGAGGTCGCCGTCCCCGTCCACGTCACCCCATGCCACCGAAGTTGTCCCGTTTGAATTAATACTTGTCCAAAAGGGTGTGCTGGCTAGGCCGCTACCATTGTTTTTGTAGACTTCGTTATTCCCACCATAATTGCCCACAGCCAAGTCGAGATCTCCATCACCATCTACGTCGCCCCATGCAACCGACATTGTATCATGAGAGTTGCTGCTTGTCCAAGAGTATGGTTGAGATAATACACCACTCGATTTGACATAAATCTCATTGACCTCCCCTAGCAAACCAGAACTTCCAATGGCCAGATCGAGGTCGCCATCTCCGTCCACGTCGCCCCAGGCGACAGAAATGGTATCCAAGGAGTTGCTGCTGGTCCAGGCGGGAGTGGTGCCCAGAGCGGTGCCCGTGTTGAGGTAGACCTCGTTCTTGTCACCATAGTTTCCCACGGCCAGATCGAGGTTGCCATCCCCATCCACGTCGCCCCATGCAATAGAATTGGTGTTCACGGAATTGCTACTAATCCAATCGGGAGTGGTGGCCAGAGCGGTGCCCGAGTTGAGGTAGACCTCGTTGTTCCCATCCCAATTCCCCACGGCCAAATCGAGGTCACCATCCCCATCCACGTCGCCCCAGGCGACAGATTCGGTGACCAGGGGCGGGAGTGGTGGCCAGAGCGGTGCCCGAGTTGAGGTATATTTCGTTGTTCTCGCCATCATAGTTTCCAACGGCCAAATCGAGGTCCCCATCACCATCCACGTCGCCCCAGGCGACCGACATCGTGTCGCGCGAGTTACTGCTGGTCCAGGCGGGAGTGATAGCCAGAGCGGTACCGTTGTTTAGGTAAACCTCGTTGTTTCCAGCAGAAGAGGTCCACTCATCATTTCCCACAGCCAAGTCAAGATCACCATCACCATCTACATCACCCCATGCCACCGATTGAGTGGTGAGTGAATTACTGCTTATCCAGCTTGGAGAGGAGGCAAAGCCTTCACCATTGTTGAGATAGACCTCATTATTCCCATTCCAATTTCCGACTGCCAAATCAAGGTCACCGTCTCCATCCACATCACCTAAGGCCAACGATCGACTGGCGAGTGAATTGCTGCTGGTCCAAGCGGGAGTGTTGGCCAGAGCGGTACCCGAGTTGAGGTAGACCTCGTTCTTGTCACCATAGTTTCCCACGACCAAATCAAGAGTACCTTCTCCATCTATATCGCCCCATGCTATTGCACGTGTGTTGCGTAAGTTGCTGCTGATCCACTTCGGAGTATTCACCACGGTTGAAATTGGTTCATTCGTGCAGGGAACATCATCGATATAACAAAGTGAAGAGCGATTCGTCAATGAAGGAAGGGCTGGATTCAATGGGTGTGTGTCATTAGTATTCGCGACCCCGTCTCCGTCCCAATCACTGATGGTGGTGCTGTAATCTCTAGGTTCCCACCAGTCCCCTGTCGCTAGATGATATCCACCTCGGCTGTAATTCCCTACATCATGTGAGGAGCCAAAGGCTGGATTGGAAGACTCATCAAGATTATCAGGTTCTTCACTTTGAGATTCTTCAGTCAATGTCTCGATTCCAGACCAGGATATCATCGCCGGAGCCATCAAAGACAGCAGATAGAAGGTCAATCCAAAAATAGTCAGCAAGCGTAGTTTGTCGCGGTTCATGGATTCTGATGTTGGAACTAAAATATTAAACTAGTCCCAGCGATGAAGCCCAGAGTTTGCGAGTTCGACTCAACAGAGGGTATTGCAAGATAATTATTGAATTTCAAGCATAGTGATCCAAGAGCAAAACCGTTACTAAGATAATTCCCAATATTACAATCATAGCAATATGAGTACGACGCCCCCCTCGACCGGACATTCTAGGGCCACCAACTGTTTGAATATCATCAGTGAACATCATGCCTCTGTCCAAAGCCTCTAGTCGTGAATCAACAAGTGAAACGAGTCGTTGCATATTAGCCATATGCTGTGTATTATCTTCCACATCTTTTGCAGTACTCAAATAATCTGCACTAACAGATGCAATCTTCTTGGATGTGTTGAGATAATCTATCAACAGGGTGGAGTTACTTTCTCCAATCTCTCTTTGAGTCAAACTATCACTGTCATCGCATGTCAATTGTAAGACATTGATTTTCCAACCAGAGTAGTCATCCCAATACAGAGGCGGCAAAACATTTGGTTCATCTCTTCTCTGTTGATCCCACTTTGCTTGAAGTAGCCAGATGCTCCCTTCAATCCCCTCACGTTCAGCATGGAGTTCTTGGATCCAATATTCTTGTAGATCGAAAAAGACTTCCCAACTTGATAAATCTGGATTCGCATGGTCCCAATTATCGGCATACGGCGCACTATTCTCTATGAATTCAGTATCATCCACCATCTTTCTTATCCTTGCGAGAATATCCTCCTCGCTGATACCGAAGTCCAATTCACGCCAATCTGCCATAACATCTCGGTTTCATAATAGAATATCAATATGTCTCATTTGCTGGAACCGATATTATTTGGCCCAAGTGAAAGTATCATCACTGACGAATCCACTGGTTTCCATCCCAGCGGTAGGTGCCGTCTTCCATGCGACACCAATTCACTCCATTGCTGTCTTGCCAACGCTGCTCATTAGCTGATTCTTCAGAATGGATGGCCTGTACAATAGTTCCTTGGCCCTCGTATTCATCATCTTCAAAATCAGCCACATCCCCCTTGCCTCGCAAAGTGACCACGGCAACCGCGCCACCAAGTGCAAGTAGAACGATGACGATTGAGAATGTCAGGATGACTCCACTCCAAAATCCATCATCACCACTACTGCTACTATCGCTGACCTGATTACCTGAATCATCACCTCCATCATCAGATGAATTGGTGCTGCCATTATCCCCTCCATCATTAGGGAATACCGCCCCCTGGGCGGCTGAGCAACCATATTCATCAACTCGGGCTCCAAGTGCTGTCAGGGCACAATCATCAGTGACATTGGGAATACCATCGCCATCGTTATCGAGTTGACTTGCCCCACAACCGTAGATATTGGGGGTCTCACCAGAAGGAGTAGAAGGACACAAGTCTGCAGTATCGTTGACGCCGTCGCCATCACTATCACGCTCGTCGGCACTGCAACCATTTCCGTCAACCACTGACATCGGTGGAGTGTCTGGACAAGCATCTGGATTAGTTCCATCGAGATTGTCGCCATAACCATCGCCATCACGGTCGAACCATTGGGTCGGGTCTATGGGGTATCGGTCGGCATCGCTGCCGTTCAGGTTGTCCCCATATCCGTCGCCATCGATATCCCTCCATTGAGTTGGGTTCTCAGGTAACTCATCTGGGTCATTCCCACTCAGATTATCTCCATGTCCATCGCCATCAGCATCGATGCACTGAGTTGCATCTTCAGGGAATTGGTCTCCAGAAATTCCGTCTGGGTTGTCTCCACAGCCGTCGCCGTCGGCATCTGCCCATTGTGATACCGTATTGGGAAAGAGGTCTGCATTATCGCCGACTCCGTCGCCATCGCTGTCGGTGCACTCATTGGAATCATCTGGGAAAGCATCGGAATTGTCTCCGCAACCATCGCCGTCAGAATCGGACCATTCGCTGGAATCATCTGGGAAAGCATCACCATTGGTCCCGCTGCTGTTGTCGCCATGTCCATCGCCATCGCTGTCTGCCCATTGACTCGGGTCATTCGGCCATTCATCATTGGAATCTGACCAACCGTCGCCATCACTGTCAGTCTGGCTTGAAGCACAGCCATTGGGGTCGACGGATTCACCAGTTGGAGTATTTGGGCAGTCGTCATTCTCATCAGCAACACCGTCGTCATCTCCATCGTTGATGATCATTCGACAGACGTCGCCCAAACTGTCGAGTATCTCTCCTTGTTGGGTGTACAACATTACTCTAGCACAGTAATTCCCACTCTGGGGTGGGCCATCAAAGTCCCAACTGCGGGATGCGGAGGATGATTGAGCGAAATAGGTGAGGTTGTTGGACTCCTTTGCCACCGTCTCATTCGCCTGCCAATATATCTGGCTCTCATGCAGATATACTGTTCCTGAACTCAGGTTGGTCAGACTGAAATCCACGCTGGAATCGGTCAGGCTCAATGAGTTAATCTCTGGAATATGAGGCTGGAAACATTCGACATCACCCTCTAAGAAATCGCCGGATGAATCCTTGAGAGCGATATTGATGCAATGCTCTCCACGGTCGGTGGGGTTCGACCATTGAATGGTCTCCGAGAAGGAATTACTGCTGACAGATGGAGTCAATGTTCCTGACTCGTGGGTCGCTCCTGTTGAGTCGATAAGTGACCAATCCAGCGAGTAAGCAGATGCTGATAGATTGCTACCACCTATCATTGCACTATTGGTCCCTGTCGCAGTTATGTCGACGATCATATGTCTGAGGCAGGACTCATCGCTGTTCATCAAGGTCATTGGGGAATCAGTGCTATCATAGAGCCAACCGCGCAGACAGAACCAACCGCCCTTGTCTTCAGTATCAACGGTGTATGTGTCTTCTGTGAAGGTTCCATCCGTAGTCCAAACCTTAGAATCTGTAGAGAGGTTGACATGAGAACTGCCATTCTTGAGTGAGAATGATGAATGAAGAGTGTATTCCTGACCGCTCAACAACTGGGTACTGGTTAACAGGCCTTCACTGACATTTGTCAACGTGGCCGCAAGCGTGCCAGTCAATCGTATCCCGCCCTCCTCTTCGATGAAGATTCCATATCCATTGGTTGCTCCATTCCAACCGTCGACCTGGAAATAATAGGTTGCAGTAGCAGTGCAGTTCCATGAGAATTTCTCATCACTTGTCGAGGTGGAACCTTGTTTGACCTTTACACCTGCTGCATTCCATAGGGCGGTGTCAATATCGCCCTGTGAATCTACGAATGTGACATTGAAATGGTAGACTATTCCGCTGGTCAAGTTCACTGCAAACCAATCCTCGTCCGAAGAATTGTGAATATTAAGGCCGCTCGGATTCCATGTCAATGTGGTCCATGTTGCGTTTCCATCATCCTCATTGGGTTCGAATTGGTCACCAGAAATGGTAGGCGGTGGACCCTGAGGTTCAGCCTCGATGGTAAGGGTGTAATTGTTTGCTCCAGCACTGCTGAATACCCATATCAGGTAAGTCGCATTGGTGGTTGTGTTGAACATGATACGCTCATGGTCATTCTCAGAATGAGTATATCCAGTTGAAATCTTGTTTCCATTGGATGCCAATCTATAGGTGTTCAACTGAAGGTCACCATAGACGTGGAGGAAAGTTATGTTAATCCACATAGTCATATCCTTAACCATCTGGTACTCAAACCAGTCGTCCTCACTCCAATTATGGACATTGGTGCTGTAATTCATCGATTGGTTGACGTTTATCGCATAAGCGGCATTCTCTGAATCATTGGGTTCATAATAATCATGAGAGAGGTTGGGTCCAGTACCATTGGCAGTCCACGAATAGTTGTAGGTATCCAGTAAAGCCCCTCCCCCCATTGCGCTGTACTCTGAAAGAGAAACACTGGCATAATAGGTCCCTGGCATCTTCATTGGGCTCCATTCAGCCCATCGAGTCACTGTGGTTGTACTTGGAGTGAAGATGAGTCCGCTTTCACCTCCAGCATAGTAACCTGTTGCGTTCTCAAATGCGACGTACCACGAATATTTTTCAGTGGGGTCAAGGTTAGTGAAAACTACGGTGCCGTTCACTTCGGTCATGTTGTTGAGAGAAACCGTCTCATTTCCAGACAGCGCTGAGACCTGCGGAAGTGCCGATGAGGCAATGGAGATAATGAGAAGAGTCGCGAGAAAAACCGTCTTTCTCCGCCGAGTACTCATGTTTTATCCGTTGAGTCGGCTGTTTTTGAATCCATCTATCGGAATAATATGAATCTCAAATCTAATACTTGGCTGAATAGACCTATATGTTGACAAGGAAGAGAATACCCGCTCAAAACATGCAGACCTATATCGAAGCCGTACCCGGATGGAATTCGACAGTCTTTGGAGTTCAGTTCGGAGTTCTAGTCGCGGTTCTAGTTATTCTAACACTCGGAATGATTGGACGTGGTCTGATAGTTACTTTCCTTCCCCGAATGATGAAGAAGATTGCAGATGAAAGAAAGGGCTTTGAAGACTTCCAAATCACTTCTCGCTTTCCGCTTGGGGCTGCAGCAGCCGGATTTATTTGGTGGCATTTTTTCACTATTCTAAGTACAACAGAAGGAATTATTCTAAATGATGAATTCATCTTCTGGATTCTATCCCTATCGAAAGCAGCATTGCTCATCGGTGGACTTCTAGGGGCAATTCGGTTAGTAGAATTCGTAGAAGTCATCGCTAGGTTAATCGACGATGATGGCGAACTTGATGGAACACAAGTCACTCTAATCGATGCATTGCAGAGCGTTCTAAAGTTACTCATTTTCGTTATTGGAGTTGTACTCATCGCCGATGGCTTTGGCTTCGACCTTGGTGCCATCATCGCTGGATTAGGTATTGGCGGATTGGCATTTGCCTTTGCAGCCAAGGATACAATCTCCAATATTTTTGGAGCACTAACTCTGCTTCTGGACCGCCCTTTCAAGATTGGAGATTGGATTAAAGTCGGCTCATCAGAAGGAGAAGTTGTTGGAATCGGAGTCCGTACCACTATTTTGAGAACCAGCAATGATACCGTGATAACATTACCAAATGGAAAACTCGTCAACAAAGATATCGAGAATTATGGTAAGCGACGCTGGCGCCGCTACCGCCCAGTCCTGAGCCTCGATTTGAATAGCGATGCCAAGGACGTTGAGCAATTTTGCAGAGGTGTGGAAGAATTGATTTCTGCCCATGAAGGAACCACCAAGAAAGAGGATTCTTTTGCTAAAGTTAGTGCCATTTCCAAAGATAGTATCGAAATTTCTCTCAATGTATACTGGACCGAAGGCGGCAAGGTGGAGCGCGATGGAAAAGAAGATTTACTGTTAGATATTGCAGCACTTGCCCAAGACAAGAAGTTGAGATTCCACGACCCACGTGTTCGTAGTAGCAGTAACTAAGCATGGCGTGCAAAGTAAAGTTTTCACAATTATACCATGCCAATTTGGAAAATTAGTTTAGAAATATGAGATTGCGCCCAAACTCTCATGAGTTAGAAGGCGGCATCGGTAGCCATGAAGGGTCGCGCAATGCTGTTGGCCGTGCTGCTGCTGACCAGCATCCCAGTTATTCCAGTGGCTGCAAATTCCACCACTCATTTTGGAAATACCGGATTTCCATCGACCATCAGCATTGAATTCCCCCTCTCAGGAGGGTATGATTCTAGCACCAATGTCAGCCTTGGTTCAAATTCGGCTATTTCCGCTGCTGCCCTTGATATCCGAGGCTTGGCAAACTCCAGTGGCCTGAGTCCGAAAGTCATCGGATTGGACATTGGTGATGATGGAGACCGCGATTGGGAATGGGGTGGGGTTGGCAATGGCTCATATGGTCATCTCGATGAATTATCCAATGGTTATTCTAGGGTTGCAATGAACTTGACATCTGGCTCAAACTCCAATTATTTTCTGCGCCTTCCTTTGAATGCAACAGTTACTTCTGCCTCAATGGGGTTTTCTACCCTCAATGAATTGACCATTTCTGGTTCTGACATGAAAGATTCCTACCTCCACCGACCTCATCCATCATATGGCAATGCAAGTCACAAAGATCACAATCATGGCTCGAGCAACCTGACATATGTAGGTAAAACAGAATGGGCTAACTTTAACCTATACCGTAGCGTTTATTGGTTCGATTTGGGGCTGCTTCCGGGAGCAACAGTTCTTGATGCAAACTTATCATTCTTCATCATCGATGGAGTTAATCAGGCAGGCACTTCAAACACGGTTTCAAATCCGCATACTTACACAATTTATCCACTTCTCAAAGATTGGGAAGAAGGTTTGGAAGTTAATGCTATAGTACAACAAGCAGCCGGAGTTACTTGGAATAATGCGATTGATAACCTAACTGGGAGTGATTATGCTTGGACCAGTGCTGGTGCCGCAGATGCCACTGACATGGGTGCTTCTGTTGCTTCAGTTTCAGATAGTCCGGCAAATCTTGAATTGAATTGGCTTGACTTTCAATCTCAAAATTTAACATCTCTTGTCCAAGATTGGGTAAATGGGAACCAATCAAACTTCGGAGTCCTGCTAAAAGGTGATGAAAATACCAACAAGCCAGATGGCTCAAGACTAACAATCGCTGGAAGAGGAAATTCAACACATGGTCCTCGCTTGGTTGTCACCTTTGCCGGTAGCAGTGATGTCACTGCTGGACTTGATGTAGGGGCAGATGGAAACTGGGAGTGGAACCATACTGGGAACTTGAGCAATGCCTCAACCACTCCTGACTTTTCAGCTACTTTGAATTCATTTTTGGCATCTTCAAGTGCGTCTTTCACAGACGCATATGGCAATGAATTCGTTGATATTCCCCTCAATGTTAGTGCTAATGCCACATTGGTAATGGATGAAATAGACATACAATACGATTGGACGGCGGCAGTTGGAGTTTCGCCTCAAGGTGATTTACTCTCTGAACTAAATCAACATCTTTCCAATTTGACAGCAGATGCGACCGGCAATGTTAGTATTCCATTCAATGTCAGTAGCACAAGTGCAGGGCTAGTAGAATTGCTCAACCTTTGGGTTGGACTTGGCGACCGCCCTCCTTCAATTGGCTTGATTACGATTCCAAACACTTTGATGACTCCGAATGGAGAATCAAATACTTTCAGCGTGGAAGCAACTTCTTACCAAGGCTTGTCCAACATCTCTTGGATTGCCCTAATTCCTCAACTTCAGGATGTTGCAAGCAGGCCTGTTTTCTTCCATTCTCTAGTCAATTCAAGCACATGGGTCGTCGACCCTGCGGGTATGGTTGACGGCTTGAGTGGACAATGGGTTGCTCTCAATGGTGATACAGGAAGGATGGATTGGCAAATACAACAAAGTTGGTCTTGGTTGCCCGAGGAGAATGTCACATGGTCAGCACAAGTTATGACAAACGATGACTTGCTCACTAGTCGGTCTACTACTCTGATGACCAACCATGAAAGAAGGATGGAAATTTCAAGTTTCCATGTTTGGGATGAAACTCTTCCTACCGATGCAGGCACAGAAATATTCGAGGGGGAATGGGTGGCTGCTAATGACTCGATTCGAGTAAGTGGCACTGTTCGTTTCCTCGATGATGCAACATTCCCATTACCTAATGATGTGTTAATCGAACTTGAGAATGTTAGCGGCAATGCAACTGTCGATTCAAGCGGTGCCTTTTCCATCAATACCAACGCACCGCTTGACAATCAATATGACGGCTTCACCATTACAGCAAGCCTTCAAGGAAACCTCGATAATACCCCTGAAGGGTTGGCTGTAAGAACTTTCAATGTCGATGCGACGACGCCAGGAATTCTGCTTCATACTCCAACTGGAGAAAGAATTCTTCCCAATAATCAACAATTATTCAACCTCTCAATTATCGATGGAATTAGTCTTGATGAAGGCAGTCTAGAATTACGCTATTGGGTTGAATCCATACATGATGATGGCGATGGGATTCCCCAAGAAAATGAATATGCAAGTAGGCCACTTTTGAAACAAGGTGACAGTGAATATTTTCACGCTAATTTTGATGATAGCAACAACCAACATGGCCAATTAGTTTCACTCTACGTAAAAGGCTACGACTCAACAGGTAATCCATTACCAACTGAAGCAGGCCTAGATGGCGACCTCCATCACTACACTTCTTTGGTTCCTTCACCTGCAATGCTGAATATATCTAGCCTCGAATACGCAGCAAATGGCAGTGCTTCTGTCCCTGGGCATGCAAGTTGGTTGAACTTCACCATCAAAGATATCAATGGCCTTGATGACCTCGAATCGGTCAAAGTTCTCTTTGCGGATGCATCGGTATTGATTTGGCAGGCAGGGGGTAACTTCACCTCCCAAACAACTGGAATGGTAGTAATTTCATTCAGCATTAACGAGATAGAAGAACATATTCAATTCAGCATTGAGTTTGACACAAACTCTCAATTCAACCCAACCATGCCCTATGGGCAAATCAGCATTCACGTCATCGATTCATCAGGGCTACAATTCCTACATACGGGAATCTCATGGAGTTTTGATGGCGCGGTGTTCATCCAAGATTTCTCAATTATTTCAAATGATAAACAATTGTTTGATGATGATTTTGTAGGAGTGGGGGCCCGTTTGCTTATGCAAGGAAGGTTGCGTTATGTGGCCGCTAATTTATCTCCTCCAGCAGAATATCATGAACTATTCCTTGAAGTTCCTCAAGACTTACCATTATTGATTGAGATAGACGAAGAAGGATATTTTTCAGGTGAAATGGATGCGCTTGGAAGTGGTTTATTCAAAGCCACAATCAATGTGGTTATGGGTTCAAGCGAAGCCACAAACCCTGCCCCAATAAGGTTACAACTCGATGAATCAGCACCTACAATCGTTGGCTCGCAACCGGACTTCATCGCTGTTAATTCAACAGTTTTGATATTGCAGTTTGACATTCAGGAAATTGGTGCAGGCTTATCCAATGCCTCAATTCCCGTTTACTGTCAACAAATGAACGGCCTTTCTGCAATTGGAGAAGAGATAACTAACTTGGCGGTTCAGATAATAACGAGTGAAGTTTCGAGATACCAAGTGAACCTTTCATCACAACCCATAGGCGATGTTGACAACCTCGAGTGTTGGCTAGATATTGCCGATGGGGCAGGAAACCAGTTAACAGGACCTGGTTCATCAGCAACTTGGCCATTACGAATCGAAATTGTCGAAACCAGAGCCGATTTACACGCTAGTTCGTTCAGTATTACTTCCGATGCCCCTCAAATTGGTGAAAGTAGTCAAGTCGAATTATTACTCGTTAACCTTGGAAATCACAGCGATGAGGCCTTCCAAGTTTCTTTGCAAACGCATGTATTCAAGGATGGGAAGTGGCATGTTAGCGAAGTTGCCAATCAAACAATCGTTCTCAGTAAGGGCCAAGTTAGCAAGATAACTTTCACTTGGAGACCTGATTGGCAAGGCCAAATGGATCTTGTCGTAGTGCTTGATTCTACTTCAAAGATAACAGAGCAAAATGAGAATAATAGTTTCAGTATCAACCTTGATGTTAAAGGAATGAGTCAAGAAGATGGTATGCTTGCTTCTCAGTCAAGTATGGCTATTGCTGGGATAGGCATAATTGGATTGTTCGCGCTCATCATGCTTGGTTTTGCACTCAAACGTATGAAACAAGAAGATGAGTATGAGGAATGGGTTGATGAAGAAGAAGAGGTCACTCAAGATTAGAAGTATTTGACATGAGTGGGATTGCAATAATCAATCCACAAATGGCATTACAGAAAAGCGTGAATACCAGTCCAATGGAAGCAGCAGCCACTGGGTAATCTAAAGACTCGTACACACTTGACATTGCACTGCTTTCCAAAACTGCGAATGCTGCGGAAATTACCATTGCTCCCAAACCGATGAAAACACCTATTTTCTTGCGTTGGTGAAGGAAATATCCACCTGCGATAAGCGCAATTCCAGAAACTAATTGAACCACAGGTTTCAACCAAATATACCATGCAGGAATATCGATTTGAATATCTAATTTCGTATTATAGTCATCAAGTAAAGCAATTGTATCCTGCGCAGTTATTAATCCCCATGCTCCACCAAATACTCCTAAAACACCGCCGATAATCATTAATATTCCAATTGTAGAAGGAGCGCTCGATTGTTTTTGAATAAAAACTGCACCTTCAGGGAACTGAGATGCTTGCATTTGAGCAGGCTGACCGATTACTTGGGGTTGGGGTTGCATGCTTATCCCACACTCCTGAAGTTAATTATTTCATCGCCTCTATTGACCATCTGCCATTTTGCAGTTTTCTATCGAAGATAAATGGCCCTCCGGGAATTACCGCAGCGATGAATCCAATGGCGAATGCCCTACTTGTCCACCGCTTTCCAACACCAAAGAACAAGACGCCCAGATACAATAGGAATAGCATTCCATGAATTGGCCCCATTATCTTGACCAAAATCTCATTTCCTCCAATGTATTTGAACGGAACCGCGACCCCCATTAGCAAGATGGTTGAAGTTCCTTCGATATAGCCTACCAGTGTGGTTCTGTCCATGCCTCTGCACCTCGCCTTTCATACTTCATCTTGTACTTCCTCAATCCTGTTGTAAAAGAGATTATATCATCGCCATGAAATCGAGGTTCATGTCAGCCGCGCTTGCCCACGTGTCGCCGGGGTCTGAGTTAATTGAAAAGAAAAAGAAACAGCGCAATTGGGGAATCGGCATCATCGTGGCCAGTATAATAATTGCTGTAGCCGGTGGGAGGTCCAACTCTGCGGAAAGCACTGCTTCCTTGTTTTGTTGTCTCGGAGGAATCTTGTTCATCATTGGCTTGGTCGGTTCAGGAGAAAAGAACAGACATGTGGTGTATGTTCAAGCCCAAACAGCGGTTCAACCAGTCATGATGCAACCAGTGATTCAGCAGCCGGTAGTTCAACAACAAGTAGCACAGCCAATGCAATCTGCAGGTGCGATGAAGGCTCAATTCGAGCAAGACAAGAAATTGGAGCACCTAAAGATTG
>LWDU01043837.1_pt1 | contig 14198 bp, 7 predicted proteins | sample 727161 | NCBI WGS metagenome assembly LWDU01 (sample SAMN04566230, study PRJNA314399) | hydrothermal vent metagenome | isolation source: deep sea hydrothermal plume seawater | place: Mexico: Gulf of California, Guaymas Basin | collected 2004-07-11 | reverse complement strand
TCGGGATCGATCGCCGGCCATGTGTGTGACCTCCTCGCTGCCGGGGGGCGCCCTATCCTCATCAGCCATGCCCACTGAGAACCCTACAAATTCATCCCTAACTTTTTTGCCAAGGATTGCAAGTATATTATAAACGTCGTTTCGGAATGCTAATGGTGATACTGTCGATGTCGCGTACACCCTCTCGAGCTGCTCTCTGGTGTACTTCGTGATGTCCACCATATCATCGTCATTAACGTTGAGGAGATCTAGTACGCCCGGCTGCAGCCCAATGGCCTCCTCGGTCTGGGGAATGGGTCCTGACCAATGGGTGATCTTGTCTATGGAGGCGGTGATTTGTACCATCAGATCATACATGACGAAATACCTGAACAGGTTGAACTTCAACTCAGTCCTGCTAGACATGTCTGCCGATCTGAACATGGCAGCATGAATACTAAAAGCCGACTCCGCGGTGTCCAACAATGTGGTGCTGTCCAGCAGGTCAGGCAGCCCATTGAACTCTATGAGACACCTCCGGAGGATGGTGTTGGACCAATATGTCCGGTCGTCCTCTCCCTGCCGTTTTCCTATGACAGGACTCAGGCCGGTAAAAGCAGAGACTCCTTGTGAGATGCGCTGCACGGTGCGGTTGAAGCCCTCAACAAAATCCACGTAGGGCTGGACCAGGAAAGGATCGTCAGTATTTCTGAGTATAAAGTTGTCGATGAGATAATTGCCGCCCGGGAGAAAAGTGCTCGGATCTCTGCCCTCATCGACTAGGGCCCGAAAGGTCCTGATCTCGAAGGGCAGCACGAGCGCCTCGGGATTATCTGCCCGGGCTGACTCGTGCAGTGACGTCGCCGGCCGACGCAGATACCATGCCAGTGAATCCTCGGGGGACTTGGCTGCAAATATGCTGCTCCCTGCATTGCCCAATAAATTTTCTAGCCCGGACGAGGGGTCGCCAGGTGACGCCGGAACAACCCCGGCACGCTTTGCCCAGCCCACATTGCGGAGCCGGCTAATGCCAACAGAGCCGCCGAATTCTCGAGCTATGGCTATGGATAGCAGCTGGAGGGCATAATTACCGTTCACAGGGGACCGCTCCTGCCACATATCAAACGCGTATCGATCCTCTAAGTCACACCTTGCCAGGAGTTTGAGATCAACTCCCGAGCCGACGGTTGGATCTGTGATCGTCCGGTATGCAGCAAAATCCAAATCCTCTTCGCGGTCAGGTGGATTCGGAGTGGCCCACCGCGGGAAGCTAAAAGTCTTCATCGCACGGTTCAACTCAAACACCATCTGTCCCAGCAGCTTACTGTTGGAGAAACTGTTGAATCCCTCCTCTGAAAAGCGCAGGTAGTCGATAAAGAAATGCTTGATGTTACCACGCAAGTTCGTGTTATTCTTCAGGTTCAGCGATAACTTTGCTTGCTGAATCATGTGAAAGGCCTCTGAGAGCGCTTCAATCAGTGCACCAAGATTCTCCTCCTCCTGCTCATAACTCTCCTTGAGGATCGAAAAACTACCCTCAATGTCCTCTGCTTTTATGGCCTGGACGGCGTCTTCCACGTTCTCCACCTTAAGATCGGTCAAGGCCCTCCTTATCTCCAGGAGGCGTCGATTAATGGTAGCTTCACTCTGGTCATCATAAAGTGCCAGGAAATCCAGAGCCCCAATGACGTCCGGCCTGTACGGGTTGAGACCAGCAGCAGTTATTGCGGGCGGGATAGAGTTGGGATCTCCCAGCGACAGAGTGCTAATATCTCCCCTGAACGCTTCTAATGCTTCAATGTTGGTAAAGACCCCCAGTTCTTCCAAATCGAAATTAAGATCAGGAATAACACCTGCCGCTGTGATCGCGCCCTGACCCCCACGCGGGGCGTTGCCTTGATTGTTGGCACCTCGATTGTTGGCACCTCGATTGTTGGCACCTCGATTGTTGGCGCCTCGATTGTTGGCGCCTCGATACCCAGTCCTGCGTGTCATCTTCATGGTTATTCCTCCACGGTCCGTGTCGTGGACAGCGAGACGCTCGGCGCCCCATTCATCGCTCGAGCGTCGCTCACCCTAGACGTCGTTCCGCCCCTGTTCCCAGCAGCGCTCTTAACCTGCTGGAGGCTCAGGCCGATGCCCTGGTTTTCACTGACCGCTCCTAAGGCACTAGCGAGCATCTGGTTCCTGGGGGACAACTTAATTCCAGCTTGGGCCATCAGGGACCTGCCGGCCGTTGTCGACGCTGAATCGTCTGTCGACGAGGGCTTCTGATTGGTGTTGGTGGGGCGCCTCGAGGGGTTGGATTCACCAGGGTATGCCATCTTGCCGCCGCTCTTTACAATTCCACCGCCGCCGCGGGACCTGCGCTTGCGCTCAACGTGCTTGTTGACCGTCTTTTGTTTTCGCACCTCTTTCTTGGCCTCCTTCTTAGCGGCTTGATCGCCGTACTTGCCGCCTCGAGGGTTAAAGTTGAAGCCTCGTAGAGCTCCGGCCGAGATGGTGGTTGTCTTCGGTGACAGCTGGGCAATAAAGTCATCGTCGGCTGATTCCCCCGCAAAAAAGGAAGAAAAATCTGAGGGGGAGCTGGAGCTCGACGGGGATGATCCAAATTTCCGACCGCCCCCGGAAGCTTCCGATGCCGACCGGCTAATGCGCGCGGCCGATTTGCTCGAAGGAGCCCGGAATGCACCAGCAGCAGTCAGGCCTGCACCCTTTCTAGTCTGCAACGCCTCAATTATGCTAGTACCTCCAGGGCCGGAGCGGCGTGCGACTCCTCCTGGTGCACCGGGCCGGCCGCTGGCCTTCATTCGGCGCGCAGGGGAGACACTTATTTTCTGAACATCAGAGAATTTAGCAGCTGTCTTTGTATTTTCCTTGTCCAGACTGACTACCACCATGGTCTGTCGACCGCGTCTGGATTTGCGACGTGCGCTGCTAGTCTGCGACGGCCTTTTAGATGATGCTTGAATGGACGGCCTGTTTCGCAATGATTTAGATGTTAGAGCCATTTAATAATCCTAAAATGGTGACCAGGTCCGCGGGGCTGCGTTGGAGCTGGCAAAGTTCGGTATTTCACTCTGGTGGGTGACGGAAACTCCCTCAGATTCTGTCCCCTGAGAATAATCAGAAAAAACTGGCACTATTGAATAAGTAGTGGTTCCCACCATGGGGGCCAGCTCATCATCAAAAAAAGTGAATGTATTAGACTTGAACTGGGTGTGCACGGTGCCTAAAACAGACTTTACCCCCTCCAGCTCGGCGAGCACTACAAAATGATCCACCCTGTCTTTGGATCCCTTCAGCGTCCATGTTATCAAGTTTTCATCATCATCAATCTTAACTGCCCTCAATCCAGTCACTGTAGCTACGCTGGCTGGGAGGCTGATCGAAACAGACTTGCTCAAACCGGTCTTCGCCTGCAAAATTGGATCCTGTGGCTTGAGGCCCGAAACAGAACTCAGGCCGCGGGATTCCTGCGTCGAGGGCAAAATGCCGCTAGCCAGTGTGAAAGGATTCTTGTATTTAAAAATGTTTTCCTTGTAGGCCTTATTGGTCACCAGATCTTTTTTCTCCTGGCTCGTTTGCGTAAAAAATGTCCCGGGATCTCTCGCACACAGGTTAAAAACGTAGCTATAGCTGCGTCCCGGATCCATTTTCTTAACACCGGACTTTCCTCTTGATTCGGGTCCATCAACAAATTTAGTGTTAGCTGGCACCACACCGAAGGACTCAATTTCCCCAGTCATACTATCTTCCCTCAAAACCTCAAAAGCCAACAAGGCCTGGTACTTTTCCCTGTTCTCTTTGAGCTCCTCATTAAATTTGGTTTCAATGCCGGCCGCCTTGAGGCTGTCTGCCACAGCATTCAGGCCTTGAGTCGTAAAGTCGGCTTTTAAATCAAAAGTGGTCACCACATCGCCGTCCTGTGTGCCGATAACCGGCCCAGAATTGGAAACCTTGAACTGTTCTTGTTTAAAGTCTTTCTGGAATTCATGCGTGACAGGATTTTTACTCACAACTTCGCGCCCGTTGGGGTACACCATAATGCAGCTGTACTCATAAGTGTGTTTGTGCTTAACCTCCATATCCGTATATACCAGTGCTGTCGCTGCCGTTTGTAATTGCTCTCCCGGGTCCTTGCCAACAATCCTACAAGATCGTTCGCCAATAGAGATGTCTCGAGCTTTCACATACACGGAAATCGGCCCATCTGGAATATTTTCCACTTTAACCAAAACTGCATTACTGCCCTCTATGGTCTGCGCAAAGATGGAAGCATGTTCCAACTCCTTCGAAGGAAGACAGTCCCTCCCGGGAACCTTAACAGCTTGAGCAACATAATTGCTGAACCTGCTGCTGGATCTATTTCCTGGGCCTATTGGAATGGCCCGATACACCGTGGTCAGGCTATTATTAGTTGGATCCCGGAATTTAATCTCGCCCGACGTGGCGGTGGTTTGGACGGTGGTAATAAAGCTGTAGCCGGCGGTTACCTGCGGCGCAGACGGGTTGATGACCTTTTTATAGACATCGACGGCGACTGCAACGGGATCCACCTGCTTGATATTTAATATGTTCGTTCCCAGGGTGTGGGATTTAGCACCAGATATCAGAGGGGGGTCCCTGGGCGTGTAATAGGAATTTAGTAGCAGAGCATGATCCGCAACTCTTACCAATTGATCAACAACCACCCCACGTTTGTCGACCAGTTCAAAAACGAAGTGGAGGGTGGTGGATCCAAATTCGGTGGGATCTGGCACCGCTATAAAATTTTCATAAAATTTCCACTTAATCTCCTCGTTGAAGGGGATGGTCTGTGTTGTGGAAGATTCGTCCCGGCGGGGATCCTTCAGCTCTTGAGTCGGAAATCGACCCCCCAATTGAAAGTTGTTCAATATGGACTTGGCTGCCGGGCTCTTCTCTGCACGGCCCACTGTGCGGCTGACTTTCATCTTCTTTCCGAAAGTTCCTTGTATGCTGTCCTTCGCAGTAATGAGTGGAAATTTCCTCGCACCGAGTGAGGACGGATCGACGCCGTCCTTCAGCACAGCTTCGAGAGAGCTGAGTTTTAACGACTGGTTCTGGGACGTAAAATTTTTGTCCTGCCTAGACACACCTAGGTGAGGGCTGACCTTAACGCGGCCGCGTCTTATTTGGGATTTAGGCACCGCCCTGAGGACCCTCTGGGTGGGCATTGCTGCGGGCCGTGATCTTGAATTTTTTTGGAGGCGGGGTGCCATTGTATTGCTAATGCCGCGGCTGAGATCCAGATTCACTGAGGAGATGGCCCGGGCCTTGAGCTGGGCTATGGCACTGGACTTATCAGATCGCATTGAAAGAACGTTCCTTGTCAAGTCGCCGGAATTCTTCACGCCCTGCAGCATGCTGGACTGTGCCCGGGGATCAATAGGATACACCGTCAGCCTAACGGTGATGGCATCCTTAAAAAGCGCATTCGAAACGTTGGCATAGTAATCCACGCTATAATTGAAGAGCCCATCATCGTCGATCCCTTCTATCTTGGCAAAGTTATTTCTCACCTTAAGGGATTTACCACTGCGCTTTATTCGAAATCTCATATCTGCAGCCTAATCAAATACCATTGTGAACATGTTAACAAATGTCTTATTGCCCCGGTCATCCGTAAATATCTTGCCTAAGAAAAAGACCCGCTTGCCATTGGAATAAGGGTCCTCGTCCGGGAATTCACCAAAGTCTATAATGGCCAATTTTTTGATGCCATTCGGCCTGACCTCGATCACCTGTGCAACCACATTGTTGTCCAGCGATGTCTCAGAAAAATCCATCCTGATAGACTCCTTATTTTCCAGATCGGCAAGGAGATCAGTGTAGGTATAAACCGGCGATTGATTCAGCTTTGGATAATTCCCAAGTGGTGCACCGACGGCTGCGCCGGGATCTTTCCTGTTGACCGGTGGAAGATATTGAAAATTTGGGAGGTGGGACATGCGCTTGTCCTGGAACAGGCTCTCCACGTCATTAATAGATGCCTCAGTGATATCAGAATCAGCGAATGGTACACTGTTTGTTATGGTGAACGTTCCACTGAGCGGTGAAATAATAAAGCTGTTATCATCATCAAAGATGTCTCTTGTTCCTAGGATGTACTGGTGCTGGAAATTCTGGGCAACGATCTCTAACAGATTAACTGCAGTGTCAACGACGGCAGATCCGGTGACTAAAGTCCTATTTGTGGAGACGAGCTTGTCCCCCATCACACTTATGTCGGCACCGGTGAAGGAGGATATGACACCGTTCTCATCCGTCTCAAATATAATCTGATCTTGGGGCCTATTGGCGGCCTCGAAGTACAGCCTGTCGTTTGCGCCGTAGGCCACGCTCCCGGTATTCCCAATATAGAAGGCAGTACCATCCGTAAAGCTGGCAAACCTGAAATTGAGCTCACCGGCTGCCACCTGTCGGCGACCCTCCTGGGTTATCAGCACATCCATCACGCGCTGCTTCTTATTGAGTATGCCTGCCATATCCTATAAGTATCCACGCCCTCAATTTGGGACGTCCCTCACTATCTATTCCTAGCTGTGCCCTCAAAATAGGGCAGAGACGACGTCGCAAACAGGCTCAGGTTCGAACTGTCGGTGCTGACAGGAGCGACTGGATCACCAGACCCCGAATTGACAAACAGGAAGTTCACTGCCGACTCATTCAGTCCCGACTTCCTTCCGGTCTCCACAACATCGCCATCCACATTGAAGAACCTGCCCCCCTGCCTCTGCTCGAGCATGTCCCTGAACTGTCCGTAACGGTCTCGCCTGAAAATGCAGTCAGTTCTGATATCGGCAATGCCAATGAGCCCATATTTAAAACCCCTAATTCTCGGCCGAGCATTCCACCACGAGTGAGATCCTGCGCTTGATAATTTTTCAAAGTCAACGGAGCCGGAAACATTATCACCAAAACCAAAATAAAATTTAGTGACCCCGATATCTGTTGGAACTATTGGAAGTCCAGGAAAACTAGTGCCCTCCGTGTCATTAGAAATAATATAAAGTTTCTGGCTGCCATTTCCACCCATGGGCGGATTTGAAGTGTAGTAAGCGTCAAAATAATAATGTGTCACAGGACGAAGTGGATTATCAAGAGTTGTGCCCCCGAATGCGATTGTAGGTTGAACCGCTCCTTGCGTTCCACGTGGAAGACTTCTTTTTACATCTTTATAATGATTCTCAAATGGAAAAGCCTTGAGCCATCTACAGTCAACGCCACTACTTTGTTGAAGGTAACCATAGCCTAAGGAACTTAAGTCCGGATTTGATGGAGCCACAGCCGTCCATAGAATGCCCATCTGCTGTTTTCGCACCGATGCCGGCGAAGCAACCCATGTCATTTTATCAACATTTCTCATGTGATAATCTTCAGGAAGACCGGTCAGTGGATCATAGTACCGCTCAAGGGAGTCCGTGTGTTTCATAGTCCGCTGGAGGCTGCCCGTCGTGCCCATATTGCCGGCAGTGAACGTTGCTGCAACGCCCCGGGCGCCCAGCGGTCCCTGCCCATCGTCCGTGGACTTCATCGAGCCCGTTATGACCGCATCGGAGGTGGTGTTGGTGAACTGGCCAGAGTACTCCACGTCGAACTGGTCGAATATGGGGTCGTTGCCGACCGCCTCGTGGATGGCGTCCGAGGTCAGCTTCTGGTCCAGGGAGTGGGGCACCTCCTTATTCTCCCTTATCAGTGAGCCGTAGAGGATCAGCCTGCCCTTCCCNNGTGTGGGAGTTGAAGGCGTATTTGTCGGTACCGCCGGCGCCGTAATCGCGTGGATAAGAACAGACACGCGGCATTGCATAGGGCAGTGGGGACTGCCATCCAAATACCAGACTGTCCTCCGGCATCAGGACATAGGGGCTGGTATCATCAAACTCGTGTGTTGGAACTTCTCGTGTTTTGAATGATCCGGGCTGAGTAGTATAATTCAGGTTGAAACTAAAATCGTTGACATCAGGACCCAAGACCTGTCCAGCTGTTCCCTTGATCAGTGAACGGCTGTCAGAAATGTCCTGTGATCGACCGCTCCTGGTTCCATTGTTGAACGTGTAAATCTGGCGCGCCGATGAAAGTGAAGTTGCAGTGCCCTCCCAAAAGGGAAAGGATCCGGCGGATCCTAAGGATCCGGTGACCTTGAGCGCCGGCGGCCTCTTAACCTTCCCCTTGAGGACGAAGCTGCCCGTGGGTGACGGTTGCACAAATCTATAAGACAGTCCGGCAGACGTCTCAACACCGGGCCAATAGGGCGAGCTCGTGCCCGTGTCCTGCACGTTGAGCTCCCTCCCCAGTCCCTGCTCGAGTGCACCCGTCATGGTCGTGAACGGCAGCTGTGACAAATATGCTCCGTTGCCACCGGGCGGAGGAGCATATGACACCCACTGTCCGTAGGTCACGAGATCCCTCTGAGTGTCGACGTACGTCAGCTCATTGCCATTGCCGGGCGTGATCCCAAAATATCCCGGGACCGAACCTGTAATTGTCAATTCAACGGGCTCAGAAGGCGCGCCGGCCACCCCCACAGACGTCCATCCAACCGCAGAATACGTGTAGTCATAAGCACAGGACGGGGTCTGCTTCATTATGAAGAAGCTGTTTATGGCTGCCCGCGGGAGGCCATCGGTGTACTGGGGGTCGAACGCGGCCAGGAGCGCGGAGGTGTCGGCATTCCCGCCCCAGGCCTCCCCGTTGTCGAACTGTGCATTGACATTGGTTGTTGTTTTACCGGACTTGGATCGATCATACACATACATGTTGTTTATGAATCCGTAGTTGCTGCCGCCGCTGTACGAACCGCTGAACTCCAAGACGTACTTCTCAAACACAAAGGGCGCGTCAATGTAGTCACTGAGCTTCAGAGTCATGGATCCCGTTGCGTGGAATTTGGGATGAAACGGGAACCCAAAGGTGGTCGTCGGTCGGCAGGCGCTCTTCAGGCCATCTGCATTCAACTCAACTCCTCTGCTGAATGCAATTGGAAACTCATCCAGCGTGACCTCGACCTGGTTAACATCTGCGCCGTCCATGATGTTGTTGTTGATCCCCCTGATGCCCTCCCACTTCTGATTATCAAAATTATAATAAACCACTGGATGAAATGGACGGCCGGCAAAAATATTGGCTCCAGTCTCCCGGTCGTTTCCAATTGGGTATCCGAACTGCGTCGGCTCCACCGGGTTCAGGTCTATGACGATGGCGACCTTGTCCCCCAGCGGCGAGCTGAAGCCCTCGGCCTGATCCGGGTCGATGCCGTGATCGTAGAACTCATCGTTCGGGTCCAGCAGCAGCCGGCTGTCGACGAAGGGCTCAATGGTCGAGCTCAGTGACTGCGCAAATAGGCCCGTCAAGTCCGGGCCGGAGTGCCGGGCAATTCCCGGAGCGGAGATTGCAGTGCCGTCAACTGCGCCGGTAGTCACCAAGTTTGGAGTGGCCACCAAATAACCCAACCGCTTCACTGCCGGCAGGTACTGGCTTGATATGCCCAGTGGGTAGATCAGCTCGGAGGAGTCGCCGCCCTTGAACTGCTGCAACACCTTAAAGTCCGACGGTGGGCTGGATCCGTTCACCGTCAAGGCGATAGGGGTGTGGCCTGAGGCGCCTGGAATCTGCTGCCTGAGGTGCACCTTGTTGCCGTCAGCGATGGCCGTAATCTTAATCCCTGCAGCGCCCTGGGCAATGGATGTGAGACTGTTTTGTTTGTTGACAGCCGCGGCGAACTGTTTTGCAGCAAATTCGGCCAGCGCACGGCGCCGAAGCCGCTGTGGATCTATCTCTCGATACTTGCTGTTGGGAATTATTGCAGACTCTATCCTCCTCCGGAGCTCGACCACCCTCTTTCTTATCTCGCCCTGAGGAATGTTAGCCACATCGACCGCGACACTGCTGGCGGCCAAGACTTGATGATTGTTGGTCTTAAATTCAAACTGTCCCCCCTTCCCCTCAGAGTCTTCGATCACAATAAAAAACGGCCCGGGACCAGCTGCGTCAGGCACCACCACAGGGCGTCCCGTGCGCGGTACCGCGCGCCTGACGCCGGCGACTGTGGCCATGGCAGTGGGGGCTCGCAGCACCGATCGATCCCCGCCGGGAAGGTTGTTGAACTCTATTGTGGCTGCAGCGTACGGATCGGCCAGGTCGAACGCATTGCTGTCGTCAAAGGGTGCGCGCTTTCCGGCCAGGCTCTCCGGCCGGCCAGTGGTCCGTCCTGTCTGAGGGTAGCTCCCGCGGCGGGCGTCCAGATCGCGCAGGATTGTCCTGGGCGGATTGTTGAGATAACCGGAGACCTCAAATATGGTTGATCCAGTCTTCGTGGCGTTGTATATGGCGCGGATCTCTTCGGCCGACAGCTCTGCGGCCCACGCGGCAAATTCAGCCATGGGGCCGTCGAATTCCGCCGAGCCGTTGCTGGATGCACCCACGTAGAGTGGCTGGTCCCAATCTGGCGACATGCCTGTATACGTTCCACTGACGAGGCCGGTGCTGGCGACGACGACGCCGTTCACGTATATCTTCATGCCCTCATAACCCAGGACGCCGCCGCGGCCGTCGTAAGTGAAAGCTAGATGGTTCCAGCCCGACTGGAGGAGATCACCGTATCCAACGTCTGTCGTCTGTCGAATTAAGGCACCCGCACCATCAGTTTTGTACAGCTCAAAAATGATATCGCCAGAAACTGCGGCTAGCCACGCCTTGTATGCCCCATCAATCGTGTCGCCGATGGCCAGCTTGCCAAAGAAGTTCTGCGAGCCGGCTGTGGTACCAGTCAGCTTGAGCCACTGGCTGACGGAAAACGGCCTGTCAGACGTTGCAGTGGGAGTTCCGTTATCGCCGGCCGAACTGAAGGACAGGTGTCCGGCAGTTGATGTCACCTCGGCTGCGAAGGTGAGGACATTGCTGAAGGTGGCGGCATCATAGGTGTTGTTGCCCAGTTTTACCTTCGAGGTGGGTTGGTCGATGACCAGGTTCTCGTACAGCGGCGACAAGGAGTATGGCCCGTCATCGGTGGGCGCACCCGGCAGCCCGGCCTCACCGGGCACACCCGGGGTCATTCGCATCCATAGGACCAGCTGGGCTGCAGAACTATAGGTGTTTCCAGTCGCCACATCGACGAAGTTTGTATTCAGATTATAACTGCTGCGGCGTGTTCCCTTAGGCATTACTTCTTCAATCCTCCGAAGGCTAGCGAGTCGGCGCCGTCTTCGGCATTGATGTAGATGAATCCAGCCGTCGCTGACTTGTGATGCCTGTCATTGAGGTCATCGATCGAAACGGTCGACCTCAATAGGACATTATATATGCTATAATCTATTCCGTCAGCACTGTTGGTAAGAGTACTGCTGATCAGCAGTTTGGCGTACGCCAATTCAGAATCTGTTGATTCCTTCCATGGAGTAATCAGGCTGGGGGCATTATACAGGAAGCCAGGAATGTTGATGGATCCGCTGAGGTCAGTTCCCATGTACCAGGCGCCTCCGTCCTCATAGGGCTCGACGGCGTTGCGCGAGCCCGACGGAGGAATATCCAGGTCGATCTGTTGCACGATTGGGGTGGATCTCCGACGACTGGACTCTGCGCCGTTACACCAAAATCCATAGACACTGTGAGCCTCGAACGGCGAATACGTGCTGCTCAGGCTGATGCTGTCCCTGATGGTCAGCGGCTCAATGGCACCGTCGGACTGGTTGGGGTCCCTTATGGAAACATTGCCAAGAACCCGCGGGAACATCAGGGAACCGCTGACCGCGACGGCGCCATGGATATCATAAGATGCGCTGAGGTGCATGAAGTCGACCGGATCAAACTTGATCATGTCCTCGAAGGGGACGCCGTCATTGAAGAGCTTCGGCACACCGAAGTCCCTCACCTCGATCTCTTGGTTGGGAACAAATGAAATCCTTCCAACAACAGAACTAAGGGGGCTCGTCGACGCCGTGCCACCTACAATTGTTCTCACTGCCGGCGCCTCTATTGCCTCGTTAAAATACTGGGCGCTATCAGCTATAATCCTGCCACTTATTAGTTTGACCGGACGCGAATTAGGGCGCATCTTGGGAGTGGAGCCCATCACCAGCTGTCCCATTGTGAGGACGTTGACACCCTGCCGGAATCGATTTATATTTCCCGTGGCCGATGATCCTTGCGTCTGGGAGCCACTCAGCACACGTTGTGAAGATGCCATACTAATCTCCGTCTATTGTGGCGCCTAAGTCCTGGAGCGTCACTGTACCTAAAGCTCCGTGCCTCTTGGTTTCAGCCAAGTAAATATCGCTGTACCCGTATTGAAATTTAGATCTCTCCAGCATGTGGGATTCAATCACGTAGTTCATCCCTAGGAACTTGGTCTTTCTAGGGATCAAACTTTCTATGATCATGCCTATTGAACCGTCTATCCACTTAAAAAATTCAAAAAACTTCTTATAGTCAACCTTATCCGTCAATCTGTTAAAATAAACATCGCGCAGGAGCTGCAGATCGTAATACTCCCCGGCAAACAATAGTTCCGGCGCGCCGATGGGAATATTGAGAAACTCAAGACTGGCAAACATCCGGATCATGTCCTCGTTCAGTGCCTGTACACAGGACACCTCGATGGCAAACCTGGTATCGTCGTATGGCTTCTCACTGGCAGGAATCTCATACAGGGGAGCCACTTCGCCCCCGTACTTATCTATATTGGCAGACTGCTGCCAGCTCCTGATCCGAATCTTGTTGTCGTTGGTGCCCTCATCAAATTTGGGATCGATCATACTGAAATTAAATATCTCAGGCCTTATGATGCTCTTTGTGGACTCAAAGCCGCTGCCAGTAATAAACGTGTTGTGCTGGGAAAAGTCCTGCAGTATTATCCCGCCGGTGGCATTCGATTGGGTAACCGTCTGATCCGTGGAGACGTTCATCCTCAGTTTACCAAATGAATTCTGCTTAGTAGTGACAAAATTAAAATTAGTCAGGGGATCAGAGACGCCCATAGACTTGAAGTTCCGCACATGCTCCTGATCAGCAGTTGGGGTCAGGTCCTCCGACCAGAACCTGAGGCGCGCCACCTTCCCACTGAAATTGGTATACCGCGCGGCGTTGTCCGACGTCACGGTGTGGGAATTCAAGAAAGTGCCCGGACTGATTGGACCTAGACTCTGAGACCCGATAACAACGAATGATCCGGAGGCATTTCCTTCAATGTCTAGCAGGCCTGAGAAGCCCACTGTGCACGGTGATATTACTTGAAAATTGTTAAACCCATCCCTCCCGGGGGAAAGCGGCCATCCCCCCATATTTGTCTCCTGATAGAGCGCCTCAGCAGTCTTATAGGTGATCAGCTCACCAAAATTCTGTTTTCCGGCCCTTATGAAGTAGGACGAGGACACCTCTGAATCAAATTCGTCATTTCTCTGCCGGCCAAAGGAGACGTGCCACTGATCGCCGTCAAATATATCGACGCCATTCAAACTAAAGACCAGGGGTTCCACAGTGGGAGGCACCACTGGAGCAAGAAACGAACCGTCCGGCGTGGACGTACAACCTGAGCGATCCGGTTTCGGAGAGGGAATCCGATTTGAATGCCACTAAATTTGCATTCAAGTTTGGATAGGCACCGCCAGGTGACGCCAAGGGAGTGCCGGTCGGGGTGCCGTCGGACGTGTTCACTAGCGACCCGGTGGCACACAAACGGGCCAAGCTCTGAGTTGCAAAGTGGATGAGTCCGTTCGACAGGGGTTCAAACTTGTAAAGCGCTTCATACGTCCAGGAGCCAGACGTGAACATCCCGTCATTTACGCACAGAGTATCTAAAAACCTGACCGTGGATCCCCCCTGAACGTAATGTAAATCCGGAACAAAGGTATTGCCATCAGTAACTGGGGCTGTGTCTGCCGTATACGAGTCATTGTTTATATACGGCCAACCAGGCTCCACCCTCGCCCCGGACAGGAATGTCGACATCAGGAACGGTACATTGTCTGCTGTGCCGAAGGCTGTCATCGTTGGCGCTTCAGACTGCTTAAGAGATGCCGACATGTTGAGCATCGTCGACACTTCGGTCCTGTCCAACCTGGCGTCTGCCAGTGATCTCGTGTCCGATCCACCAAACTCCCTGAACCTGAAATTGCTATTTGGATCCAGACCGACAGCACGCATCAGGGCCTTGAGAGAGTGAACTGTCCCCTTGGACCTAATAATCTCGTTGAGATTGACCA
>LWDU01040770.1_pt1 | contig 14198 bp, 10 predicted proteins | sample 727161 | NCBI WGS metagenome assembly LWDU01 (sample SAMN04566230, study PRJNA314399) | hydrothermal vent metagenome | isolation source: deep sea hydrothermal plume seawater | place: Mexico: Gulf of California, Guaymas Basin | collected 2004-07-11 | reverse complement strand
ATGCTTGATATGGGTCTCGTGTCTAATGGGAACAACTCAACAATCGGAGATTTCGATTGTGCACGGGTTGACAAACTCATCGCAGCGTTGGCGCCGATTGCGGAGGAAGCCGGTAACGCTCTTCCTGCTGGTTTGTCCTGCAGTGACGTGGTCACCAACGAGTTCATAGACCCAAGCATTGGATTGCCTCCGGCGTCGACAGTTGTCCCGGTGGAGTTGGCCGCTGTGTGTCCTTCCACGATGGTGATTCAGACGGACTGGTTCCCTGAGGTGGATCATGGATGGTCCTATCAGATGATTGGTCCGGATGGAGACATTGATGCCGTTAACGGTTCCTATAGCGGTGAGATTGGGAACACAGGCGTCCGGCTCGATATCCGGGCGGGTGGTCCGTACATCGGTTTCTCTTCACCGGCGTCGCAGATTTATACCGACAGGGAGATATTCGGCGGCTACGCGGATACCTCTGATGTGATTAGAAATTCGGGTGTTCAGCCCCTGATCTCGGTGTTTGCGTCGTACGAGGTTGGTCCTCAGATTCTCATGTGGGATCCCGAGGTGTACCCAGGGGTCAACTCGATTGAAGACATCCGGGATGCCAATGCTCCGGTTCTCTATTTCCAGGGTGCGGCCTATATGGATTACTTCCTCCACTATGGTCTTCTCAATCCGGATCAGATCGATGCTTCGTATGACGGCAGTCCAAATCGCTTTGTCGCTGAGGGCAATCTCGTACAGCAGGGTTTTGCCACCCAGGAGATCTATAAGTATGAGAACGACATAGATGGTTGGAAGAAGCCGCTAAAGACGCTGCTTATTCATGACACTGGTCATGCGGTCTACCAGTCAGCGCTATCGGTCCGTCCAGACACTGTGGCGGAGTATGGGGACTGCCTAGCTGCGGTTGTGCCCATGTTCCAGCAGGCCCAGGTTGACTACATGGCCAATCCGGGACCAGTTAATGCTGCGATTGAGGCGTATGTGACTGCGATGGACACTTTCTGGACCTTGTCTGATGCTTGATATGGGTCTCGTGTCTAATGGGAACAACTCAACAATCGGAGATTTCGATTGTGCACGGGTTGACAAACTCATCGCAGCGTTGGTGCCGATTGCGGAGGAAGCCGGTAACGCTCTTCCTGCTGGTTTGTCCTGTAGTGACGTGGTCACCAACGAGTTCATAGACCCAAGCATTGGATTAGGGTAATTACGCAGACTGAGATCCACGGATCTAACTGACTGAGAATCCTGAGTTCGAATCTCTGTAGTTCAACCAACAGTGACCAGTTCAGGTGGTGCTTCCAGGAAGCACCACCTGAACTGTCACGAAAGTTGCTGAAGTGTCATTTGGGCTCAGGTATTAATCTCGTCAGGAGGGTCCTCGATTAGGGCTCGGAGTTGGGTTCGACTGATTTTGTCCGTGGGGGTATATGGCATTGAGTCGATGCAACGGATGGTGAGATGACTTGTATCTACCTCAACCTGGCCTGCTAGATAGTCCTTGAGGGATTCCTCATCGAACTGAGAACTATTGGTAGTGATAAAGGCGACTGGTCGAGTTCCTAGTTGAGGATTGGCGACACCAATCAGAGCTGCCTCATTGATGTCAGGATGTTCAAGTAGGGCTTCTTCGAGGTCACGGGGATACCAGTATTCGCCAAGCACCCCGAGCCTTTCACTAAGGCGACCTCGGACGTATATGTAGCCTTCTTGATCCATTACGCCAACATCACCTGTGTGTAACCACCCGCCACGCAGTGCTTCGTCAGACATTTCCGGTTTTCCCCAGTACCCATTCATGAAGCCACCCGAGATGACGATTTCTCCGGTCTGGCCAATCGGAAGCTCCGTGTCTTCATCACCAAAAATCCGCACATCCTTATCTGGAAGTTGCTGACCAACAGCCGAAAGCCGCTCGTCGGGGAAGGGATCGGGTGAGGCTAGGGCTACGAACCCGCCGAGTTCACTCTGTCCGTAACTTTCAGCCAGGGAAATGCCAAGTTCATCGCGCCACGCACGCTTCAGTGCGGGCGGGACGGGGCCACCGCCGGAGACAACGACCCGCAGAGAGTCTGGGAGTTCGTTTCCTCGGCGGGCTGCCTCTAGAACATCTGTCAGGATTGGTGGATTGGCTGACAAGACGGAGACGGATCGGTCTTTCATCAACTCAAATGCCCCTTCAACATCCCAACGGCTAGTGACGAGGGCAGTTGCCCCGCGGTGGAGTGCTGGAAGCAGGGTAGATACGAAGATGTAGGAACTGCTTAGGGCAGTGGGGCCAGAGATCACATCACCTTGGTTCACCCTCAGGCGCTCGGCGATACAACGAGTTGCTCGCAGCGTCGGCTCATGAGCGAGACAAGCGCCCTTCGGGTTGCCAGTCGTTCCCGAGGTATAGGAAAGGTGAGCACCATCACTTTCACCGGTGGTATCGGCCGGGGCGGGGTCGGGATTGTCGATGATCTCCGGCCAAGATAGAGCTCCATCTTGTGGGCCATCGAGACAGACATAGGTCTCAATACTCTCAAGACTGGAGCGATGTTTCTCAATAGTTGAGAGGTGATCACCGGTATAGATCAGAACCTTTGGTTTGCAGTCGTTTAGGTAGTAGTCGAGATCTTCTGAATACTTCACATTCACGAGAGCAGCGATTGCACCAAGACGAAACGCGGCGAACATTGCCACCAGATAATCAATGCCGTTATGGGCAAAGAGCGCAACTCGGTCGCCTTTTTCGACACCCAATCCGGCAAGGGCACCGGCTGCTTTTTCGACCATCTCAGCAGCTTGTGCGTATGTCAGGGTTATGCCCCTGTCGGTCCAGACCCAAGCCGGTCGATCCGGGTGACGACTCGCCCCATCGTGAATAAGTCGATGTAGAAGCATGACCTAACCCTTCGTCTCGAACAGTTGGTGACAATAGTGGGAGGACCCGTAGTAGACATTCAGAGCCTGGGGAACAACCGGGGCCTTTAGCAAAAGGATGCTCCAGAAATCTGAGCAACGATATCCGCAAAAGTTGGCCGGAAGCATATTAGCAAACCGATGAGCAGGGCGGCCGTTGGCCGGCCCGAGGGTAGAATGTCCGCCGTACTTGCGGGTTTGGAGTTGGCCGACTCGGAACATCACGATTCCGCGAGATACGTCTTATAGCTAAGAAGTAAATGGTTGGTGGATCGGCGAGTTCCTTAATCAGAGTAAAATATACTCCCCAGCGGAGAATCGGGTATGCGGTTTCAAGTAACCTACCCACCTATGGACCCTGTAGGCGAGCTCGCACAGCCAATCGTATCATTCTCAGGTATCTCAAAGGTTTATCCAGATGGAACCAAAGCGCTGGAGGATACTACCTTTGACGTGTTACCAGGAGAGTTCGTCACAATAGTTGGACCATCAGGGTGTGGGAAATCAACGCTGTTGCGGATCGCATCAAATCTCATAACGCCTAGTAGTGGTTCCGTAAATGTATCAACGACCAGTATTGGTTATGTATTCCAAGATGCAACGCTCCTGCCTTGGCGAAATGTAAAAAAAAATATTGAACTGTTCCTTGAATTGGATAACGAACCGAAAGAGAAAAGACCAAATCTTGTTGGTGATGTGATCTCGCTTGTTGGGCTTGAAGGTTTTGAACATCACTTTCCACGACAGTTGTCTGGTGGAATGAAGATGCGGGTTTCGCTAGCGCGAGCACTTACGTTGAACCCCCAACTATTTCTATTTGATGAACCATTCGGGGCATTAGATGAAATTTCCAGAGAACGATTAAACGAAGAGTTGCTCAAGTTGTTTGCATCTGAGCGGTTTGCGGGCCTCTTCATAACCCATTCCGTGTATGAGGCAGTATTTCTCTCCACACGGGTACTTGTTATGTCTCCCCAACCGGGGCGAATCACAGCAGAAATAGATATACCATTTGACTATCCTAGGTATCCAGAGCTACGTCATTCGGAGGAGTTTGCTCGTTTAACAGGTGAGGTTTCTAAAGCTCTCCGCGCTGCAAGCTAGTGATTTGATGATTATGATATCGAGTTCTATGAGTGGGAGCGCGCAAGATATGTGCTGATTCACGAGAGTCCCGCTAACTAAGTTCAGTGAGTGAATCGGAACAAGGGGAGCTAGCTATGAAAACGCGCCGTCTAGGAGACCTTCGAGCCTGTGAGGTAGCTGAGCGCATTACTGATCAAGCAATCTTCGTACTGCCCGTTGGGGCTGTAGAACAGCACGGTGACCACCTTCCGCTTTCTACGGACCTTTTGATAGCGGAATCCTGCGCGGAGTCGGTTGTTGCTGAAAGAGGAGATGAACTAGACCTTTGGCTTCTGCCGTCTCTGCCTTATACAAAATCTAACGAACATGCATGGTGCTCGGGAACTATCTGGCTTGGCCCGCAGACGATGCTGGCGCTCCTTGACGATATCGGACGGTCTATTGCCCAGACTCGAGGACGAAAAATTGTATTTATCAATGGACACGGTGGAAATACTTCTCTTTTAAATGTGGCATGTCGTGAATTGCGACTCAGCCACGGCCTGATGACCTTCTTGATGCATCCAAGTGTCCCTCCTGATCATGGAGGAGTGGCTTCAGCTGATGAAGATGGTATGGGGATCCACGGCGGCAAAGAAGAAACATCAATGGTGCTGCACCTTCGGCCAGACCTAGTTGAAATGAATCTTGCTATCCCAAACATCCCAAAGTGGCTAGCCAAGAATGACCAGGTCAGGTTTGGAGGGGAAGTCAGTTTTGGCTGGCTCTCGAATGACTTTGGCCCGAGTGGGGTGATTGGTGACCCACGTGGCGCAACAGCCGCCTTGGGTGCAGAGTTGTTTGCCAGTGCTGTTCGAAAACTTGGTGAGGCGATGAAAGAGATTGTTGGCTTTGAGTTTCCAATCACCGCCGAGTAGCAGTTAACAGATAGCTCAGCAGAACAATGCTCAGATTCTCTAGTTTACGCCCGTTTAGTCAGACGCGGATCTGCTCAGATAGGTATCGACTGAGGGACTACTGGCAGGGAGAGCCTTGCGGCAAGGAACTCCACAGTTGCAACGACATGGTCAGCGGCTGAAGTGGATGGCAACGAGTAAGGGGTATGTGGGTTTCGGGAAAATAGTGGAAACCGACTGCCAGAAAGATCTAGGCGAAGACATTGGTCGGCGTCGATTGTCCAGCCAACAGGGCGAAGTACGACCTTGACTGCCGTGTCGCCTGCGATCCGTGCCCGGCAAACCCCAGTTGTTAAAGCCCTCGACTCGCCGCTTCCAGTCACGATTAGGAGTGTCGCGACTATGTCGATTGAGGGTTGATCCGCGCGAACTGTCACTTCGACAGTGGGTGACCCGGCTACCGTGAGTGCCGTTCCCAACTCTTTGCTGGTGTAGCAGATCACGTCACGACGATCTTCAGATGCAGCTTCGTCCTGAAGGAACGGCAACTCACCCGGATATGGATTATGCGGCTCGACTACGAGTAGATCCATCAGTGGGGAGTTGATTTCCTGGGTAGTGAGACTCCCATCACCGTTCCGACTGTTGGCATTTCCGGCGCTGTTGGCGGTCCACTCTTGTGGTCGCGCTGTCGGTGGAGGCCATTGCGGAGCTCGGCTCCAGCCAAGACGCGGAGACCACCACTGAATCTTCTCATCGGGTGGTTCGCCGATCCCCTTGAGGACCCTGTCGAAGAAGGCTAGGAGGCGCGGCCCGACGATAGCTGGTGTAGCGCCCGGGCCCAGTTCGAATCCAGAAGCCTGGGTGCTCCAAGGCATGTGGGCCCAAGGCCCACAGATTGCCTCGGCATCTAGCGCTTCGATTAGGGCTGCCGTTCCGGACGAAAACTCGTCGAACCAGCCCAAGACGGAGAATACTGGAACTTCGATAGCGCTCAGGTTGGGCCGACGTACTTCCCAATACGGGTCTGTGCCATCAGGAGACCGAATCCATTCTTCGAACCAGTCTGGCGGCGCATCTCCCAGTGCCGTGGACATAGGGAGGGCATCAAGGTCATATGGAATAGTCCCTTCCCGTAGTTCCTGTCCTGCCAACTGCGCTGCCCAGAGAGAAATAAATGACCACCGCGGAACCCCTGCGTAATAAGTCCAGCCTTCATAAGGATCTGGACAGCACATCATCGGTGCGATCGCTCGAAGACCCTCTGGCCGTTCAGCGGCAGCGTAGAGCTGGTTGATACCTTGGTACGAGAATCCGTAAGTTGCTACCTGCCCATCAGAAAATGGGAGAGCGGCTGCCCATTCAATTGTCTCAGCGCCGTCGCGAGCTTCGTCAAGAAAGGGTCGAAACTGCCCTTCGGAGTCACCTCTTCCCCGTGAGTCTTGAATAACCACGGCATAGCCTCGCCGCGCGAACCAGGCAGGGTGCGGGAGAACCGGTGTTGAGGCGACTGAGCGACCATACGGAAGGCGCATCAATAGAACCGGCACCTGCTCATCTCCGGTCGGTCGCCAGCAGTCTGCTACCAGACTAAGGCCGTCAGACATGGGAACCTGAAGGCCTACCTCTCTGCAAATAGGTCCAACTCCGGAAACCTCCGTCATTCTTGAAATCTACGAGAGGTCATTATCTCGGTTCCCCTACTCTCCAATAATATTGATGAACTGTTAGTTTGAAAATCGCCAGGCTATTCCAGAAGACTACAACTGCCAGGAGTAAGCGCGCCTTAGTTTGGTCATGCTATGTTCTGTAGATCCAGCGTCTTCGCAGCACCCTCAGTTTTGTATTACCACCTATTTCAGTTGCCACAGGAGTGGTTGGCCTCTGGTACGCCGCACACTATTTTTTGATCGATGAGTGGAGCAGATTCAAATTACCTACACTTGACATTGTAATTACTGATGGATTTGGCAACGAAAAAGTAATAGACAACCTATTACGGGGATTTCTGGTTACGGCACGGCTATCTTTAATCGGCCTCTTGATCGCAATTGTGATCGGTATACTAATCGCCGTCATTATGAGTCAATCAAAGGTGATTGAACAAACGCTATTTCCTTACGCAGTCGTGATGCAGACACTGCCTCTGTTCGCGCTAGTTCCACTCTTCGGAATTTGGTGGGGATTCGGACTATTTTCACAAACTGTTATCTGTGTATTGATAGGACTATTTCCAATCATTACCAACACCCTATTTGGATTGCAATCTGCAACCTCACAACAGCATGATCTCTTTACGCTTCGGAGCGCCAGTCGGTGGACTCGCCTTTTGAAGCTGCAACTACCGGCTTCTTTGCCAGCAATGTTTACTGCATTCCGAATAGCTGCGGGACTCTCAGTGATTGGTGCGGTAGTTGGAGAGTTCTTCTTCCGTCAAGGCGATCCAGAAAAAGCAGGCCTGGGTCGACTCATTTCGCTTTACAACACTCGACCTGTCGTGGATTCACCAAAGTTGATGGCAGCGCTGTTTCTCTCATGCACGCTAGGAATCGTATACTTCGCAGCCGTATCTTTGCTGAGACGTCGGGTCATTGGTCGTTGGTATGTTGAAGTCGAGGGCCGATCGACGTGAACGTTGGATGGTCGAGAAGGGGTTTGTTGAGAGCTGAGAGCGAACAGTTGGACCACAGTGCGCAAACTGCCACTGGGCCTCCTAATGACACCCGTGTAGCACAGTCACAAATATTGAATTCTACGATTACGGCAGTAATCTTCTTTGCAATTATAGTAGGAATCTGGTACTTCATATCGTATTGGCTGCTTGCGGATCATCGCCAGTTTCTACTCCCACCCTTACATCAGATAGTCCATAAGGGGTTCCTGGATGCAGAAGTGAGATCTGATCTTTTCTCTGCAAGTTTACGGACCTTAGAAGAAGTTTCAATTGGATTAACAATTGCTTCCATGCTCGGTATCGTCTTTGGTACTCTTATGAGCCAATGGCGGTGGATGGAACGAGCCTTTTTTCCTTGGGCAATTGTTCTACAAACTATGCCAATCTTGGCTATTGTTCCACTAGTAAGTTTGTGGTTTGGCAGAGACCTGATGGCTCGCGTCATTGTGGTGGTCATCATTTCGCTCTTTCCCATTATTACTAACACGTTATTCGGCCTTCTGTCAGTCGATGAGTCGCTTCATGATCTGTTTACACTTCGTAGAGCGAAGCGTTTGACTCGACTGTCTAAATTGTGCGCTCCAGCCGCATTGCCGGCGCTGTTTACAGGCTTTAGAATCTCGGCGGGTTTAGCTGTTGTTGGTGCTATTGTCGGAGAGTTCTTTTTCCAAAGGGGAGATAGAGGACTGGGACACCTGTTATTGAAATATACTAAATCTGATGGTACAGAGTTTGCTCCACAACTATTCGCAGCTATTGCCCTTTGCTGTTTCATCGGTCTAGTTCTATTTGCCCTATTTACATGGCTGGGTAATCGGGTCACTCGGAACTGGCATGAGGTGGGTCTGCGACAGGTATAATTCTGGGATCCAGTCCTGCCATCTATGGGACTGTACATAATGTATGTAGTATGTAATCGTATAATCCTTATTGCTTGCCAAGCTTGTGGACTGGTGTAGGATTTGGTAAGAGTTTAGATATTTTGGTATAGGTTTAGTAATAGGAAGAAAAGATCCGGAGGTAGTGTGGTGCGTACTGGTGTGTTTCTATTTGGATCGGTGGAAATGTCTGACGTAGGAGCAGGTTTACCTGTACCAACAGACAGACGCTATAGTCAAAAAGAGATGTGGTACGCCGCTGAACGGATGCTTGATATTGGGGTCGTAGTTGAGGAATCGGGTCTGGATATCTTCTGGTTGACAGAACACCACTTCCAGTATGAGGGATATGAAGTAATTCCGAATGGGATTCTATTTGGCGTAGCCTTAGCAGAACGAACTAAGAAAATCAAAATTGGTTCGATGTTCAATATTGTCCCCCAATGGCATCCACTTCGTATAGCAGAAGATTTTGCGACTATGCATAATCTTTCCAAAGGTCGTGGCATTTTTGGTCTTGGGCGTGGCACTGTGCCTCGTGAAGCTGAGACTCTTGGTGCGATCGTCGGTAGTTTTGATAACCCTGATAGGGCTGAAGCGGATCAGAGTAACCGGGAGCGCTTTGATGAGGCAATGGACGTTATTGAGTTAGCGTTCGAGAATGAAAAATTCAGTTATCACGGTAAATATTTTGACTTTCCCCCTCCAGGTATTCCTGATCGTGGAGGAATGGTCGAAGAGTTGACTCTAGTTCCGCGGCCCCTGTATCCCTATGAGGTCTGGCAGCCTATTACATCTCCACCGTCGCTGGAGCGAGTACCGCAACGGGGGTACGGGGCGGTTATGTGGTTGCAGCACTACAGCTTTATCAAACGGTTCTGGGACCGGTACGCCGAGATATACGAAGAGTCCCATGGTATTGCTTTGGCTCGGGGAGAGAAGCGGAATCTTGTGTTGAATATAAGGATTGAAGACACATACGAAAAAGCGATTGAGTCGGCTCGACCCGGCCATGATGAGTTCTGGAAATTTCTTTCACCCTACGGATGGTCGAAGGGCTATATGGGCCCGGACGGGAAGCCAACTGCGCCCGGTTTAATCCCGACACTTGAGCAGTCCCTGGATCAAAAGGTCTGGGTAGTAGGTACACCGGAACAGGTTGCTGAAAGTATTCAGTTCTACAAAGAGTTTCTGGGACTCGCGGATCTGACAATATTTCCTAGTTATCCAGGAGACACCTATGAGAAGGCTGAGGAACAGATCCAACGGTTTGCCCAAGAGGTATTGCCCCTTCTCAGCTAGGGATGCGCCGGTCAGAGGTTTGGAGCGTAACAATCTTGGGTGACCGAAGGTTGGGAGTTTGAAACTCTCCAACCCGGTAGGGGGAACCGTTTGTTCTGGAAGATCAGAGCGGTCCGGTCGCCTATACGGCACTGTCAATACTGGAGATGAGATTTGGTACCAAGTAACCCGACTAGTTGAAGTCCGTCAGGCTCTGCGATGAACCGTTGTTTGCTGATCACTTGACGCCACAAGGACGCCCCTCCGGTATACCCGACGGGACATCGGGGCATTGGCCATCGCCTCCCGGGGCGTAGCAGCATCGATAACCAGTAGGTCGGCGGGAGACCCAACTTCGATACTCAGCCGCGGCAGACCAATTCCTTCCCGAACATCGTTGCTGACCATTCGATAGGCGTCGTCGGGGGTTTGGTGACCCGCCATCACCAACAGCGAGGCGGTCTCAAGCGGATCACTGCGGCCGACAGGATTAAACGGATCCTGCACATTGTCGGCCCCGGCCGCGACCAGCACCCCTGCGTCTTGGAGTGCGCGCACGGCGGTCAGTCCCCGAGGTGTGGCCCGGGGATGATCGCGGCCCTGGAGGAACAAGTTGGTCTGGGGAAGACAGAACACGGTCACGCCAGCTTCGGCGACCTCCTTGGCCACCTCGGCTTGGATCTCGGGGGTCTGCATTCCCAGGCTCACGCAGTGGCTAGCCGCAACCGGATGCTCGAATCCGCTTTCCTGAACCTGACGAGCCAGGTCGCGCAGCGTGAGAACTGCGGGATCGAGCGTCTCGTCGACGTGGAGGTCGATCCCTAGGCCCGCCTCTGTGGCCAGCTGGATGACAAATTCTATCAAGCCGGGCCCGTTGGGATCGAGGTGCGGACACCCACCGATCAAGTCCACGCCAGCTTCGACGGCCTCTGCCAGGGCGGCCCGATTTCGGACACCCTGGGGTCCGGTTACCGGAGAGATTGGAAGAGCGACGAGTTGGATGTCGATCAACTCCTTGAAGTGCGACTTCGCCTCCTGCAGTGCCGCCACGTTCCGAGCACCGAAGTCCCCGCCCACTGCCACATGGCTTCGGACAACTGTGACCCCATGGACTAGGAGTAACTCGATTGCCTGAATGGCTCTGGCGACCGTGCCGTCGTAGGTGATCTTTCCGGCCGCCAGGGCTGCATCCCCCGCCTCAAATGCCCCATGAAGATCACCCCGGAGGTTCGTTGCCACCTCAGCGATCAGCGCATTGTCGAGATGCGCGTGGGGCTCGGCCAGTGCGGGCAGGACGAGCCAGCCCGTTAGGTCATCGCCCAGAGCGTCGCTTGTTGTCGTACCCATGTCGTGCACGCCGCTGATCAGCCCATTAGTGATCTCAATATCGACCCGGCGGCCCCCCACTAGTCGGGCGTCACGTAGCACTCTTGACATCGTTTTGATCTCCATCCGTTGAGCTCGGCCCCGAGCTTCTCAACCGGTGTTGTCGGAGGTGAGCCTTACATATCTAGGGTCGTCTTATTAACGCCCGTCTCGCCAAACGCCGCGGCTTCCTCCGCTAACGGCAAAGGATCCGTCCAGGCTTTCCAGGGGATGTGAACGGTACGGAAGATCGCCGAAGGGTTGCGTTCAATCCACCTCACTATGCCCGACGAGAACGTTGTTGATGTTCTGACCACTCGGAGATCGACCAGAACCCTTCGCCTCATTCCTGAACCCACTAGTAACGATTGCAAGGGTGTGTCGTAGAGCCACCCGATACCGTCTTCGCATTATTGTCAAAGGTGATCGGTCGGAAGCAGATTGTTTCCGACCGTAGGTTTTCTAGCGTCTGTCTGTCTCGCCTCAACAGATGGCGATTATGGCGACCTCTATACGCCACGCCGGCTGGGCCAGTTCGGGAACAGTGACGAGCGTAGAAGCGGCACGGTGATCGCCGAGTGCGCTGTCGCGAGCGTCCATGACCGGGCGCAGGTCTTCCCCGACAACGACGTAGGTCGTGACCAAGACGATATCATCGACGGCCATTCTGGCATCGGTCAAGATTGCCTGGAGATTCGCCCACACCGTGGCGGCTTGCTCGGTGATGTTGTCAGGCACGATTCCATCTGGACCAACGGGGACTACGCCGGAGGTGTGAAGCAGTCTTGACGGGTTCACACTGACAATCGCGTGAACGTAGTTCGCGACCGGTGGAGCAATATCCGAGGGGGACACCAAGCGATTCATGTGGGCACTCCTTCTTCTCATTCTTGAAGCAGAGACAGTCTGGAAGACTTCAACAATGAACTCCAACGACTGAAGTGATCAAAGTCCTACCCATGATGACCCCTATTGAGTAGATAATGGTTGAAGGCTCAGGCTGTGGGCCCTCTACGAGGATTACCACTGCCGGTCGATGAGCCTTTCGTTAGACGAATTTGACGACGACTACATCGAACAGATGTCGACCACGACTTGTCCAGAGTGCGGTGTCAAGCGTTCGATCGGATCACTCGTAGTACGAGAGGTCGACAACACGTGGGTATTCGAGGTCTAGTACCGATGTTGTCGACTAGGGGCGTTCAAGTCCCCCCTCCGACACTCAGCAATCCACCGGAGTGATCTTCGAGTAGGCAGCCACAGGGGTGGCATACGAGGGCACAGCCAGACACAGACCAGTTGTAGAATGGGCTGTTCAGAGAACAAATAACCCGACTGGAGATCCCCGTGGCCCTACCTACGGATCAGAAAGTTGGGGGTTCGAGGCGTTGAAGGCCTCCACCCACGGAGTTACAAACTCTTCGATATACGACCATTCTCTTAGGGCCGTCCCGTCAGTAAGTTGCAAACTCACTTCGATCTGGGGTGTTTCAAGCGCGACAACTGTCCGGTAAGGCGGATACCCCTGCTGGACGCTTATCGAAGCGGACTCAAGGTCAAGATCTCGTGTGCGGTGATCCGGATCGACGAGTTGGACCTCCACGGGTGTGTCCGAAGACCCGATAACACAGACTTCAACCGTGAACACGCCGTCTCGCAGGCCTTGTGGTGCAAACGCCACGCTCCAAGAAACGGTTGAACTCCGAGATATCCGCAGCCAACTTCCTTCGTCGAAGTCATGTGCGCCGCTATAGACACGAATCTGGCCGTCCGGCAAGTGTTTGATGTCAAAGTCCAGGCCTCGGAGATCCAAGTAATCCGGTGCTGTGAAGGTCCGGCCGTCGGCGCTACTGACCTTCGTCAACGGCTCGCCGGCGTAGACCGTGATCGAACTGTCCGGTTCGATGACCGCTACCGGGTGTCTCAAGCCCTCGACTGCTACTACCGGGTCAGGTGTCCAAGCCAGCATGTCGATTGAAGTGGCACTAACCATCCAGCTAGATGAATTGCCTCCTGGTTGGCCTATGTGCTCTCCCTTGGGAACGGTCGTCAAGTACATGCGGTATGTGCCATCAGGCATCTGGAAGGCAAAGGGGCTCCCGATGTCGCCGTACGGAAAGTCTTGATCCGTCAGTCGAAAACCGAGATCCTCGGTGAAATCGATTCCATTGGTCGTCGTGAAGCTCTTCACCATTGAGAGCCCTAGGGCGTTGGCTCCTGCGAAGAGCCGCCAGCCACCAGTTGGCAGTGCAAGTACAGATGTGTGGGGGGTTCTAGCGGGAAGCACCTTTGGACCAAGCTCCCAATTCTTGCCGTCCTCGCTAGTTGCGGTCATCAACCCAGCTGCAAATGCACTGAAGTACATCCGGTAACCCCCGTCGTCTAGTTCGACAACGCGTGGGTCAGAGGAACCGATGCTCTGGTCTTCAACCCCCGGGACCGGTGACTGCCCTAGAACCGCGGCATCCCAGAGTCGGTTGTTCTCAGTAATCCATGCGGTATTTGAAATCTGCTGCCCGTCGAGGGAACAGGTGGCAACCGGGGTCGGTCCAGACCCATTACCACCCCAAGATGGATCGTGAGCGGCACGACATGGTTCCATCGCCGCGTCTTCAGTTGGATTCGGCTGTCGCTCCTTCAGTTCTTCGTAGAGGGCGGTCCCGAAAACCCCGATGAGACAGTCGCGCATCCCCGGATCAGTGGATTTGAACGGATTGGACTGAGTCGGTTGGGAGCCCGGTTCTTGACTTCCGGCGCCGGCGGACGTCGTACAGGGACCCATGGCGGATCCCTCGGTCGGACTTGGCGGCCGGGTGTTCAACTCTGCGTAGAGAGCCGGTCCGAATATTCCGAGGAGGCAATCGCGCACCGTGGGATCAGTGCTGTTGAACGGGAAGAAACCACCGGCGGAAGCACCCGGACTGGAGGTAGCACCCGGACTGGTCTGCCCGGAGTCAGCCCCTGAGGGAGCCATGCACGGCCCGAACGCTGCACCCTCCTCCGCGGTGGGCTGGTAGCCCTGGGTAAGTCTCTCGAACACCTCCTGTCCTAAAGCTCGGATGACACAGTCACGAAGTTCAGGTCCCGCGGTCGCGAACAGATTCGACGATTGAC
>LWDU01039738.1_pt2 | contig 14199 bp, 17 predicted proteins | sample 727161 | NCBI WGS metagenome assembly LWDU01 (sample SAMN04566230, study PRJNA314399) | hydrothermal vent metagenome | isolation source: deep sea hydrothermal plume seawater | place: Mexico: Gulf of California, Guaymas Basin | collected 2004-07-11 | reverse complement strand
CGGCGATGCGCTCGCGCAAAGCCTCGTCCTCCATATAGCCGTAGTGGTGCACGCGCAAGATATCGAGCGCCTCGCGCCGCACATTGCTCAAATGCAAGTCGACCATCTCTTCAAGGACATCGGCCTTGGGCGCACCGACCTTCAGTGAAAAATGGCGATCATCCCCAGGGCCTTTTAATTCGTCGGGGATATGCACCTCGTCCCCATAGCCCATATCAAAAAGGTTTATCCCCAATTCGGCCGCCCGCAAATAAATACGCCTTTTCTCTTCCGGCGGTGGGTGCATCGACTCCCCTTCCCAGTAATGAGCCAATAATCCGCCCAAAGCCACAGCACTTAAGCGCATACCCGTCTGTCCGAATTCTCGATATTCCATTATACCTATACTCTCTTGTTATGCCGGCGACACCAGCAACCGCATTCCTTCTCGACTCAATCTTGCTGCAAACTGCGCCACCGGTCGTAATAAAGCCGCGTCTTCTCCGGCAATCCGTCGCAGATATTGTCGGCCATCCGCCAGACAAAGCGCTCTGCTACTTGCTGCGGCGAATCGCTATCCCGGTGTTGCGCCAGCGCACCCATCATCGCCAACCGCTCGGACATGCCCTCAGACGCGCGCCCCCGGTGAATGGTATTCCCGTTCCAGAACACGGTCTGCCCCTTCTTCAATACGACCTGCACCGCGTCGGATAACTCGACGAAGTGCTCGTTAATCAAGGCCTCGCGCTCCTCGGCTGTGCGATAGCGTTTCTGGCTACCTGGCACCAGCCATAGACAGGCGTCATCGACCAGCGCCATATGCCATTTGACTACCCCCTTGCGGTGGCGGCCAAGAATCTCCATTTCCACCGTTTTGCTGCCATCGCGCTCCTCGTGGCTAAAATCGCGGTGCCAACCCGTGTCGTATGCCTCCGGCCCCGGAATGGCGAATATCGCGACCCAGCCCAGCCGCAGATCCGGCCCCAATAACGCGTGCATGTAGCGTTCGATAGCCTGGCAACCCAAATACTCGGCAAAAAGTGGCTCGCCGAATTCGGGTGCGATCAAACCGAGTATATCACGCGTATTGTCACCCGGTCCCCCGGTGCTGATTCCTTCCGTCTTCGCCACCACCTCGCCCGACTGAACCTTGGCTACCGCCCGCCTAGCCGCCGCCGCCAACGGGGCCAACATGCCGGGATCGAAGGCATCATCGGCGATAAAATATCCATCCTCGTAGTATTGTGCTGCCTGCTCTGCATAGGCCATACGCGTTTACTCCTTAGGTGGAGTCCATGGTGTATCGTCTGCGAACAAACAACGCACCTGCTCGCTCAACCGCTCGGCCGCCTCAATACTGAGCGCACTCGAAAATACCATATGCGGGTCGTCGCGACGACAGAAAAAACTGGTCAGGCTATGACGGCTGTGCTTGCTGTGATTGGCAGTCGTCCCGTGCCACAGATGGCTATTCCAAACGACGACGGTGCCCGCACTCCCGAGCAACAACACCTCGTCCGGGTGCGGCGCGGTCGGATCATCGAGCGCATCTTGGGGATTTTCACCGCTCAAATGGCTGCCGGGAACCACCCGCGTCGCCCCATTTTTTTCTGTGAAATCCACCAGCATCCACAGCGAGTTGGCTACCGCGTAGCAACTCTCAGTCGGCGCAGGGCCATTGTAGTCGACATGTAAATTTTGCCGCTCGCCGCCGGGCGGATGCGGCCGGCCGTGCACGCCAAAAGATTTGACATGCCCGTCGAGCACATAGGCGATCGCGGCAAGCACGCGCGGCTTCTGCAAACACAGATCGAAACCCGGCGCTTTGTTTTGCATATAGCTGGACTCGACCGGGCCGCCCTCCAAGCCAGTTTTCTCTTTCGCGTAGACACCCTGCATCGCCGCGCGTATGCCCGCGATTTCAGCGGCCGACAGAGTCCTGGGCATTGGCAGGTACCCCACCGTATCAAGCTGTGCCTTTTCTTGCGCGGTTAGCGTGTCGTCGCGTACCCCAAGCGCATTTAGCGCTTCCGGTATATTCATATCGCGTTTGAAGCCGCATCAATCGGCCAAGTTACAACGCCCTCGCCGCCCAGCACAGTATACTCCCGCGCCAGATTGGCCACCGGGCAAGAATGATTGGGGATGATGCGCAGTTGCGCGCCGATCTCCAGGTCGTAATCGGCACGTGCGATCTTACCGTGCTCTTCCGACAAACCCACCACCACTAACCCGTGCTCTGGGCTCAGATAGCGATCACAAGGATAGGCCATCCCAAAACCTTGCGCGTTGGCCATGCCGTGCCCGCCGGTATCCGAGGTAAGCGTTTTGGAACCCGCGTCGGTAATAAAAAAATTCGCATTCTTGCTGATCACCGTCGCCAAGACCGACAGCGCAACATCCTCGTGTTGCACGACACCGACTTTGATCGGCAACAAATCGAGAAAGGTGTAATTGCCCGGCCGGATTTCCGTTATGCCCTCGAAGCTTTCCGCCGCCAGTATCGTCGGCGTCGATCCGACCGAGACTTCGCGCACTGCGATACCCGCATCGATCAACGTATCGCGCACCGCTAATATAGTGGTGCGTTCAGCCTCGGCGATCTGCACAGCCACCTGGCGGTCTTCTACGGCGTAAACTTGCCCTGCGTGTGAGAGGATACCGCAAAAATCCAACGACTCGGCCGCCTCAATTTGCTGCGCCAAGTCTATCGGCACCGCGCTTTCGGGATCGACCCCACAGCGATGCAAACCGACATCGATCTTAATAAATACACCCAGTGTCCGCGCCGCGCTAGCCGCTTGCCCGGCGGCGACCTCTACCCCGCACACCGAATCGACGACGACGCGCAAATCCGCACCGGCCGCCGCCGGTTCCGCCCACAAGCGCGCAAAGTCGCCAGGCACCACCATCGGGCGGGAAATAGTAATCGACTCGACCCCGCCCTTGAGAAACACCAGCGCCTCGCCGACGGTTGCCACCGTCAACCCCGTCGCACCCAGCGCCAGTTGCCGCCGAGCGATCTCGATCGACTTGTGCGTTTTCGCGTGCGGGCGCAACGCAACATCGTGCCTGTCGGCCAACTGCTGCATCAACGACAGATTGCGCTCCAGTTTCGCCCGATCGATTAATAGCGCGGGCGTCGCGATATGCGCCATTTGCCTTAGATCATCCATTATGGCTTGTAGGGTTCACCCGTGCGCCGCAATTCCTTCGTCACTGCGATCTGGCACGTGACATAACTGCCCATATAACCGGTGGCGAAACCAGGCCGTGCGTCGCCAATGGTCCCGACAATCATATTAGCGTATTCGTAGGTGGTATCGTAGCGGTCGATAAGCAGGGCCACCATTTCGGTCCAGGCCAAACGCAACGCCTCACCCCAGTGCTCCGCACGGGCGCTAGTAAGCCATTCCTCGGCGCTTTCCACCACTCGGGTCGTCTCGACCACCGGCGCACTACAAGGGAATCCTGGCGAACGACTCACCTTGAGCGTAATCGCCGCATCGATTTCGACCCCAGCGCCCGTCAACTCACCATCGCCCATGCGCGCGTGCACATCGCCCAGCGAAAGCAAACCGCCGGGCTTCTGCGCGCGAATATGCACGGTGCTGCCCGGCTGCATCGCGTTGAAATCCATATTGCCGCCGTGGTCTATGCCGCTGGGCGCCCACGACGCGAGTTGCATAACGCCGATCATCGGCCGCACCGGCACGACGAAGTCCGGCGGAAAGTGGATTAGCCCATCGCGCACTGCTGCCAGACAGCGCCAATTGCCCCAGTTGGGACCGCCATTGCGATAAAAGCCATAAGGGCCTACTTCCATATTGATAATTTCGATCGCCACCCAATCGTCCGGCTCGATACCCTCAATAAAAAAAGGGCCCCCCGGCCGCGCATAACGGCGATGAGTGTCGCCGGATATAATCTGGCCGGCTTTCAAGAAACCGGCGGCTTGGTAATCGTTGTCGGCCCCACCGATCGTTTCGATAACCACCGTCTCGTCGAGTGCTAGCCTACCACGCACTTGGCCGATCTCAGGATCGTCCGGGCCACTATAAAAGGGGGTACGGGTAAAATGGCGCATTTGGGTCTCCTTTGTATTCGTTGAAAATCGAGTTATTGACAATGCACGTCCGCTACAAATCGCCGTCGAGACTCCACCAGTTGCAACTGTGTCGATGATACAATCGCCACCCGTATCGTATATACCGTCAAAACCGCAGTATCCTGCAACTGCGCGGAAAACAGATAGCCCATGCGGAACCTCAATAACTGTGTGCGGCTGAATCCGCACTCAGACATGGCCCCGCCCGATCCCAATCACTCTCTACCGTCCGCTGCATTCGCCGCGGCCTTATCGCACAATCGCGGCAAGGTGGAAAACCGTCTTTGCCCTTATCGAAAATCTCTTCCAACACCGCGAAACAATCCTGTAACCGAAAGAGAACGACCCTGCTCTGCCCGATCATCACTTCCCTTTGCAAACCGCGAACTTCGATCACCTGGTGATAACGCGCCTCATCGGTAAAAGGGCAGCTTCCATCGCGCCAAGCCCAAGTCCGCCCGTCGCGTATTTCACCATGGCGCAAACGCACCGGATAGGCCTCCGTCCGCACACCCAAACAAGGTGCATCCGTCGACATCTCGACTACGTGGTGAAAGGTATTCGAGCGATAATCGACCCCCAGCAGTAGACCATAACCGTCGTCGGCCTGCAGCAGCCCCAAGGGTGACTCGGGCCCCATAGTTATCGTGCGATGGTGATACTGCACATAGCGCTTAGCCCGCCGGCCCCAGGCCGCGAAGGCATGTGTCGGATTCAAACTTCGCTCCACACCGGGCATGCGCCAGAACGTTTCGGGAACCGCTCCATTACTCGTCGGCGTTTCCCGCGGATCAAAATACCCCGGCGCCCCGTCTGCAAAAGCCCCACCGTGATTAAAAGACGGCATCAGCAAAGTGCCCTCAGACGTAACAACCTGCATCAACGCCTCGATTACCGCCCGCGCCCCACCATCCACCCGACCAAAGCTGTTGAGCGAAGAATGCACAACCACACCCGAGCCGACCGTCAACCCCAACTCACGCAACCCAGCGACTATATTTTCTTTTTGTATACTAGATGCCAATTCGATTATATCCCTTCATTTCCGACCTCAGTCCGGCAGTAAGAAAGATCACCGGCACGGCGGGCGCATGCGTCTTTAACCTACGACAGGTCTCAAAATCGTCTATTTTCGGCATCGGCACATTCAGCAAAACCAGGTCGGGCTCGAAGGCGCACGCCGCGCAGATCTGTCCCAAGCATAATCGACTAGATCTCCGCAACACTACGCCAATACCAGCGGATAGACCCACCCGGCCGTTCCGCCCAGATCAAAAGACGCTCCCTGCGGCTCAAGCCGGCCATCTTCACCAATGCTAAAAGTGCGCAGAAAATTCGAAGCATCGGCACCCGAATAGAGAAAGTCGCCGTCGGGGTCGATAGCAAAAGCCCTCGGCACCTCTTCTCCCGGCTGCTGGCCTAACGAAGTGAGCAGCCCGGTTTCAGCGTCAATCGCGAACATCGCGATCGAATCGTGGCCGCGATTGGAGACATACAGCGACTTGCCGGAGGGATGTATATGGATTTGCGCATTGCTATTGCCCTCGCAACCTTCTGCAGGCAGCGTCGATACGGTCTGCACCCCTGCCAGCGTCCCCTGCCCCGAATCAAAGCGATAAACAGTGACGCTCGATCCCTGTTCGTTGTCGGCGTAGACCAAATCCATCGTCGGATGAAAGACCAAATGCCGCGGCCCCTCCCCTGCCCCACAGGCCAAGATCGCCGTGTGCTTATTTGCTGTCAGTTGCCCTGTGGTTTGATCAAAGTCAAACTGGTAAATCGCGTTGGCTGATTCCACATGCGGCACGAAGGCATAACGATTCGTCGGGTCGGTCGCGATAAAATGCGCGTAGGTTTCGGTCTCATAGCGGCAAACGGCCGGCTCTTGTAGCGCACCATCCGCGCCGATCGCATGCACCGTCGCCAGACCGGCGCTATAATAGGCCGCTAGCAAAAACTTCCCCGTGCAGTCGGTCGCCATATAACAGGGCATCCCCTCGACCGCCACTTCGCCCAATGGCGTCAGCCCGCCAGTCTGCCGATCAATCGCATAAGCAGCGATCGTATAGACCTCACCCTGCCTGAGACCGATATAGACATTATTGCGCGCGAAGTCGGCGCACATCGCATGCGGGCTTTTGCCGAGCGGCACTTCGTGCTGTATGGCAAGGGCTCCGGAAAGTGGATCCATCGCCAAGACGAGCAGATGCTGCGCGCTACCGATCGGGACATAGACATAATGGCTCATAATTCCTCACAGATTTGCTCTCGTGTAAAAACATTGAATAACCGCGCACAACACGCCCTAAGGTGTGCGCGCGAAATAGCGTCCCCAATTTTCTGCCGGCTCGAAACCGAGTAAACGCCTGGCCTTGTCGACATTGTATTTCCCGTGTCCTTCCCAACTGAGCATATTAAATTCCTGGAAGCCGTCGGGCACCTCTTCGATTTCCAGGGCCAAGCGGCAGGCGGCAGACCACGGTAAAGGGGGGGAAATCCGCATCGGCGACCTGCGCTTCTGGGCGCGGCCCGAGACCGTTGAAAACAAAGCTTATAATCTGCATGTCATAAGCCCGCGCATAGGCCCGGCAAATCTCGCTGGCCAGCCCCTTCGTCAAACAATAATAGCCCGTGCCCAATACCGGCGGCACATCCGCCACATCGAAATCGTGATCATAGGTCCGGCGCACGAATTGCGGACCGCTGTGGATCACCTTTTTGATCCCGTGTGCCACCGCCGCCTTCATCACGTTCAAGGCGCCGCGCGTATTGACGTGGAAACAGCGTTCGGCATCGTCGCGAATCACGGTGAAGTTCATAATCGCGTGCATGCCCTCAGCCGCGGCGAGCACTTGGCCATAATCGCTGACATCGCATTGGTCGATCTCTCGCCCGTCCGGATGAGCTTTGACATCGGCCAGGTGCAAATCGTAATATGGCTGTAAACCCTCCAGCAGATTCGGCGCGATCAGTCCGGAGGCCCCCAACAGCAATACTTTCTTCTTCATCGCGCACCTCCCTGAAAATCGTGCTTGGGCGCATAGCCCATACCCTCTGCCCGGCCGATCAGGAATTTGGCATTCGGCATCGGCGCGCAAATATGATACACCGCCCAACGGACGACCCAATCCAACGAATCGCCGTTATCCCGTTTGATCGCCTGGGCAAAAGCGCTGGCCGCGTCGCGTATGTCGAGCCACATCAAATCGGGCTTTGCTCCGGCGAGATCTTCTTCCCGCACCAACTTACCTAAGCGTAAAGCCGTAGCAGTAAACGCATAATCGCGGGCGAATTCCCGGCAGACCACCTCAGCCAAATATTGCGCTAATACACGCGGTTCCGTCGTCGGCAAAGGTTTGTAGTGCTCAGTAACAAATACCGTGTCCGGATAGTCACCAAAAAATTCTAATGTGCTGCCGTACACCAAGCGCTTGACCCCTGCCTCTACCGCCGCCTGGCACAACACGTGCGTACCCCTAGTCGCCAGGTCCAATAACATTTCTTCGCAGCGCAAGGCATCCGCCGGCAAGGCGGGAGGCGGCTGACCGGTGTGGATCACCACATCGATATCACACACCGCCTCCACCATCGCCTGCACGTCAACCAGACTGGCCTCGACCCACTCACCATGCTCGTCGATCGGGCCACAGTCATCGAGCCGTCGTACCTGATTAGTCTCATTCAGCGCGGCGGCGATCTCCCGTCCCAACGCGCTCGCCGCCCCCGTAATTAATATCTTCATTGTCTAATATGTCCCCAAAAAAAGAAGGATAAGTCGGTTGCGAACACTCTTTCGGCCCGACGGGCCGATAACAAAACTCTACTGCAGTTCCGGCACAGGACTCATCCCTTCCCATCCCGTCACATCGCCGCCATGCAAACGATACGAACTCGGGTACAGCCTCTGCTCACGGCCTACCAACGGCAAGTTAACCCGCTCGTGATTATTGTGCGCCGACAAGGTCAGCGCCATAGCGATCTCAAGCGCTTGGCGATAATCGTGCCCAGTGCACTCGACCACACCGCTCTCAACCCCTCGCACCAGTCGATCAACCACCGGACTAATCCAATGCGCGGGCGTCGGATCGGCAAAAAAATCCGGCCGCACCGGTGTCTGCTCAACCCCCTCTCCCAGAATGCACACCGGCCCCTCGTCCATCAGCCACACCTGCCCTTGTGTCCCAGTTATACCCACATGGCCGGCGATCGACAACTCGGGCCGCGGCCGCGGCAACTCGCAAACCGCTCCACCCTTAAAACCGATCCGCCCATACGCCGGACAATCAATCTCGGTGCTATTCTCCGCCTCCGCCGCTACATAATCCGGTTCCGGCGGCAAGATCCACCCCTCTACCCATTCGGCCTCTAGACCGACCATATACTGCATCACAACCAATAAGTGGCAACCGCCACCCGAAACCTCCGTCGGCAAACCGTGCGGAATCGTCGCCCCGGTGATCTCACCAATATGGCCCACCCGAATCCAGGCTGCCACCTGCCGAATATGCGGGCACAGCCACAAAGCTGTACCACAGCCGAATACTGTGCCCCTTTCCTTGCAGATACGCACGGTCTCATCCGCGCGCGCCAACTCAAAATCGATGGGTTTCTCGCACGAAACCACTTTGACTCCAGCCTCGGCGCAGGCGATCACTACATCGTGGGTATGGGCTACGGGTAAAATCGCCGAAACAATATCGGGCACCTCATCGGCCAGCAATTCCGCAATGCCACTATAGACCATCGGGATGTCATAGTGCGTTGCAAAGGCCCGACCGCGTTCGTCGGCGCGCTCGACCAATGCAGCAATCTCACAATCTGGATGCTCGGCATAGGCGCGGGTATAATTTCGTCCCCACGAGCCGGCCCCACCAACGATCGCGACGCGATATTTTCCTTCGGCCAATGGCCAATTCCTCTCTCTTTCTCAACAATATTTCCTTTCACTACCTCCTCCTCATCCCATAATTCTTCGTATCTTACGAAAAATACAAGCCTGGCAACAGCCTATGCTACAATAATAAGACAATAAAATAGTTTCATAACTGCACTCTACGAGATGGAGTTTCAAAGGCCGATGCGGCTATCGGAGGTCGAGGAGGTGCCGCTTAGAATCGTGCAGCAGGTAGGCCAGTTGGCAAAGCAGGGGCAGGGCACCATTATCCGCAGCGACGCCGACGACCAGTTCCTCTAAGCCATCAATGACACCGATACCACTTCGCCCGACAGCATGCCCTTGTCGTCGAAGATATAGATCACGCCGCGCCCCAAAACGACTTGCGGCACACCCGTATCCATATCGCCGATCCGGTCCGTTGCGAAACGGTCAAAAGGGTAATAGTAGACTTCCCCCTCAAAATCCTGCCGCACATAGATGGCGACCACATTTTCTGGTATCAGGCGCCAGTCCCGATGCTCGAAAAAGCGCTCTCCAGCACTATTTTCCCCGTAGTCACCCGGCAGTAGTTCAAACTCGATCAGCGTCAACTCGGCCCACCATTCCTTGTCGCGGTATTTCTCCACACCTATCTTTAATAGCTCGAATAAAACATCCGCCCCTTATCAGCGCAAAAGATGAGCTATAAAACCGTACTCGAGCAATTACCGCGCGTCGAGACCGAATGGATCCGCCCCCTAGACCCGGGATCCTACCGGCTCACCAGCTTTATCTTCCTGCGCTTCCTCGGTCTGATCTACACGCTCGCCTTCCTATCCCTGGCCAACCAACTCGGCCCCCTACTCGGCTCCGACGGCCTGCTGCCCGTCCAGCTTTTCCTAGAAAAAACCTTGCACTACTTCGGCGACGGCGCCACCGCCTGGGCCCGACTGCCGACGTTATTCTGGTTCGATGCCAGTGACGAAACGATGATGGCCCTTTGCCATCTGGGCTTATTGCTCTCGGTCTTATTGCTGTTAGGCATAAGCCACGTCCTACAACTTGCCGCGCTGTGGGTGATTTATCTGTCCTTTAACCAGGTCGGCCAGATTTTTTACGGTTACGGTTGGGAGATCCTGCTATTGGAAAGCGGCTTCCTAGCGATCTTTTTGGCCCCGCTAAGACAGCACCAAGCCCCGTCGCCAGCGGCGCTAATGTGGCTCTACCGCTGGGTGCTCTTCCGCGTCATCTTCGGCGCCGGTCTGATCAAAATCCGCGGCGACGCCTGCTGGCTCGATCTGACTTGTATGTGCTATCACTATCAGACCCAACCCATTCCCAATCCCCTGAGCTGGTATTTGCACCACTTGCCCGCCCTCTTCCACAAGCTCAGCGTACTCTCGACCCATATAATCGAGCTATTGGTGCCCTTCTTAATCTTTAGCCCGCGCCGCCTGCGCCACCTCGCCGGCCTGATCCTGATCGGCTTCCAGGTCCTGCTCATTCTCAGCGGCAATCTGTCCTGGTTCAACTGGCTGACCATCGCCCTATGTATCCCATGCTTCGACGACCATGCACTCGAACGCATTCTCCCCAATCGACTCACCAACTTTATCCAGCGCGACCCGCCCGCCGAGATGGGCCACATCCGCCGCGTCGGCGTCTATGGCCTGTGCATCCTCGTATTCTACCTGAGCGCCGCCCCAATACAGAATATGGTCTCGCCACAACAGGCCATGAACCGTTCTTATGATCCGCTGCACCTAGTCAACACCTACGGCGCCTTCGGCCACATCGGCAAACAACGCCGCGAAATCATCCTCAAGGGCACCAACGATCATCCCGCCGACCCTAACGCGCGTTGGTACGAATACCAGTTTAAGGCCAAACCCGGCGACGGCGACCGCATGCCCGCCGTAGTCTCACCCTACCACTACCGGCTGGACTGGCAGATTTGGTTCGCGGCGATGTCCGACTACAAGAGCAACCCCTGGCTGGTGCATTTCATCTATAAGTTGCTGCAGGGAAACGAGGGCGCTTTGAGTCTGATCGAGCACGATCCCTTTGACGGCAAAGCGCCGGCCTATATCCAAGCCGATTTATATGATTATGAATTCACCGCAGCCGACGATAAAACCGGCGCCTGGTGGAAACGCCAGCGACTGAGCACTTGGCTCGGGCCGCTCTCTTTAGAGGATCCCGCCTTACGAGAATTTATCGGCCACTATAGCTGGGATCGCTAAGCGGATCTGGGCTATATTTAGTTATCCATGAATTGAAATAAAAAAGATCAGATTTGCATGTTGCTCAAAGGCATCGAAACTGGTGATCCGGCAGCAGTGGCCGTGGTAAATCCCGACAAGTACATTCAAAACAACCCCGAAACTCACGTCCGATGAGGACATTACGATAGAATATAGACCCATGTCTATAACCATTTCTAACAGATCCTAATAACGTAGTACACTATTACCATATGGCCGGCACCGGCGCCAACGGAACCGCCGAGAAGGTAGAAAGCCGCGACAAAGTCAACGCACACAAGCGCTGCCGCAGTGGCGTTCCCGGCGCACACATCTTCGCTACCAGTATCCGGTTCGAAGGCGGCGAGGACGGCCCCGAGGTTCTGCACTTCGTCGTACTGAAGAGCGCCGAAGGCTTAAGTGTGGGCGACAACTGGAACACCATTGGAATGCGTGGCACCGGTTCACACGACGTCTTCCTCAAGGATGTGTTTGTTCCAGACGCATCCATCGCGGCTCGTCGCCCGGCTGACCAATGGCACAAGATTTGGAGCGTGGTCCGACCGCACTGCCACTCATCATGCCGGCATACGTTGGCATCGCCGGCAGAAGCCGCAGCGGCCAAGAAGAAGGGCGACAACGCTGCTGGCGCTCTGGGGGCTCTGGAGAAGCTCGCCATCGTTCAGGACTGTCATGGCAGCATAAAGCGTCTGAACAACCACCACGACTTCAAGCCCAGTATGGACATCGTCAACCAGATGCTCAGCCGCAAGACCAACATCGTCAACGCGGCTATCGCCACCGTCGAGCTAGCTGCTCAGGTGTGTGGTTCTGGGGCTTTCTTCAAAGGCAACGTGATGGAGCAACTGGTACGAGATATTTGCGCCAGCCACTTCCACCCACTGCCCGAGAGGAAGCAGGTTGTTCTGACAGGCCGCCACGCCATGGGATCCAACCCGATCACCGGCGAATCTGCCCGCTAGCACTTCCTTGCTGCGCTGGGCCGGGCTCTTATGCGATCGAATCGCCCAAATCCTGTTGCGGCCCCACTCCTGATAGCCCCTTAGATCATCCAGCTCCGACTCTTTGATATCGACCCCATCATCGCATCTTCAGCTAGCTTGCCGAGCCTGCTGGTCTTGCTCATAGATCGCACGCTCCTGCCGCCTCTCCTGCCAACTTTTGTTGAGCGCGGCAGTAAAGCCGTGCTCGCGACACCAGGTTGTATAGACCTCGGCCGCCGTCGGCCCCAGCAACGCAAGATCTGCGCCTAAATCGGCATTTGCCTAGCGGTCGCACCGCGTCGCCGCCCTTTTTTGCGTTTTTGCTCTTTGGCCATACGCGCTTTCCTTTTATGCCCAGTTAACACAAAACCCATAACAATGTCAGCAAAAATAACATAAAGTCATATAAAACAATATTTTATGATATATAAAAAAAGAATAGCCTTTTCGTCGTCGCCGCCGATAATAAGTAGTAAGAAGCATACTCAAGAGGAAACAAAACGTGACACAAACCGCACTCGAACATACCGGCTTGGCGCTAGACGGCCCTAGCAGCCTGGCCCGCCTGCAACAGATGAGCCGTATCGCGGCCTCTACCTGGCAGCGTTGGTGCGAACTTTTGCAATTAAGCCCGAGCAAGGCGACGGAAGTCTGGGAGGAAATCTGCGCACCATTAGAGCAGGTCTCGGGACAGCGTCCTAATATTTCCTATTTCCTGCGACTGAGGGCGGCGCGCGACGCAGTAGATATCCAGAGCTTTAAAGAAGAAGTAGCCCCCATCCGTCATATGCTGGGTTTTTTCCGCATGATCGACGATAGCAGCGTCGATATCGACGAGCTACCTTCCACCATGCTCAGCTACTATAAATTCGCTCTAGAGCACACTTTTCGCCGCCAACCCTTCGAGCGATTTGTCGACCAGTGGATCTATGATATCTGCCGAGTTTTCCTCGTCACCAAACTCTGCAAATCCGATCAGGTGACCCTGAGCAAGGCCCTGCGCATGATCGCCGACGAGCGTATCAGCCTCGACAAAATGCTCACGTCCGCCGTCAAGAGTTGCGGCTCTGACGAGCTATCCCTCAATATTCGCACATTTCTCAGCCAGTCCACTGAAGATTGCAAAAAAAAGAGCAGCCAGCAGATCATCGAGCTCTTTCGCCAGATCATCGAAACCATCTACAACGACGAAGCAGCCCACACTAAAGGCCATAGCCAGGACCCAATGCTCCTAGAAAAACGCCGGCGCACCCTACAAGCCTTCGACCCGCAAAGTGCCAACTTGCCCTCGCCTGAAGAAGCCCAGGCACTGTCGCGCAAAAACGATAAAAAACGCCAAGACGCCAAAACCGCGCTCGCCGCTTAAAACTATACCCGCACCACCGCTTCGACATCGGGGCGACGCCCATCATCTCGTCTTTGCATCGCAGACCACAACAAATGCCCGCCCGCTTGCGACGCTTGGCCCGCGGTTACGGAGGACTGCTGGAAACCTTGGCCGGCTTTCAGGTCCTGGCCCTTGCCACACTCACGCTCAGACAATTCGTCGCAATGATGAGCCAAAGTGCATAACACGCTCGAGCGAATCCCGGGAAGCCCCCATCTCTGCCGTGCGAAAAATCGCGGCGCCCCAGCTTGCGGCCTCAACACCTCTACCTTAGTCTCAGTCACCGGCGCGAAATGTTGTGCGATGTCAATCGCCCGTTCGAAAAAACCTTCCGCGCCCAACGGCAGCGCCGCGGCAATCGGCTGGCTCAGCGCATAGCGCAAAGCCAAGCCCTGCAACTCTGGCTCGATGATTGATTTGTACCAGCACTTGGCACAAGGCCTTTCCTCATCCGCTGCCATCTTGCCATTACAAAATCGACAACCGCCTCCGCCACCTGCTGGTCGGAGACGATATAGAGAATATTGCTACGGGAGTCGGTGATTGGGCCCTTCCAAGCAGCAGGTTGGCGATTTTCTTATAGCATTTAACCAGGCTTTTCC
>LWDU01044460.1_pt1 | contig 14201 bp, 8 predicted proteins | sample 727161 | NCBI WGS metagenome assembly LWDU01 (sample SAMN04566230, study PRJNA314399) | hydrothermal vent metagenome | isolation source: deep sea hydrothermal plume seawater | place: Mexico: Gulf of California, Guaymas Basin | collected 2004-07-11 | reverse complement strand
GAATTAAAGCAATTTCAGATATTTAGGAACCTAGATGAGAATGAAATAATACTGTTTCAGAAAAAAATGAAAAATATAAACGTGCCTGAGGGACAGAATTTTATAGTAGAAGGAGATATTGGTGATTCTATTTACCTGCTGTTGGAAGGACAAGTAAGAATAAACCAGGCACTGACTCTTTCAATGCACAAGAGTGGTCTTGATAATCGTGAAAAAGCGATTATTAACCTTTCAGCAGATGTGAAGCCACTTTTTGGCGAGATGTCTCTATTTGACAAAGAAGACCTTCGTAGTGCCAGTGTGAAAGCAATTACAGAATGTAAATTGGCCCAACTTATGTCTGATGACCTGTTGGCAATCTGTGATGAATATCCAGATATAGGCTACAAGGTGATGAAAAATTTAGCTAAGATTCTTTGCAAGAGATTGGTTGAGACTAATCAAAATGTATTAAAGTTAACCACCGCATTTAGTCTCGTATTAGAAAGATAATTAAAAAATTTTCACTGGATGATTACGGCGAATGGCCCAACCCCAGTTAGAAAAAGTTTATGACCCAAATCGGGTCGAAGATAAATGGTATCAACACTGGTTAGACCAGAATTATTTCCACGTTGAACCAGATCCCCAAAAAAAACCTTACACAGTAGTAATACCGCCGCCTAACATTACTGGCATGCTTACAATGGGGCATGTATTAAATAATACAATTCAGGACATACTTATTAGGAAAGCAAGAATGGAAGGAAAACAAGCTTGCTGGATTCCTGGCACTGATCATGCTTCGATTGCGACGGAAACAAAAGTAGTTGACATGTTAATGGATCAAGGAATAAAAAAAGATTCTCTGTCGCGGAAAGAGTTTGTAGACCATGCCTGGCAATGGAAAGAAAAATATGGCGACATGATTATACAGCAATTGAAAAAACTTGGTTGTTCTTGTGATTGGGAACGGGAGAGGTTTACCATGGACGATGGTTATACCCGTGCTGTAATTGAAGCTTTTGTTAAACTCTATGAAAAAGGGCTTATTTATAAAGGGCAAAGACTTGTTAATTGGTGCCCTGTTTCGAAATCAGCTATAAGCGATGAAGAAGTAACTCACCAGGAGGTCAATGGAAACTTATGGTATTTTCGCTATCCGATAACAAGTTCTGATGAATTTTTAGTTGTAGCTACGACACGTCCAGAAACAATGTTAGGTGATACTGCTGTAGCAATTCATCCAAAAGATAAGCGCTATAAACATTTGCTTGGGGAATCAGTATCACTGCCACTAGTCGATAGGGAAATACCAATTATTGCTGATGAATTTGTGGATCCGGAATTTGGAACCGGCTGTGTAAAAGTCACTCCGGCCCATGACCCCAATGATTTCGCTATTGGCGAACGCCATAATCTTGCGTTTATCAATATAATGAATGCTGATGCTTCCTTAAACTCTAACGTACCGGGGAAATACAGGGGCATGAGTCGGGAGGATGCGCGTAAAGCAGTAGTCAATGATTTTGAGGCTGCAGGACTGTTAGAGAAAACAGAGAAATATATTCATAAGGTTGGGTTTTCAGAGCGTGGCAGTGTTCCCATAGAATATTATATGTCTGATCAATGGTTTTTGAAAATGACTGAATTATCCAAACCAGCATTGGAGGCTGTAAATAAAGGCCTGATAAACTTTCATCCCACGCATTGGGTAAAGACCTATAATCACTGGATGGAAAATATAAAGGACTGGTGTATCAGTCGACAATTATGGTGGGGACATCGCATACCTGTGTGGTATCACAATGAAGATCCAAAAAAGATTCATGTTTCATTAGATGGACCTGAAGATAAAAATAATTGGACGCAGGATAAGGATGTCTTGGATACTTGGGCTTCATCTTGGCTGTGGCCCTTTGCAGTACATCAATGGCCGGAAAAAGATCATGACTTAGATTATTTCTATCCAACCGCGTCATTAGTAACAGGCCCAGACATCATATTCTTTTGGGTAGCACGGATGATAATATCTGGGTACGAATTCATGGATAATGTGCCTTTTAAAGATGTGTATTTCACTAGTATTCTCCGCGATGAAAACGGTAAAAAATTTAGTAAGTCATTGGGGAATTCTCCGGATCCATTTGATCTATTTGAAAAGTATGGCACTGATGCTGTACGGTTTGGCACTATGCTTATGGCCCCACAAGGATTGGATGTATTGTTCTCATCCAAGCGGCTTGAAGTAGGACGAAACTTCATAAATAAATTATGGAATGCTTCTAGGTTTGTATTGATGAATGTGGGTGATGAAATACCTGTACTGGATTTATCAAAAAAAGATCTGAATCTACCCGAACTTTGGATCTTAAGTCGTTTGCAACGAACGATAGAACGTGTAGATAAAAATTTGAACAGCTTTCAATTTAACGAAGCAGCGAAAGCAATTTATGAATTTACGTGGAGTGATTATTGTGATTGGTATATTGAAATAGCAAAAACACATTTTAGTAATGGTGATAAATCCAGTGCTGATGCGGCAAGAGCAGTAACTGTGCATGTCTTGCGTAAAATTATTTTACTGCTACACCCATATGCTCCGTTCGTGACAGAGGAGATCTGGTCACAGATCAAAAATAAAAATGATGTTGATGCTATTATTTCTGCTTGGCCAATAGTTGATGAATACTGGATTGATGATACAGTTGATCCGCAAATGGAATTATTAAAAGGAGTGATATCCTCTGTAAGAACAATTCGTGCGCAAATGAACGTTCCTCCTGGTAAATACGCGGATATGATTGTTCATTGTAATCCAAAACAAAAATCAATCTTAAATTCATACAGTAAAATCATTCGTTCATTAGCAAGGATAGAGAAGATCACATCATCTGAAGGCGGTAACAAGCCACCGAACTCGGCAACTTCCGTAGTTGATGGAATGGAAATATTTATCCCTTTAGAAGAACTTATTGATTTTGATTTGGAACGGAATCGACTGCAAAAACGTATTGATGAAATTGAATCTCATTTGGAAGTTTTAAGTCAGAAATTGAATAATAAAGATTTTCTGAATCGAGCTCCTGAGAACGTTGTAAAACGGGAAAAAGAAAAAAGGGCAGAAATGTCTGAAGAATTGAATAAAATGTTATCTAATCTTGAAATGATCCAATGAAAATTTCTCTGCTTTCAATATTAATTATTTCACTCGCCTTTGGGCAGTCTGAAAATGCGACCATGACAATATATAAAAATGGTTATGCATTAGTTAAACAGCCTGTTGATTGGTCTATCAGCAACACCCCAGGAGAAGTAGAATATTCTGTGTTACCTGAAGGGATTAAGGAAAGTAGTCCTTACCTTAATCTTCAAAGTGGGCAAGTCATTAATCAGAAATTGGACGGCAACTTATTCTCGGAAAGTATCTTAATTAAAGAATCACTGGGTGATTATGCGACTATCACGACCATTGATGATGAAGATGAATATGGTACGTTAATTGCCATTTCCCCAGACGGCTACACCATTCAGACTCGTCGTGATGTGATTTTTTTAAAAAAAGAACAGGTAAAGAAGGTGACGTTGCGCAAAGTTGTAGAGAATCCAAAATTTCGACCCTCACTACGGTGGAAAATCAGTTCAAATGATTATCATGTAACTGGAGATCTAGTTTACATGTCTAGAGGTTTCGACTGGGATGCAGTGTACCGGATGGTGGTGCCTGATTATGGTCCTGCTACGCTGATCACAGAAGCATATATATCTAATAACAGTAGTATAAATTTTAATGGTTTAAAACTCAAACTTGTTGAAGGATCAGTTGGTAAACAAATAAAGCCACAATTTAGAGGAAATAGAAAGTTTTCTTCAGCTGCTATGGCAGCTGAGCCTAGTATGCAGTTAGCAGATGAATCCAGTTTAGGTGACTACCATATATACGATTTCCCTGATCGATTGGATTTTGGGAAAAATGAGCATATCACTGTTCGTCTTTATGTACCAAAATTAATTGATTATTCAAAAACTTATGTGTTTAAGAATGCCGAGCGGAGCCAGAAAGAAGAACCATTGGAAATTGAATTCCAAGTGAAAAATACCGTTGATAACAACCTTAACATACCCCTTCCACAGGGCCGAATCGAATTATATCAATCCACTGAAGGTGGTCTGGAATTTACTGGTGAAGACCAAATTAAACAGACACCAAAGGGTGAAACCGCAACCATCACAGCAGGTCGATCCTTTGATGTGATTGGCAAGCGCAAAGTTTTGAATTTTGAGCGACAGCGGAAAAGTGAAGAAGCGTCTATTGAAATATTAATTAAGAATAAAAGAGATGAGAAAATAACTGTAAGGTTAGAAGAACAGATTCGAGGTGATTGGGTCATAAAAGAAGCATCCGATAATTATATTAAAAGAGATGCTTCAACCATTAATTTCCCGTTTTCTTTAAATGCTGGTGAGACAAAGTCGATAACCTATACCTATCGCAAGGAATGGAATTGATTCTTTGTGTCAGAATATAATTCTGATTTAAATACTCCTATACAGTACATTAAAAACGTTGGCCCCAAAAGAGCAGAAGCTTTAAATAACGCCTCTATTCATACTGTAAATGACCTGCTGCATTATTATCCGCGCCGCTATTTGGATCGTTCAACAGTAAAATTAATAAAAGATATCCAAATAAATGATGAGGTTACTATTATCGGTAATGTGGAAGTTTGTGGAGAAAGAAGAACCCGCAAAGGGAAATTATTTCAGGCAGTGCTTTCAGATGGAACGGGACTAACCACTTTAGTATGGTTCAATGGTGTAAAATATATTAAGAATTCAATTAAAAAAGGTGACCGCTTAGCCGTCCATGGAAAAATTGAGTTTTACAATGGTTTACAAATTGTTCACCCAGATTATGATAAACTTGACTCAGATGCTGATCCTTTAAATACCGGAGCGATTATCGCTTTATATCCTCTTTCTGCTGAACTTAAAAGAGCGAAATTGGAACACCGTAGTTTTAGGCGAATAATTAACAGTATTGATTCATTTATTTTATCTGTAACTGATCATTTAGATGAAAGTATAACAAAAGAAGAAGGATTGATTTCGTTGCGAAAAGCACTCAAAGGTATTCATTTTCCTAATTCAAACAGTGATTTAAAAGCTTCCATTCAAAGACTCAAGTTTGATGAGCATTTTTTTCTACAATTATTGATGTTTTTACGTAAATCATATTCTAAGAAAATCAGTACAAAATCTCTCACGGAGTCTGGTCCACAAGTAAATATGATCATTGATGAATTAGGATTTGAATTAACTGGTGCACAAAAAAGAGTCATCCAGGAAATAACGAATGATATGGCTAAGCATAATTCAATGAACCGTCTGCTTCAGGGCGATGTTGGATCAGGAAAGACAATTGTTGCCGTAATTGCTGCAGTAACTGCTGTCACCAATGGTGTTCAGGTAGCAATAATGGCGCCCACTGAAATATTAGCGCATCAGCATTATAAATCATTTACGAAACAATTAAATAAGGTACATATCAATTGCGCTTTATTAGTTGGTAAACAAAAAACTGCTGATAGAAAGCAAATATTATCAGCAATTGAAAATGGAATGATCAATGTAGTAGTGGGAACCCATGCATTGATCCAGAAAGATGTTAAGTTTAATAACTTAGGCTTCATAGTTGTAGATGAACAACACCGCTTTGGTGTAGTTCAACGCGGAGATCTACTCGAAAAAGGATTGCATCCACATTTACTGGCCATGACCGCTACGCCTATCCCCAGAACGATGGCGATTACTTATCATGGTGATATGGATTTATCTATCATTGATGAAATGCCAAAGAATCGTATGGCTGTCACGACCAAAGTTGTTAATAAAAATCGTATGGTAAAGGTATATAAATTTATTGTTGATGAGATAGCCGCAGGTCGGCAATGTATGGTTGTGTATCCTTTGGTTAAAGAGACAGAAAAATCTGATCTTGCCGCAGCTACTGAGGGGTTTGAAAAATTGGAAAAACAATTTAATAGTTTGAATGTAGGACTTATTCACGGACGTATAAAAAAAGCTGATAAAGATGGTATCATGGAGAGCTTTGCAAAAAATGAGATTAATATTTTGGTTGCTACTACAGTAATTGAGGTTGGGATTGACGTTCCTAATGCATCTGTAATGCTTGTTGAACATGCAGAACGTTTTGGATTGACACAGCTCCATCAACTTCGTGGGCGGGTTGGTCGAGGTAGTGCCAAGAGTTATTGCATTTTAGTGGAAAGAAATGTTACCCCTATGTCTCGCAGTCGGTTGACTATTATGGAAAATACCAATGATGGTTTCATCATTGCTGATGAAGATTTGAAAATGCGTGGTCCTGGAAAGTTCTTTAGCACTGAACAGAGTGGGTTTTTCAGGTATAAAATCGCGGATATGGTTAACGATGAACCCATAATTAGAAGGGCACGTAAAGCTGCAAAGAAAATCGTAAAATTGGATCCATTATTGGAAAAACATTTTTTAATGAAAGAGAGATTATTGAAAGAATATGCTCAATATTTAGATACTGTTAATATTACCTGATGAACAAACAGACTCATTGTCCTCTTTGTAAAAATGAACTGGTAAAAATTTTTTCATCTAAAGATTATTTGATCAGTGGAGAAACATTTGATATTGTTGAATGCTTGTCGTGTACACTGCGAATCACTAGCCCCTTCCCCAGCGTAGATACAATAGGCAATTACTATAATTCCGAAGACTACATTTCTCACGCTGACGAAACAAAAGGATTATTTGAGGTCATTTATAAATTTGTGCGCTCGTACATGTTAGGTAAAAAGAGGAAATTAATAGAAAAGTCTTCAAGTAATAGGTCTGGGAAATTACTTGATATTGGATGTGGTGCAGGTCATTTCTTACAGGCAATGAAAAATACGGGTTGGAATGTTCAAGGTGTCGATGTTTCAGAAAAAGCCAGGAAATTAGTCAGCAATACATTTAATCTAGATGTAAAAAGTCCACTTGATTGGTTGAGCTCTGATGAAAAATATGATGTTGTGACCTGTTGGCATAGTCTAGAACATATCCATGAGCCATGGGTTTATCTCGATAAGATACGGACACACTTAAATCCAGAGGGCGTATTAGTTGTGGCATTACCTAATTATAATTCAACTGATGCAAAAAGATATGGGTCTGGTTGGGCTGCCTATGATACGCCACGGCATCTGTACCACTTTACAACAGAATCCATGGAAAAGATCGCTTCTTCCTGCGGCTTTTCGATACAATCAATGCATAAAATGAACTTTGATTCCTTTTATGTATCTATATTAAGCGCTCGGCATATGGGTAAATCTTTTATTTCAGGTGTATTAAATGGATTTATTTCTTGGTTGTCAGCAATGTTTAACAGGGAGAAGTGCAGTTCATTGATCTATATAATGAAATAGAATCAATCATTCATCTTTTGCGGCAATAACTATAAATTCGCTGACTTTATTAGTTCGAAACATCATTTAAATTATTTCGTTAGGTAAGAAACATTATGACTCTAGAAAGTAAATTAACCGAACAACAATTGTTTGATCAACTCATCTCTTCGCTGGTACATAGCGCTTGGGTTTATCTCGGTAAGATAAAAAACCCTATGAATGACAAGCTGGAAAAAAATGTGGATCAGGCTTCAGTCCAAATTGATATGCTTGATATGCTTTTCAAGCGTATGACTGGAAATATGTCTGAAGAGGAAGACAAATATTTGGGTCATGTCATCCGTGAATTGAAAATGAATTTTGTAGAAGAAAAAAATAAACCTGAAGAACCTGACAGTTCTGAATCCGTTGAAGAAAAATCTAAGGATGAAAATGATTTAGAACCTGAAACAGATAAAACAGATGGTAAAACGGAAGATGAAACAAAGGATAAAGAAGATTGAATCAGCCTGAGCATATTCGTCTAAATCAAGCTTTTGCAGCACTCGTGTTGGCTATTTCATTCAGTGTATATTATTTGACTATGGCGCCAACTGTTTCCTACTGGGATTGCGGTGAGTTCATTGCCACTTCCTATATTTTAGGCGTACCCCATCCACCAGGTAGTCCTCTGTACTTAATCCTTGGTCGAATATTTTCCATGTTGCCGACTAATCCGGATATAGCTTTCAGAGTCAATATTATATCACCTATCGTTAGTGCTTTAGCTTGCATGTTATTGTATTTGATCATTGTCAAAATAGTGTTGCATTGGCGTGGTAAGATCAGGGATAACAGTGATATTATTGTTGTCTTCGGCAGTGCATTGGTTGGTTCATTGACATTTGCGTTCACTGATAGCCATTGGTTCAATGCTGTGGAAGCTGAGGTCTATGCCATAAGCACTTTTTTCACCGCGATAGTTGTTTGGTTAATATTGCTATGGTCTGAACGCGCAGATGAATCTGGTAGCGAGCGTTATATATTAATTATTGCATATATGTTTGGGTTAGCTATCGGTGTTCACATTTTAAACTTATTAACACTTCCATTTTTAGCCCTCATTATTTACTTCAGAAAAATGAAATTTGAATGGAAAACTTTCTTCATTACCATGGCAATAACTGCTGCGGTGTTTTTGGTGATCCATAATGGTATTATTAAAGGACTGCCAAAAATGAGTAAAGTACTAGGCCTGGGCGGTGTAGCTGCCATCATTGTAATTACATTTGCAGTAACTGTTTGGGCGATAAATAATAAACGACGTCTTTTATCATTGATGTTTAGCTCAGTGGTTCTCATCTTGATTGGTTATTCAAGTTATGTCACTATATTTATTCGTTCTAATCAAGATCCTAGGATCGATGAGAACGATCCGGAAACAATTACTCGGGCTATTTCTTACATGGAGCGGGAGCAATATGGTGCTATAGGTCAACTACCAAGAAAGTATATCAAAAACAAAGTCGGCACTCCAACGCACAAAGTGGAAATTGTTGGGAATCCAGAAAATGTGAAACGCGATCAAAAAGGCCGAATTATTTCTAGGGAATTTTCAAGTCGACAAAATCGTAAATATATGTTTCATAACTTTGGAACTCAGTGGGAATTTTTCTGGGGCTATCAAGTGAAAAAAATGTATTGGCGGTATTTTCTTTGGCAATTTGCAGGACGTGGCCCTACTGGTGAGCCTGGAGTAACTGCTTTTGGGGCTAATTCACCGGCACATCCTTCTCCGCAAGATGGTGTTTACTGGTTTCATTACGGACTACCACTAGCATTTCTATTAGGCTTGTTTGGGATATTTTACCATTTTAATAAAGATGGTGATAGAGCATTTTCTGTTCTGACATTATTCTTGATGACCGGACTTGCAGTTATACTCTATCTTAATCAGGATAATCCACAACCTCGCGAAAGGGATTACTCCTATGTTGGTAGTTTTCTTGCATTTTCCATCTGGGTTGGCATTGGTACGGTAGGTATTTGTGATTGGGTATTACAATTTTTTAAAGACAAACAACTGGGCACGCGCTTTACTAGTTTTCTGGTAATATTTCAATTACTTGCTGTACCTGGATTAATGCTCAGGGCCAACTATCATGAGCATAATCGTTCGGGTAATCTGGTGGCATGGGATTATAGCTATAATTTATTGCAGTCCTGTGAACCAAACGCTGTGCTTTTTACTAATGGTGATAATGACACTTTTCCTTTATGGTATTTACAGGAAGTTGAAGGTATTCGCACCGATGTAACTGTTGCTAACCTAAGTTTGCTCAACCAATCATCAAACTTTCGGATAAACAAATCAGAGATCTAACTCGTGGGCTAACGCCTTGGCAAAAGCGGGAAGTGACCTTGCCGGTTAATTCGCAGGAAAAAATTACCTGGACTGTAAAACCTACTTATGCCGGACAAGCATTGAAAATACAAGATATGATGATCATGCAAATTATCAATGATGCAAAATGGACTTCTCCAATTTATTTTGCTGTCACAGTATCCCCGAGTAATCGACTTGGGCTTGAACCTTATCTGGAAATGGATGGTTTGTCCTATCGTCTGCGACCCTATAAGACAAAGGGTTTAAACCCGGTAAATATGTCCAAGCACTTGGTTACTGAATTCGGACAGGAAGAGTGGTCTAAACCGTTTAATCGTAAAGAATGGAATAAAGATGAAGGCCGTATTTGGTTTAAAACTTATGATCCAAGGTATCTCTTTCGCCATCTCGGCAATGAAAATGTTTATTATAATGAGCAGGTAATACGACTTTTGCAGAACTACAGGAGTGCCTATATGCAATTGGCGGTTCATTACTTCATGGATTACCAAAAACTATCCAAGGAACAAAAGGAAGCAGATGATGGTTTTTCGTTAAAAACAAAAGTAATGACTGTTTTGGATGAGATGAATGAAAATATACCTGAAAATACAATTCGCATGGATTCAAAAGAATTATATTACCAAATGGGAAGATTGTACTATGGTGTTGGGCAAGCAGAAAAATTGCGAGAGGTACTAAATAATTTGTTATTGCGAGATGATATTACAATAAAAGATAGAGTGGGTTATGGACAATCTTATCTCGTTGAATTGGACGAACCTGCTGTTGCTAGGGATATTTTTGAAACATTATACAATTCATATAATGAGGCAGAGTTGATTGTTCAAACTAGAGGCCTAGAGAAAGCTGGCCTATCATCAAAATCCTGGAAACAGTGGCAAAATAATTATTCAAATATTGTTAGTCACTTAGTTATTGCTTATCAAAGACTTGAAATGGAAGCAGAAGCGGAAACAGTTCTCACAGGTTGGCTGGATCGTAATCCAAACGACCGACAGGCCAAAAAACTACTGAATGAAATAAAAGGTACCACGCCCTAGTCTTTGAAGGGCATTTGCCCATGGACTCCCTAGTTTCCATTATTATTCCACACTGGAACGGGATTGATGTTCTTTCAGAATGTCTTGATTCCCTCAAGAAAACAGTCTACCCTAACTTTGAAATTATTGTTGTTGATAATGCTTCAACTGATGGCAGCGGAGATTGGATAAAGAATCATCACCCGCAAATCAAACTGATCAAAAATGATAAAAATTACGGATATGCTGGTGGCTGTAATCGTGGAGTACTCCATGCTGATGGTGAACTAGTAGTCTTTCTGAACAATGATACAGTGCAAGATAAATACTGGCTTCGAAATTTGGTTTCATTTATTAATTCCCATCCAAATTGTGCAGCTGTTCAGCCAAAAATATTAAATTATTATGAACGAAATCGATTTGACTATGCTGGTGGATCTGGAGGGCACATGGATGTACTTTGTTATCCATTTGCCCGTGGTAGAATATTCCTAGACCAGGAAATTGATTCTGGTCAGTACGATGATGATGATCGTTGTTTTTGGGCTTCGGGTACGGCAATTATGGTCAGGAAAGATTATTACATGGAAGCTGGACAATTTGATGAAAACTTCTTTGCGCATATGGAAGAAATTGACCTTTGCTGGAAACTTCAGCTAATGGGGTATAAGATATTTGTTCATCCAGCGGCGGTAGTTTATCATAAAAATGCTGTTTCCTTACCAATGACCTCATTAAAAAAATTCATGCTTAATCACCGCAATTCCCTTTTAATGCTGTTAACCAACTATAAACTTCTGACTACGTTATATATTCTTCCTTTGCGGTATGCTCTTGAATGGGTAGCAATATTTTATGCATTATCTAAATTTGATTTTCGTCATGTGTTTGGTATAATCAAGGCACATATCTGGATTTTATTGCACCTGCATATCATTTATACGTGTTTTATCTGACCGTGAAATGATGGAGGCTTTTTACAAAGGAAGTATTGTTTTGGACTATTATATAGCCCGAAAAAAAACCTATGGCGATATATCTTTCAAACCCTTCGCATAAACATCCTTATTAGATGGATCAAGTTCAATTAGGTCTTCAATCATGGTGGTTTGCCTTAGTATTTGTAAAATCTGTGTTATTTCGGTTGCGTGCGACTTCAGGAAGTACAAAGTATAGTGTTCGCGAGGTATACGGTCATAAACTTCATCAATCCCGGCTATCATTTCCTTGAATTGCTTAATTGATTCTTCTATTTCACCATCTTCAAATAATTCTAAACCATAATAATAAGCGAAACGCGCCTTACGCAAACCATAGTTCGTTGACATATCATCCGTAAGCTTTATACGTTTTGACCAACCCATAGAAAAATTACTTGCCGTACCCCGCAGTGCGATTGATCGAGCGAGTTCATATTGTTTTGATCCTTCATTTGGTTGATAGGTATCTATTTCTCCTGCAAGGATCATATTTCCGTAAAATGATAGAAAACTAGGTAGTGGTTCGAACATTACCGGATCATAATAAAGACTGCCACCAGGATTAAAATAAAATTGCAAAGAATTATCAAAAAACCGTTGGTCAGTTTTTGTAGAAAATAGTACCTGGGCAAGGAAAGTCTCCTTGCCATTTTTTGTTGCAGTACCTTGGAAAATAATTTGAATATTTAATTCAATCCCTAGGTCATCCCAATCTTCATCCCATGTTGTATTAATAAAAAATCGTTCTATCTCATTTTTTAGAGGTAAAAGAACTTGCCGGTCATCGTTTTTCAGCAGGCGATCTTCCATGGTAACATTCACAGTTGTGAACTGAGCATTGAGGCAGGTAACCACAAGTGCTGGTAAAATAATATATCTATTTATTATCCAATTCCCCATAATGTTAGAAAATAGAACTAGGCCTAATGAGTGGCAAGTATATTTCAACATGGTAATATTGAAGCACTAGTTCATTTTAAATATTGAAATCGGTAATTTTTAAGATGACAAATATTCGAGAATTGATAACCGTTCATTCCGAAGCAGAAAAGGTACTTAAGCTGGCCGGACAAGTTGGATCTGAGCTTGAGAAACAGGTTTATGTTGTTGGTGGTTTCGTACGTGATATCTTCATGCAAAATATCTCAAAGGAAATTGATTTAATGGTGGTTGGGGACGGGATTAAATTTGCCGAAGCTTTGGCGAAGCGGCTAGCAGTAAAAAAAATTATACCTTTTAAAGAATTCTCAACTGCCAAAATACCTTATGAGAAAATTGGAATTGATGTGGCTGCAGCGCGTATAGAGTCCTATGATGATAAATCTCGAAAACCAACTGAAGTGATCTATACTGATTTAAAGGGGGATCTGCTTCGTCGTGATTTTACAATTAATGCTATGGCTGTGGATATTTTACCTGAATCATTTGGTGAATTACACGATCCATTCAGTGGTATTTTAGATTTACAAGCTAAGCAAATAACCACTCCGCTTGACCCAGATGAAACCTTTGGTGAAGACCCGCTCCGTATGCTGCGTGCAGCTTATTTTGCGTCGCAATTTGGTTTCGAAATAGATAAAAAATGCTATGATTCAATTGTTCGCCAGAAGGATCGTATTTTGATCGTATCACAAGAGCGGATAACGGCAGAATTGTCGAAAATTTTAGCGTCCCCGAAACCTTCTATAGGCTTGGTTATCTTACAAGAAACTGGTTTGATGAAACTGATATTTCCAGAAATAGATGCAATGTACGGTATCGATCAAACGCCCGAATGGCATCATAAAGATATTTTTTTCCATACAATGCAAGTGGTGGATAATGCTGCAAAACTTACAGAGAAAATGGAAATTCGGTTCGCAGCTCTAGTACATGATATTGCAAAACCAATTACAAGACGTGTTGATCAGAAAAAGGGATATACATTCCATGGGCACGATGCTATTGGGGAAAAGATGCTGGATAAGGTTGCCCAGCGCATGAAGCTATCGAATAACTTAGGGGCTTACTTAAAAAAAATGACATTATTGCATTTGCGCCCTATCGCGCTGGCAAAAAAAGGTGTAACAGATTCAGCTATACGGCGGTTAATGGTCGCAACAAGTGATGATACTGATGATTTGATGACACTATGTAGAGCAGATATCACAACAAAAAACCCCAAAAAAGTGAAAAAATATATGCAGAATTTTGAGCGTGTAGATGAATCAATGAAAAATGTGCAGGAAAGAGATTCCTTTAAGGCATTTCAATCACCAGTTCGTGGTCATGAAATCATGGAAATATGTGCTATCCGCGAAGGGAAAATAGTTGGGCAAATAAAAAAGGCTATTGAAGAAGCTATCTTGGATGGTAAGATTGATAATGATCATAAAAAGGCTCTCGA
>LWDU01000254.1_pt1 | contig 14201 bp, 14 predicted proteins | sample 727161 | NCBI WGS metagenome assembly LWDU01 (sample SAMN04566230, study PRJNA314399) | hydrothermal vent metagenome | isolation source: deep sea hydrothermal plume seawater | place: Mexico: Gulf of California, Guaymas Basin | collected 2004-07-11 | reverse complement strand
AAAATTCAATATGTTGGTTAAAAAGGGAATTAGTAAATTTATTAAAAAACCAATAAAAAGTAGACAGGCTAAAAAGTGGTTAGATAAACAAAAAATATTAAAAAAGAATGAGATTAAGGAATTATTTCCAAGCGTAGATGGTACTATTCCATCGCCGAGTCGTAAAAGAGTAAAGAAAAATAAAACTGATAGTATGGGTGGTTATGAAGAAATAGATGAATGTATTGCAGTAGCTAAGAAATTTGGTGATGATATTGTATTAGGTAAAAACCGAGATAGAAATTATAATCCAAATTTAAAAGTAGTTAGGGAACTGACTGGTTATGGTGTTGAGATTTGTTATGTGGTAGATCAAGATACTGATTGGGCTGAAGGTATGAATTCTGAAGGTATAGGTATAGTTAATTCTGCATTGTTTGTAAAACGAGATGAGAAAGATTTTGATAAATCCAAGAAAAAGAAAGCAATGTCTAAAGATGGTGCAAGAATTCGTGAAGCTCTACAACATAAAACACTTCAAAAGGCAGTAAAATCACTTATAACTTATCAAGATGGTATTAAAGGGCATACAATCGTAAGTGATGGTAAAAAAGTAGTTATTATAGAGAATACAAGTCGAGTTGAGCCAGCAGTAACAATTCACGATATAGAAGGTTCACCAGTAGTACGAGCAAATCACGGTGTTCAACATTCAGAACAAGGATATCAACGGGGACCTGATAAATTATCTTCTCAGTTAAGAGCGAAAAATGCATTAGATATTTTAGCTAAAGAGGAAGATTACAAAAAGTTTTTTCCTGCATTTTACAATCATACTCAAAACAGAGGTGCTAAATTTGATTTAGTTAGAGCACAAAATAAACTCTGGACATCAAGTCAGTTAATGATGAATTTAAATAAAAAAGAACTTACTCTCTATTTGATTCCAGGTGCAGTAAAGTTTTTAGGAATTGAGAATACTTTACCAAACGATTATAAATCGGAAATTAAATTAAAGATTCGACAATACGAACATGGGCCAAGTGATAAATATGACACATATGTTACTACTGATAAGAAAAAGAAGAAAAGTGCTATTAAAGACAAGGATACAGCGGTAGTCCCAGAAAATAAAAAAATAAAAAAATTACAAAAAGTCCTTGACTTGTATGGCAAAAGTGTTGTATATTCAATTATGGAAGATGGGGATAGTGCACTCAATTTGAATGAGAATAAGATTAAAAAAGTAGTTGGTGTCTACGGTGGTAGATTTCAACCATTCGGGCCTCATCACAAAAAAACATATGAGTGGTTAAAGAAACAAGTAGATGATGCTTACATAACAACTTCGGATATAAAACAACCACCAAGACATCCAATGAACTTTAGTGAAAAAGTTCGTCATATGAAAAAAATGGGTATTCCATCTAATCGCATCATTAAAGAAAAATCACCTTATGTAGCTAAAAATGTTTTATCTAAATATAATAAAGATACTACAGCAGTAATTTACATATTTGGTGCTAAAGATTCTGGTAGATTATCAAGTGGTAAATACTTTCAAGATTATAAAAAAAATAAAGACAATATGAATGGGTATGATGTAAATGGATATGTTCTTAAAGCACCTCATATTTCAGTTAGTGTAGGTGGTAAAGAAGTTAGTGGTACAGTAATGAGACAACTACTCGGTTCACCTGCTTTTGAAAAGGATAGAGAAAAGTTATTTAAAACTGCCTTTGGATACTTTGATAAAGGTATATATACTATGATGACTAATAAATTTAAAAAGTTATTTGAATCTATAGAAGAATTTTTAATCAATAATGATATAAGTAAACTTATTAAAGAAAATAGTACAAGTGCAGCTTTTCAAGCAGATGACGGCCCACCTATTCATTATAGGGGATTTGATGATTATAAAAAATTCTCTAAAAAATGGATAGATTCTATGGCAGTAAAATATGGTTGGGAAGTTGTAGATTATATTTTAGGAAAAAAAGCTCAGGATCCAGCTTTAGATTATACATTAGCTTATAATATTGTACCAGCTGTTGCATATGGTAGAAAACAAACTGGAGATTATGGGTCTAGATTTGGAGTTGAAGATCCAGTAGGAGAATATAAAAAACATTTAGGAAGAATTGTAGCGAAAAATATTGGATATGAAATAATCAAATGGTTTGGTATAGCTCCTGTAGGCGGTGGTTATACAGGAGTAGCAGTAGAAGCACCAATTTTACCAGGTATTAGTAAAGATAATACAACTAATACTAAGATTGCTAGTAAAAAAGGTGAAAAAACTAATAGAGGTAAACCAAAATTAAATACTTTAAAAGAAAACTTAGACTTAACAGAATATGTAAATCTGTTAGTTTCAAATAAACCTTACAAGGGAAAGGAGTTACTATTAATGGGCGGAGCATATGGTCACATGAATCATCCGTTTGATGATAAAAATATTACATTTTCAGATTTAAAGAATATAATTATATTAGGGTTAGGTGGTAAACTTAATCGAGAAGATGGAGTTACTGAGAAACTTGATGGACAAAACTTAATGGTTTCTTGGGTAAATGGAAAGTTAGTTACAGCAAGAAATAAAGGACAATTAAAAAACTTTGGGTCATCGGCTATGGATGTTAGTGGAGTAGCATCTAAATTTGCGGGTAGAGGTGATATTAGAAACGCTTTTGTATATGCAATGAAAGATTTAAGTAAATCTATAGGTTCATTGTCAGATGCACAAAAAGAAAAAGTATTTGGAAATGGTAAAAGATGGATGAACTTAGAGGTTATATATCCAGCATCTGCTAATGTTGTAGATTATGATAAGGCACAAATTGTATTTCATGGAACTTTAGAATATAATGAGAGTGGAACATCTATAGGACAACCAACAGATTCAGCACGAATGTTAGCAGGAATGATTACACAAGTTAATCAGCATATACAAAAACATTATGCAATAGGTAAACCACAATTTTTAACAGTGCCAAAAGTACAAGATTTTGGTAAAAAGAAAAGTACATATTTAAACAGATTAAGAAAGTTACAAAATCAGTATAGGTTAAAAGATTCTGATACATTAGGTAAGTATCATCAATCATATTGGGAAGCATTTATTTATAATGCTATAAAACAACATAACGCAAAAATATCGAATAAAGTTTTGATTAATTTAACTAAAAGATGGGCATTTTTTGATAAATCATATTCAATACCTCAAATTAAAAAAGATTTGAGTAAATTTCCAAAATTCTTAGATTGGGTATTATCATTTGATAAAAATGATCATCAAAAATGGGTAAAAGACAATATGAAACCATTTGAAGTGTTGTTTTTTGATGTTGGTGCTGAAATATTAAAGAATATTAGTGGATATTTAGCTGTTTCACCTGATAAAGCAGTACAGCGGATAAGAAAAGATGTAATTAGTGCTATAAGAACGATAAAAAGTGGTGGAGATGTTAAAAAGATACAAACTTTAAAACATCAACTTGAAAAATTAGAAGCAATAGGTGGATTATCATCAATAGTACCAACAGAAGGTATAGTTTTTAAATACAAAGGTAAAACATATAAGTTTACTGGTGCATTTGCTCCAGTTAATCAAATATTAGGTTTATTAAACTTTTAGGAGTAGTTATATGGGATATAGTAGAGAAAATAGTAGACAAAATGAAGCATTACAATCTATTTTAGATGGTAGAGCACCAGAAAAAAGAATTTTTGTCCCAGTTGAAGATAAAGAGTTCAAAAAAAAGATGAAATTGGAGAGAGAAACTGAACAAAAAAGAATTAATGAAAAATTAGAAGTAACTAAAAGTGGAAGAATGCCTTGGTTCTGTCCTGAATGTACAAAAGTGCTGAAAAGACGATTAGATGAAAAAATGTGGTATTTATATGATCATTGTTTTAATTGTCAAATAAAAGTTGAAAATAAAATGAGAATTGAAGGTACATATGATAAATGGGCAGAAAAAAAGATTATTGCTAATAAATTAGCTTGGATAACAGATCAAAAACAATCAATTGAAGAGTTTAAAACCCAAAAAGCTCCAGAATTTATGGAACAATTTCGTCCAGATGGTTATTCTGTTGATAGGGAGACTTGGAAAATGAATTCTGAAGGAATCAAAAAACAAGCTGATGAAGCATTAGAACATTTACAAAAATTAGAAGATTCTTTAAAGTGATATATTTATATATAGGAAGAATTTAACTTATTATAAGGAGAAAATAAATGGCAACAATAACACACGGTGCTGATGGAATTAGAACCGATGTATCAAGTATAAGTGCGCCAACTGTAAAAGATGATGCTAAATTTCATAATGTAGTAGAAGTTAGTGGTAGTATAGCTGGAGTCGGTAAAATTTTTCACGCTACTGGATCAAAGAAAAATTCAAGTGGATTTATAATATCAGTCGCTGGAACTAGTGTAATAACAACTACAGAAGGCGGAACTTTAAACGCTACTGATTTGACAGCTAAAACGCTTTATGAAATTGGTGTTAGGAAAGTTAGTGGAAGTGGTAGGATATCCGTAGTTTATTAATATGGAACGAAATTCAAAAGGACAACTCAAGGATGCAATTAAACAGGAGTATATAAAATGTGCTTCTGATCCTGTTTATTTTTTGAAAAAGTATTGTGTGATACAACACCCAATAGAAGGTAAAATACCATTTGCCTTATATGATTTTCAAGAAAAAACTATAGAGGAGTTTATCCAACACAGATTTCAAATTATTTTAAAAGCTAGACAATTAGGAATATCTTCGATTACTGCTGGATACTCTTTATGGATGATGACATTTCATCAAGATAAAAATATATTAGTAATTGCTACTAAACAAGAGGTTGCCAAAAATTTAGTAACAAAAGTTAGAGTGATGCATGCTAATCTACCAAGTTGGTTAAAACAGAAATGTGTTGAAGATAATAAATTGTCGTTAAGATATAAGAATGGTTCACAGATAAAAGCAGTTTCAAGTGGTGAAGATGCTGGTCGTTCAGAAGCATTATCATTATTAATACTTGATGAAGCGGCATTTATTGATAGGATAGAAAGTATATGGGCTGCAGCATCACAAACATTATCTACTGGTGGACAATGTATTGCGTTATCTACTCCAAATGGTGTTGGTAATTGGTTTCATAGAACTTGGATGGACGCTGAAGATGGTTTAAATGATTTTAAATTTACAAAACTACATTGGACATTACATCCTGATAGAGGTCAGGAATGGAGAGATGAACAAGATAAGCTGTTAGGTCCTTCATTAGCAGCTCAAGAATGTGATTGTGATTTTATCACTTCAGGACAATCAGTAGTTGATGGTATAATTTTAGAAGAGTATAGAACAACACAAGTTAAAGAACCTATTGAAAAAAGAGGAATAGATAGTAATGTTTGGATATGGGAGCCTCCTAATTATACAAAAGATTATATAGTGTGTGCTGATGTAAGTAGAGGGGATGCGACAGACTATTCTGCATTTCATATTATAGATATAGAAAGTTTAGAACAGGTAGCAGAATATAAAGGCAGAATGTCTACGAGAGATTATGGTAATTTATTAGTTAATATATCAATTGAATATAATAATGCATTACTTGTTGTGGAAAATAATAACATTGGTTGGGCAGCTATACAACAATGTATAGATAGGGAATATGAAAATCTATTTTATATGAGTAAAGATTTACAAGTAGTTGATGTACATAGACAAGTTAATAATAAAATTAATAGAACAGAAAATCAAGTAATTCCAGGATTTACTTTAACTCAAAAAACAAGACCATTAGTTGTCGCAAAATTAGAAGAATTTTTTAGAGAAAAATTAGTAACTGTATATTCACAAAGATTAATTGATGAACTGTTTGTATTTATCTACAATGGTAGTAGGGCAGAAGCGATGAGAGGATATAATGATGACTTAGTAATGTCTTACGCTATGGGATTATGGATACGAGAAACAGCATTAAGATTAAGATCTGAAGGTATAGAATTACAAAAGAAAGCAATTAGTAGTATAACATCAAATCAAGGTGTTTATACACCAACAAACAACCAAAATGATTCTTGGATTATGGAAACTGGTAAAGAAAAAGAATCATTAGAATGGTTAATTAAGTAAAGAGGTAAAAATGGCTGACACAAATTTATTTAGTAGATTAAGAAGATTATTTTCTACAAATGTAATAGTAAGAAATGTAGGTGGAAAACGATTAAAAGTTTCTGATACAAGTCGTACGCAATCTGTAGCAAGAAGTAATCTTATTGATAGATATCAAAAAATCTACACAGGTGCTGGTTTAAGCGGTTATTCAGATTCGTTATTAACAAAATCAATGAGATTGAATTTATTTAGAGATTATGAACAGATGGATAGTGATTCAATAGTCGCTTCAGCACTTGACATTTATGCAGATGAGTCAAGCATGAAATCAGCGTATGGAGATGTTTTAGAAATTAAAACGGATAATGACCAAATTAAACAAATATTACATAATTTATTTTATGATATCGTTAATATTGAATTTAATTTATGGCCTTGGATTCGTAATATGTGTAAATATGGTGATTTCTTTTTACAATTAGAAATTGACGAAAAATATGGTATTACAAATGTAGTTCCACTTTCTGTTTATGATACATCACGAGTAGAGGGATTAGATCCAGAAAATCCAGAATATGTTAAATTTTTAGTTGAACCTCTTTCAACAGAACATAGATATAGAGCTGAAATGGATATGATGAAACAAGAGTTGGAAAATTATGAGGTAGCACACTTCAGATTACTTTCAGATGCTAATTATCTTCCCTATGGTAAATCACAGCTTGAAGGTGGTAGAAAGACTTGGAAACAATTAATTTTGATGGAAGATGCGATGTTAATTCATAGAATTATGAGAGCACCTGAAAAGAGAGTATTTAAATTAGATATTGGAAATATCCCACCATCAGAGGTTGATAATTATATGCAACAAGTTATCAATAAAATGAAAAAGGCTCCAGTAATGGAAGAAGCTACAGGCGATTATAATTTGAAATATAATATGCAAAATATTACTGAAGATTTTTTCTTACCAGTTCGTGGTGGTGATAGTGGAACAAGTATAGAATCACTTCCTGGTTTAACTTATGAAGCTACGGAAGATATTGAATATCTTAAAAATAAACTTTTAGCTTCTTTAAGAGTACCAAAGGCGTTTTTGGGATACGATGAACAGATTGGTTCTAAAGCAACACTTGCCGCAGAAGATGTAAGGTTTGCAAGAACTATTGAAAGAATTCAAAGAATCACAATATCAGAATTAACTAAGATTGGTATTGTTCATTTATACGCACAAGGATATACAGATGCAGACTTAGTTAATTTTGAATTAGAATTAACAAATCCATCAACTATATATGAAGAAGAAAAGATTGAATTGTGGAATAGTAAAACTTCATTAGCATCTTCAATGTTAAGTGATGGTATAGTTTCTACAAAGTGGATTTATGAAAATATCTTTAGTTTTACTGCAGATGAAATAAAAGATATAGGCGATGGAATAATATTTGATTATAAACAGAAATTTCGCCGCTCTCAGATTGAGATGGAAGGCAATGACCCTCAAAAGAGTGGTGAAGCAGTTGGTACACCAAGTGATTTGGCTACAACAATGCCACCTGAACCTGATCCTGAAACGGGAGAAACACCAGAAGAACCAGAAACGCCAATGGGTTCGATTTACGATAAAGGTGGTTCACCCGAAGGTGGATTTGAAGGAGCTGGTAGACCAAAAGAAGGTCCTAAATATGGTAAAGATGGTAGTGCACGAGGTAGAGATCCGTTAGGAGCTCACGATATGAAAAAAGGTGGTAGTAGTTCACGGAAATATGGTAAACCACTTGCGTTAGCCCACTATGATAAATTGAAAAAATCAATGAATTTTGGTAAATTTGATAAAAAAATTCTAACTGAAGCATCAGAAGTTGAAGAAGAGTACAAGAATGAGGTAAGTTCTTTAACTAAAGGGGCATCAAATGAATAATTATTGTGTAACTTTATATTTATTTATGAGTAAATATAATTAATTATTGGAGTATTTTATAATGGTTCGAAAACTAAAACATTCAAAGATAAAGAATACAAGTATACTTTTTGAATTGTTAACAAGACAGATAACCGCAGATGTTTTAGCAGGTAAAAGTACTAAATCGGTTAAAATAGTAAAAAAATATTTTAATGAGCATACGGAACTCGGAAAAGAACTTCAGTTGTATCGTATTCTTTCAGAAAAACATTATGAATCTGAAAGTAGAGCTAATGATTTATTAGAAATAGTATTAGAATCAAGACAAAAATTAAGTAATTCTAAACTTCGTAATGAAAAATATAACTTAATTAAAGAGATAAAAGAAAATTATAACGCAAATGATTTTTTCAATGGTCGTATTTCAAACTATAGATTACTTGCTTCAATTTATAATGTATTTCAATCTCAAACTATACCTACGATATTTAACCCTGAAGAAACAATTAATTCTAAATTTACCGTTTTAGAACATATTACAAGTAAAAGAATTAGTTCGAAAGAAGCTAAGGCAAAAGTTTTAACAGAATATAATAAATCAGATAAAGATTTAAAATTACTTGCATATCAAATTCTTGTAGATAAATTTAACCAAAAGTATAAGACGTTAAATGAATCCCAGAAAAACTTACTTAAGCATTATATTAATAATATAAGTAATACAAATTCTTTGAGAGAGTTTGTAGATTCAGAGACTATTAAAATTAAAAGAATATTGAAAACACATATACCTAGAGTTACTGATGATATTACTAAGATTAAATTAACTGAAGCAGTTAATCAAATAGGTAATTTAACAAAAGGTAATGTAGTTAATGAAAAACAAGTTTTAACATTAATGAGATATTATGAATTAGTTAAGGAGATTAAAAATGTCCATAAAGGTTGAAGTTTTAAGAAAATATATTAGAGAAATTATAAAACAAGAATTAAAACTACAAGAAGCTTCAGCTACAGGCGCAATTGATGGTGGAGAAGGCCCACCTAAAACACCTAATGCATTTCAGTCAAAAAGAAAAAAGGATAAGGAAAAAGAAGATAAGATTGCTAAGCAAAGTGGATATAGTATTGCAGAATCTATAAATGAAATTACACTTGGACAAATGTTAGCTAAACAAGGTAAAAAAATAAAAATGGTTAAAAAACCTGGTGGTGGGTTTAAAATGACTTTTGTACCAATTGATGAACCTGAACCAGAAAATGAACCTGTAACAGAAGCTTTAAAATCTAAATCCAATGTTGTAAAATTAGCAGGTGCTGTTATGGATAACATGATAGATTTAGTTGATTATGAAGGAAACGATTACGATAAAGCAGTAAATACTTTTGGTACTATGATAAAAAATTCATTAGAACGAATTTCAAGAATGAATATTAAACCTCACCCACAATATGATTATTCAGATAAAAGAAGTGCTCATCCTATGATTAAAGATGAAAAAAGTCATTTGAAGTTTCTTAAAGATTATAAGAAGTTAACTAAAAAACTGATACCATTATTTAAAGCATTGATAAATAAACCATCTAAGCCTGGAATAGTGAAAGTGATGAAGTATTACAACTCGAGTAAATATCAAGAAATGAATTCTGTTATAGCAACAGGCGATTTTGGTAATAATCACGTTATAGAATCTGTAAATGAAGGTAAATACCACGATTACAGAAATGATGATACTCTCAACGCAAAACAAAAAATTGGAATGTCAATGAGAGAAGTTCGTGATAAATTAAACGAGTTAGATAAACTTGTTAAAATGAATGTGAGATTGAAGAATGAGGTAGGAGTAAATTCTACAGATTATTGGAAAAATACTCACAATGCAATGAAAAAAATTAGTGAAAGGTTAGTTAAGTTAGCGAATAAAGTCGGTCAACTGTATTAATCTTTATTATGAAAAACCCATCTTGGAAAATAGATGGACTTAATTTTCTTGGCAGATTATTAAGCCTATCTAACTTAAAAAGGCGTTGGCTTATAGAAGAAACTAAAGTCAAAGGCGAAGAACCAAATAAGGTTGAAACTATTAACTTTATTGATAAGTGGATTAAAAGGTTAGAGGGGTTAAAGGAAGAAATTATTAAAACTAAAAGTTAAGGTGTATTAGATGAAGCAACTTATTGTAGATTACTTACCGTTTGATGTAAGGCCAGAACAAATTACTGAATCCATGAAAGAAAATGATGGTAAATTAATTGTTCGTGGAGTTTTACAAAGAGCTGAAGCTCAAAACCAGAATGGTCGTATTTATCCACGCGAAGTTTTGATGCGTGAAGCTAAAAAATATGCAAAAGAGTTTATTAAACAGCGTAGAGCTATGGGCGAATTAGATCATCCAGAGAGTTCAGTAGTTAATTTGTCTAATGTTTCTCATAATATTAGTGAAATGCATTGGGAAGGTGATAATCTATTAGGTACTGTAGAAGTATTAGGTACGCCAAGTGGTAATATATTAAAAGAATTATTTAAAGCAGGTATTAAACTTGGTATTAGTTCTCGTGGAATGGGATCAGTAGAAACTGTTAGTGAAGGTGGTGGTGATGCTCAAGAAGTACAACCAGATTTTGAATTAATAGCATTTGATTTTGTTTCTAATCCATCTACTCATGGAGCTTTTATGTACCCGATGCATGAAAATGTAGATCGTCAAGGTACAATAGGTAGAACTTGTGGAGATTATTGTAAAGTAGAATCTATAATAAATGGAATTATGAGGGGAGAATAAGTGTCTAGTGATAAAAGAATGTGGGAACAATGGAAAGATTGGCGACTTGAGGATAAAGCTACTCTAACTGAACAAACTGCACAACAGATTGCAGATGCTATGACTAGCTATTTGATTGGAGATAGAAAAGCTGCTGTTAGACAACTTGCTTCATTATCTTCTAAAATAGATATAAAGGAAAATAAAGATAATTATAATCAGCAATATAGTGATACTCATAGAGCTATACTTAAAGTATTAAAAAGGATAATGTAATGATAAAACTAAAAAAATTAATAAAAGAACACGCTTGGGATAGAAACTTTGGCGAACCACTTCCTACTTTAAAAGATGTTGCTGAAAAACATCAAATTGAAGAAAAAACAGTAATAACGGAAGATGTTGAAACTGCTGTTGGTATGTTAATGAAAAGGTGGAATGGTGTTGTAAGATATTGGGAAGATATTGATGAGATCTGGAAAGATAATAAAAAAATACCAAAAATTATTGTGAAATATAAAAGGGAGTGGGAGCGAATTGTTGACAAAATGGATAGAGAAGTCAGACAAGAAGCTGAACGCAACTAAAGATGATAAAATTAAAAAAACTATTAAAAGAACACGCTTGGGATAGAAACTTTGGCGAACCACTTCCTACTTTAAAAGATGTTGCTGAAAAGCATGCAGTTGAGGAAGAATCTGTAACTGAAAACATAAAGGTAGTACCTTCTAATAAGATTGACTCTAAGGTATGGAGAAAGATGAAGTATGATTTACGAGATCAGTTTGATGAATTAGTAAAGATTGGACAAGATTATGGTGTATTTCAAAATGCTCAAGGTACTAATAAGATTTTAAAACAAATTAAAAAGCTAATGGATAAAATCTAATGATTAAATTAAAAAAACTATTAAACGAACACGCTTGGGATAGGAAATTTGGTGAGCCATTACCTACACTATCTGGTATAATGGAAAAACACGGAGATTGTGGTTGTGGTAGTACACACGCATGTACTTGTGAATCTATTACTGAAGATGCTAAAGATGTAATGAAAGCAAAAAAAGTCCAAAAACAGATTGAAGGTGCTGAAAGTCGGTTGAGATTACATATGTATGAGTTAGCAGATAGAATGAGTGCAGATTTTCCAAATAAAAAATTAGCAGATAATTTAATCAAGTCATATCAGAAAAATGTAACAAAGTTTATGAGAGATGTGATATCATTCGTTAAAAAGATGAAATAAAATGCCTGCAAAATCTAAAGCACAGCAGAAATTTATGGGAATGGTTCATGGTGTACAAAAAGGTACAATAAATCCATCAACTGTTTCTGCGAAAGTAAAAAAAGCAGCTAAAGGTATGAAGAAAAAAAGTGCTACAGATTATGCTTCTACAAAACATAAAGGACTTCCTAAAAAAGTAACCGTAAAAGAAGTATCTAAATGGTTAAAATCACTTGAAGAATTTAGATATCGCAAAGTTAGAGGTATAGATGCTAGAAGAGTTACTTCATTTGTGAATAGAGGAATGAATGAAGAAGATTTACCTATGAGTTTACGGAAAAAATGGGAACATAGAAAATATGGTAGAGAAAAACATTTAGCAAATAAGTATATGACAGAAAATGGTTATGATTCTATACAAAAAGAAGGATTTGGTAGTGAAGATACTTTAGATAAAAAAGGAATAAAAGAATTTGAACAATGGAGAAAAGATAACGCAGAACAGTTAGGATATACATTATCAGGAACTCCAGATATAAAAGAAGAACGAGATTATAAAGCAGAATACAAGAAATTTCAGTCATCTACAAAGGCAAAGAAATACAGAGCAGAATTAAATCAGTATAACAGAAAAAAAGGAACTTATGGTAATGGTGATGGTAAAGACGCATCACACAAGGGAGGAAAAATTGTGGGATTTGAATCACAATCTAAAAACCGTGGAAGAGCAGAAAAAAGTAGATTAAAACAAGAAGCAGTAAAATTTAATATTGATAAATTGTTAAAAAATTCTAAAATAAAAAAACTTTTTTCAAGGTTAGGGTTAAAAACAACATCTAAAGACGATATAATGAAGGTCCTTAATCATTTTGCTAGAAATCCAGCAGCACTTGCTGCTATGAAAGGTCTTTTTGGTGAATCCATAAATGAAGCAACATCATCAAAAGATTTTTTTAGTGGTTATAAAGTAACTACTATGGATCAAAAGAAAGCAATCGTTATAGCTAAAAAGATGAGTGGTAATATGACAGGGGCTGTTAAGAAAATTGAAAAAATTAAAAAAGGGTTATCTGATGATTCTAAGGTAAAAGCGGCACTTCGAACTGCAAATGAATCCGTAAATGAAGGTGGAATGGGTATATTATCCACTGACCAAGCAGACATATTACAAGGTTTGGTAATGAGAAATAAAAATAAAAATATAAAGGCTATTTTAAATATAGTATTAAAGAGTGGATATTTTAAAAATGTGGATAAGAAAGAATTATTAGGATATATTGATGGTGCAAAACAATTTGTTAAATATATGGAAAGTCATCCAATGGAATCCATAGATGAAAGTGGTATTTTGTATCGTGCGGGTGTAAAAAAATATGGTAAAGAGGGGATGAGGAAAATACAACAAGCGGCTGGTAAAAGAAAATCACATGCCGAAATAGGTAAAATTAAAGACAAATATGAGAAAGATAAAAAAGAATCCGTAAAAGAATCAGATTTAGGACTTACATATAAAAAAGGTAAAACAGTAAAAGTTAAACATAAGAGTTCTGGAAAAAGACTTGTCATTGTAGATAAACCAGCTGTAAGAAAAGAATATGAAAAAATAGGATATTTTGCTGAATCCGTAAATGAAGCAGTAGAACCAAAAGGTAATATGGCTAAGATAGCAAAGGTTGTAAAAGATAAACAAGCTACTAAATTAAGTGGAGTTATGATTGATATGCAATCCGCAAATCTCTTAATGAAACTATGGGATGCAGTTTCAGATAAAGATAAAGAGAAGATGAATAAGATGAACGCAAGACTTTTAACAACTGTTATTAAAAAACTTTGGTCAAGAATAAATTTGAAGTTACCGATATAAGGATAATATGATGATTAATTTTAAAGAACAATATGAAAGAATTGGTGGAAAACAATTAAATGAACGTAACGAGCAAGAGGAAGTATTTGGTGTAGAAATTGTTAGGGTTCGACAAAATAGAGAACGTGTTGCATATAGAGTATTACAAACATCTGGTAGAAGGACGATTGGTGGTGCTAAGGAATACAGTATTGAGAAACTTGGAGACGATAAAGCTTTCGCACAAGCAAAGAAGGAAGCACTGAAAACCGTAAGGGGATGGAAATGATAAAATTAAAAAAATTAATAAACGAAAGAAAATTTGGTGAACCATTACCTTCTTTAAAAAGTGAGATGGAAAA
>LWDU01042845.1_pt1 | contig 14205 bp, 14 predicted proteins | sample 727161 | NCBI WGS metagenome assembly LWDU01 (sample SAMN04566230, study PRJNA314399) | hydrothermal vent metagenome | isolation source: deep sea hydrothermal plume seawater | place: Mexico: Gulf of California, Guaymas Basin | collected 2004-07-11 | reverse complement strand
CAGGGTTTTCAGGGTCTGAAAAGAGTGCTGCAATTTCTGGATTGTTCATATCTAATACAGATTTTATGCCGTACTTATCGACTGTATTTCTATCAACATAAAACGCTTGCTGAGAGTCTGGCGTGTTAATTCCAATATTTTCAATGATTCCCTCTGCTTCAACAGCATCATACTGGGTTACAATGTTGTCATACCAAAGCTCAGTAACGACATCGAGTTGACTGTCATAGTGAGCAGCCATAATAGGTGTCGTACTTCCTCTTGTCGTCTCAACTTCACATCCATAGCCATGCTCAAGAATAAATTGTACAATGCCAGTATGGACATTTGCACTATTCCAGTCAAAATCAGCAAGCCTTGCTTTTCCACAGTCTGCATTAGCTGACATTGATAGCCCTAAAGAAATGACTGACAGGAATAATATTTTATTAATAAATTTCATTATATTTTTCTCCTATTTTATTAAAAAAAATAAAACCAAAAGTTGCCTATACAGCAACAAAGTGGATCATTTTTTGATTGATTGTTCAAATGAGAAGACTACACTTGTTGAATAATATTGTCAACAAAAAAATAAGTTTTATAGTAATGAAATATAGTTTATACCTTTGGAAACCTTGCTCTCTTCTCTAACTCGTAAATTGGCATATTATTGCGTACATACTCCTTACTTGAATCACGGGAAGGATAGTAGTCCCAGGCAATATTATGTTTAGACATTACACCCTTTAAAAAATTGCGACGACTTTGACTTTCTAGCACCTTTTTACATAATTCAGAATAGTTATAGTTAGATGAAAGACTTGTTATTAATTTATTTATTTCCGTTTTATGGGCAGCATTATTTGCAATATTATTGATTTCGTGCGGATCATTAATTAAGTCATAGTACTGAACAGGGTCACTCTTAGAATAGATTAATTTTTTGCTGCCACACCTTATCATGTGCATCGGTTCGGATATCCCTTCACCAAAATATTCACCAATTACCTCGTCATGCCCTTGATTACCATTTATATGTGGTAATAGTGAACGACCATCAATATCGGTAGCGTAATCGCCCTCTTTGCCGTCTCTCGCTATTTCAACCAGTGTTGGCAACATATCAACCAATGAAACAGCTTCCTGAACCTGTTTTGAAGAAAACATTTTTGGTGCATTTATTATCAGTGGTACTCGTGCAGAATGCTCAAAAAAACTCATCTTAAACCACATACCTCTTTCTCCCAACATGTCGCCATGGTCTGATGTAAATATTACTATTGTGTTGTCACTAGCGCCAGCCTCATTTAAGGTATTTATTAGCTCACCAACTTTGTCGTCAATGTCGCTAATAGAGCCATAATATGACCTTCTGGCCCGTTGTATTGTTTCATCATCAAATATATCATCACTTGCCCCGTATGAGTGGCGCAAACGGGCTGAATGTGAGTCTTCTTCTATGGAATCAAGACTAGTAATTGGTAAATCGATGTCGTCGCCAGAGTACAGCTCCCATTTATCTTTGCTGCATAGGTAAGGGTCATGTGGTTGTATCATCGATACAGTCAGCATGAATGGTTCATCATAATCTTCACGCACATGGTCAAAAATATAGCGCTTAGCATTGAACAATACTTCATCATCGTAATCTAGATACATAGACCTAACGCAAGAACCTGCTTTGGTTACTACTTCCATATTGTGAAACCAATCCAGTCTCTTTCCGGGATTATCCCATTCAGGATGCCAAGTGAAGTCTGAAGGGTATACATCAGTAGTTAGTCGGTCCTGAAATCCGTGTAATTGGTCTGGCCCTACGAAATGCATCTTTCCGCTCAGTGATGTTCGATAACCTTCGGCAGTTAGGTAATGAGCAAAAGTTGGAATCTCAGAACTAAACTCTGCAGCATTATCCCAGGCAGATATTTTTGAAGGCAAACGACCACTCATCATTACAAACCTTGATGGTGCGCATAATGGTGAATTTGTGTAAGCGTTTTGAAAGACCACACCATCTCTAGCCAACCTGTCAATGTTAGGGGACTTCACAACAGGATGACCATAGCACGGTAAAAATTGTGGTGCTAACTGATCAACCATAATAAGAAGAATGTTTGGGCTTTTAGACTTTGTTTTCATTTCTTTCTCCGCTTTGTAACAAAATATTTTATTGGATTATAATCGATTTATTATTTGTTAAAATAATCAATAATATATTCAATTTGAACTATACCTCCGCTAAAAAGTAGGGTTAAAATTAACTACAAATGAATAACGATTTCAAACAAGAGCGCTATGACCTTGCTGCAGCCTTCAGATGGGCAGCAAGACTAAACATGCATGAGGCTGTAGCTAACCACTTCAGCCTAGCAGTGTCAGAGGACGGTTCACAATTTTTATTAAACCCTAATGGCAGTCATTTTTCTCAGATACGATCCAGTGATCTATTGCTTGTAGATGGAAATGACAAAACCACTATGTCTAAGCCAAACCCGCCAGAACCTACCGCATGGGCAATTCATGGGGCAATACATAGGAACAATCCTCAGGCACGCTGCATCCTTCACGTGCATTCTAAATATGCCACCATTCTAGCTTCGCTTAAAGACAAAACCATGTACCCAATTGATCAAAACACAATGCGCTTCTTTGAAAGGGTTTCAGTTGACAATGGTTATGACGGTATGGGTCTTGGTAATGAAGCTGAGCGCTTAAGCAACGAGTTGGGAAACAACCAAATCTTATTGCTGGGTAGCCATGGTGTTATAGCTGCAGCTCCATCTGTAGCTCTGGCCTTTGATAGTCTTTATTATTTTGAAAGGTCTTGTGAAACCTTAATAGGAGCTTATCAGACAGGAAAAACATTAAACATTGTGAGTGATGATGTTGCTAGAAAAACTGCTAAGCAGTGGGAAAAATTTGACAACTCTAAAGTTCACTTTGACGCCTTAAAATCAATACTTGACAAGGAAGAGCCGGACTATAAAAACTACCCTCGGTACGTTGCCGTACACCCGCTTTCCAAGCGAGCAAATTAAACCACTCTGACATCCCTCCGGAACTTGTTTTACTATCTAATTTTCATCCCAGGCTTTGCATCTGAATCTGAAGACAGAAGATGGACTGATTTTCCATCACTTGCGGCAAGTATCATACCTTCTGAGACTCCAAAACGCATCTTTCTTGGTGCCAAGTTTGCCACCATTACTGTTAGGCGCCCTTCTAGATCTTCAGGAGTGTAATATTCCTTGATTCCTGCGAATACATTCCTAGTGTCTTCCTCTCCAATATCTAGTGTTAATTGAACAAGCTTATCAGCCCCTTCAACTTCTTGAGCTTTTACTATTTTTGCTATCCTTAAATCTATCTTGGAAAAATCATCTATCTGAATCATATTATCGTCCTGGGTTTCGTTATCGTTACTTGTTTGTTGTATATTTTCTTTTGATGCCTCAACTAAATTAGCGATCTGTTCATCCTCTATTCGCATCATCATAGGCTTAAATTTGTTGATTTTATGTTTCGTCAGTGGGTGTTTTATTGCACCCCAAGTTAACTCATCAATATTCAAGAATTTTTCTGCATCTTTAGCCATAACTGGTAGTACCGGCTTTAGGTATGTCATAAGTACTCTGAATAAGTTTATTGCAAGCGATGTAACGTCATGTACCATAGCCTCTTTGCCATCTTCTTTCACTAACTGCCATGGCTTGTTCTCATCAATGTACTGGTTAGCTTTGTCTGCCAGCTTCATAATCTCACGCATGGCCTGATTGTAATTGCGTGACTCATACATACTGGCAATTTCATCCCCTTTAGCTAGAAATTGATTATATAGGTCAGACTCTATGGCGTATGCAGATAGAGTTCTGTTATATTTTTTAACAATGAATCCTGCCGACCTTGAGGCAATATTAACCACTTTACCGACTAGATCAGAATTAACTCTTTGCTTGAAATCCTCAAGATTTAAATCTATGTCATCAATCTTGGGTGTTAACTTATATGAATAATAGTACCTCAGGCACTCTGGATTTAGATGATTTAGATATGTCCTGGCTTGTATAAATGTGCCACGCGACTTACTCATCTTTTGGCCGTTAACTGTCAAAAAACCGTGAGCAAAAATAGCATTAGGTGTACGGTAATTTGACCCCATAAGTGTTGCTGGCCAGAAGAGTGCATGGAAATATACTATATCCTTACCTATGAAATGATACATCTCGGTTTTTGAGTCTTTATTAAAATACTCATCAAAATCCAGCCCAGTTTCGTCGCAAAGCTTCTTAAAGCTACCCATATAACCAATCGGAGCATCAAGCCAAACATAAAAGAATTTATCTTTGACTCCGGGTATCTGAAACCCAAAATATGGGGCATCACGAGAAATATCCCACTGCTGCAGACCCTGATCGAACCATTCAGACAGCTTGTTCCTAATCTCTGGCTGTAAGTGTCCAGCATCGGTCCACTTTTTTAGCTTTTCTTCGAACTGTGGCAGGTCAAAGAAGTAGTGCTCAGATTCCTTAGTGATTGGGGTTGCACCAGATACTGCTGACTTTGCATTCTTAAGTTCTGTGGTTGAGTACGTCGCACCACAAGATTCGCAGTTATCTCCGTACTGCTCAACAGCACCACACTTAGGGCAGTCACCCTTAATGAACCTGTCTGGTAAGAACATTTTCTTTTCAGGGTCGAATGCCTGAGAGATGGTTCTCTTTTTTATATAGCCGGCATCGTTTAGTTTTTTGTAAATCCCCTCTGATACCTCTCTGTTTTCATCAGAATGTGTGGAGTGATATTGGCTAAATTCAATAGCAAAGTCTTTAAAATCTGCCTGGTGCCGTTCACTTACACCTGCAATCAGCTCCTCAGGCGTAATGCCAAGCTCTTGGGCCTTAAGCATTATAGGGGTGCCGTGCGCATCATCGGCACACACGTAGTGACACTCATTACCCATCATTCTTTGATATCTAACCCAAATATCGGTCTGAATGTACTCCAACAAATGACCAAGGTGTATTTCACCGTTTGCATATGGCAGAGCAGAAGATACTAGAATTTTCCTTTTGGACATAGTAATATTAGGGTTTAATGATATCAAGTTACGTTAAAATAGCATCATTTTACCGACTGGACTACAATATATGGCAGATTTAACTAAAGATCAAATCGAGAGCATACTATCAAATGTTATTGATATATACACCGAAGAAGACATTGTTTCGTCGAACTCAGTAGATAGCATCACTATCGATGGTGATCAAGTTACAATTGATGTTGTCCTTGGATACCCTGCTGATAGCTACCATTCAAAACTAGCAACCGATATTAATGATGCACTTGAGTCAGCCAAAATTATCGATGCCAAAATAAACATTAGCACTAAAATTGCATCTTACTCTACTCAAAAGGGTGTTGATACGTTGCCTGAGGTTAAAAACATCATAGCAGTCGCCTCTGGCAAGGGTGGTGTTGGTAAATCTACTACCGCGGTCAACCTTGCACTAGCCCTTCAATCTGAAGGTGCAAAAGTAGCTCTACTGGATGCTGATATTTACGGCCCTTCACAGCCAAGAATGCTGGGTCTCACAAAGTCAAAGCCGGAAACAACTGGAGAAGGAAAATTGTTACCAATCCTTGGTCACGGTATGCAGAGTATGTCGATTGGTTTTTTGGTAGACGAAGGGTCACCAATGATTTGGCGAGGTCCGATGGTGACCCAGGCCTTAGAACAGATGCTGAGAGATACACTATGGCGTGGCGTTGACTATATGGTAATTGATCTACCACCAGGAACTGGAGATACACAGTTAACTTTAAGTCAAAAGATACCTGTAAGTGGTTCAGTTATAGTAACTACACCACAAGATATCGCTCTTATTGATGCCAAAAAAGGTCTCAAAATGTTTGAAAAAGTTAACATTCCAATACTAGGCATTATTGAGAACATGTCTACTCATATTTGCTCAAACTGTAACCACGAAGAGGCCATCTTTGGAAAGGGTGGTGGTAAATCTATGGCCAAAGAGGCTGACGTTAACTTCTTGGGGTCCCTACCTCTAGAAATTGATATTCGTACCGATGTCGACGATGGCATACCTACAGTAGCTAAGAGCCCTGATGGAAGGACAGCTGAAATATACAAAGAAATTGCAAGAAAAGTTGCAGCTAAATTAACCCAACAAGACAAGGCAATAAGCGCATTCCCTAGCATAACGATCGAGTAGATTTTAATAACAATGCTGGTTAAAAATCATTAAACTATATTCTTTTTATAGTTGTTTTGGCTAAATATGAGCTACACAGAGCAATTTAAAGGCAGGTTCATTGGAATAATGCAGTGGGAGGACTGTGACTCATTGCTGCACGCTCTTACTGATAATCCCAATCAGTGGTACGTATACAACACCTCGAGCGATGTCCCAATTTCTACCGTAGATGCTGATGAATTTATTCAACAAATAAATGAAATCAAGGGAATCATCACTAAAGAGCATCAAGAGAGGTACTGCGGAATCGTCTATACTGATGATATTGATAATCCCAGTTTTGTAAAGATTTTTCATCCAAAACACCTTGGGAAGGCTTGTGGCAGTAGTGAAAAGCCGCCACTACCTAGATGGCTACTTTCTAAGACCCAGCCAACAGACGTTGTGGAAGAGCTTGGGTATGCAAACGTGGAGTCAGGGTTTTTTACTAAATATTTAAAGTTTTAAGATTTATAATCTAACAATTTTATTTTGTCAGTGATTTTCAGACACCTGATTTATGGTGTATTTTGGAATCTCAATAACTAAGTCTTTGTCTCCTACTATGGCCTGACAAGATAGCCTTGAGTCAGGATCCAAACCCCACGCCTTGTCTAACAAATCGTCCTCTATCTCGTCAGACTCTTCTATATCATAAAAACCTTCACGCACATACACGTGACATGTCGTACAGGCATTTGACATTTCGCATGCATGCTCTATCTCCACATCATTTTCAAGTAACGCATTGCACACACTTACTCCACTCTTAACCTCTATCACTGTACCCTCTGGACACAGCTCTTCGTTGGGTAAAACAATTATTTGAGGCATATCATTCCTTTAATACGTTGCTCCATATTGTGTATCAGAATTCATCTACATTGTGGCCATGCATAGCTTTCATTATTGACTTATTCATACGCATTTCTACAAATTTTGAGCTTGCACTTTCTAATCTATCAATTCCTTCATGTATTAACTCTTTATCTTCACTTTCTTTAAGGTCTTTCAACTCATCCCTAGCATTAAGTATCTTAGAAAGCATATCACCATCCAATAAGTTCTTGTCCTTGTCTAGCGCTGTGTCAATAGCCTCAATAGTTCTAACTGCGTCTATTTGGGCCTCATGCAATAGCCTTACTTGAATATCACTATCAGCAAACAAGATTGAATCCTTAAGCATTTTTTCCATGTCTTGTTCTGTTAACCCATATGAGGGCTTGATTACAACTTTTGACTTAACTCCCGACGTCTCCTCGTTAGCAGATACCGATAATAGTCCGTCTGCATCTACCTGAAACTCAACCCTAACTCTAGCACTCCCTGCTACCATTGGGGGTATACCTTTTAGTTCAAAGCGACCTAAAGACCGGCAATCCTTTACCAATTCCCTTTCCCCTTGGAGTACATGTATTTCCATAGCCGTCTGTCCATCCTTGAAGGTGGTAAATTCCTGTGCCCTAGTGATCGGTATTGTTGTGTTTCTAAGTACAACCTTCTCAACCAATTCACCCATAGTTTCTAGGCCAAGCGATAGAGGCAGAACGTCGAGAAGCAGCATTTCGTCTTTCGACATGTTGCCGACCAGTAAATTGGCCTGTATAGCAGCACCCTTGGCCACAACTTCATCAGGATTAATACTACAAAGCACTGGTTTATTAAACATATCACTAACCATTTCTCTTACAATTGGCATTCTTGTAGACCCACCAACCATAATTATATCTATAACCTCGCTCACATCAATCTGTGCATCTCGGATTGCCCTTTTTGTTAGCAATATTGCTCTCTTTACTAATGAATTTGCTAGTGAATTAAATTTTTCTTTTGTAATTCTATAGCTACCGTCAACACAGTCAAACTCGGCAAAATCGTTTTCTGTTAGCGTTTCTTTAGCTACACGCGAGAACTGTTTGATCTTTTGCTGCTGCGAAGGAGTTAGCTCCTTCATACCTAGCTCGTTTATGCAGTCTTCAATAATTAATTGGTCAAAATCGTCACCCCCAAGAGATGAGTCACCGCCAGTAGATAAAACCTTGAAGACCCCTTTCGAAAACTCTAGTATAGATATGTCAAAAGTTCCCCCGCCAAGATCAAAAACAGCGTGTATTCCTTCGCTTCCAGACTCCAGGCCATAAGCCACAGCTGCGGCAGTTGGTTCATTTAATAGGCGTAAAGTGTTAAGCCCTGCTAGAGTTGCTGCATCCTTAGTTGCTTGTCTTTGTGCGTCATTAAAATATGCAGGCACCGTGATAACTGCATCTATTATTTCACCTCCAAGTGACTCCTCGGCACGGCACTTAAGGGATGTCAATATTCCTGAAGAAATCTGTACAGCGGATAGGTCACCCATTGCCGTACGAAATAGCACGTTATTACCATTCTCTACTAACTTATAAGGGCAATTTTTAAAGTTAATTACGTCCTTATATCCCAACCCCATAAATCTTTTAACCGAAACTATGGTGTTTGTTGGGTCAGTGTTTGCGTACGGGCAGGCGTCACAACCAACTGTTAGTTTGTTGTCCTTACCGCAATGAACCACTGATGGCAATATGGCTTCATCGTTTTCGTCAGTTAGGATAGTGCTGAGTCCACTCTTGACAGAAGCAACCAGCGAGTTCGTAGTTCCTAAGTCTATACCTATTGCAAGCCTGTGTAGGTGTGGGGCACTAGATTGCCCGGGTTCTGATATTTGTAATAGTGCCATTATTTAAAGTTACTGTTATCGAAAAACATAATCACACTAAAGCCATTCGTCCATCAATCTGCTTGAGTGATAATTTAGTTGAATATAAAACTTCAACTCCCTTACTAAATTTTTAATTCCGTCAAAATCATCTTTAATAAATAGTCTCTCTAACTGTTCGACGTTTTCATTAATTTTACTATCAATATTTCCAATAAAACTATCAAGACCTAGTTCGTCCCTTTCTGACTCTATTAACTCTAGTTTTTCTCTTAATTTAATTTGACTCATCAAGAAATCAGTATCCATAGATGTGTCTTTCTCATCAAATGCATTAATGCCTTGCAATTCTAATAGGTAAGTTGCTCTCTTTAGGGGTGATTTCAATGTATCAAGGGCGTCATTGATAAGTGAGGTGTTTTGTAGTGCGTTTGACTGTTCTGACACGCTTTTTGTTACAAACTTGTCGGGATGAAATTTGGCAACTTGTTGCTTGTAAGAGCTGTTTAGGGCATTTAAATCGATATCAAACCCAACATCTAGAGAGAATAACTCAAAGTAATTTTCCATACACTAAAATTGAAAAAATAACAGTTATACAGTGAAAGACTCGCCACAACCGCACTCGGCTTTAGCGTTTGGGTTGTTAAATTCGAACCCTTCATTGAGCCCTTCTTTGACAAAATCAACCTCAGTACCGTTTAAATAAACTAGACTCTTAGCGTCAACTATAACTTTTACTCCATTGTCTTCAAAAACTGAATCGTCCTCATTAACAACATCAACAAATTCAATGTTGTATCCCAACCCAGAGCAGCCAGTAGTTTGAACAGATAAACGTATCCCGACCCCAGTACCGCGATTGGCAATGTAGTCGTTAACGCGTTGAGAGGCGGTATCTGTTAGGGTTATTGCCATTTTTTTGTTATGACTTACTCTTGATGTCATTAATAGCTGCCTTGATTGCGTCCTCGGCAAGCACAGAGCAGTGAATCTTTACAGGTGGTAGTGACAATTCCTCTGCTATGTCAGAATTTTTTATTTCCGAGGCCTCATCCAAAGTCTTGCCCTTGACCCACTCAGTAAGCAATGAGCTCGAAGCAATCGCTGAGCCACAGCCGTACGTTTTAAATTTTGCATCCTCAATCACTCCATTATCGTCTACCTGGATTTGCAGTCTCATTACGTCTCCACAAGCGGGTGCACCAACCATCCCTGTTCCTACATTTTTGGCATCCTTGTCAAGGACACCAACGTTGCGAGGGTTTTCATAATGATCAAGAACTTTTTCACCGTATGCCATTTTTTTCTCCTAAATAATTAACTCAATTCTATCACTTTAGAGCCTATATAGTCCACCTTTTTTAGCGCATTAATTAATGCGCTGTCCATTCAACAGTACTTAAATCTATTCCCTCTTTAAACATGTCCCATAAAGGCGAAAGTTCGCGCAATTTTTCAACCTTGGCACGGACTAATTCAACTGCCTTATCTATATCTTCTTCGGTAGTAAATCTACCAATACTAAACCTTATTGAGCTATGTGCCAGTTCGTCAGATAAACCAAGCGCTCTTAGCACATATGAAGGCTCAAGGCTTGCTGATGTGCAGGCAGAGCCTGAGGATACCGCGATATCGCTTATAGCCATCATCAATGACTCACCCTCGACATAGTTAAAGCTAATATTTAAGTTCCCAGGAATACGCTTTTCCAAGTCACCATTAACGACAACCTCTTCCATATCAGCAAAACCCGCCAAGAGCCTATCTCTTAGGGTTTTAATGGTTATATTTTCTTGTCCCATCTCCTCTTCTGCTATCGCAAAAGCCTTACCCATCCCTACTATCTGATGTGTAGCAAGTGTACCAGAGCGCATACCTCTCTCATGTCCGCCTCCGTGCATCTGAGACTCTATACGAACTCTAGGCTTACGACGAACATATAAAGCACCTATACCCTTGGGGCCATAAATTTTATGTGCTGAAAAACTCATTAAGTCAACTGGAAGCTTAGACAAGTCTATATCGACCTTGCCTGCTGACTGTGCCGCATCAACATGAAAAAATACCTTCTTTTCACGACAAAGGTTTCCAATGGACTCAATATCTTGGATTACACCAATCTCGTTATTCACATGCATTATTGATACCAGAATCGTTTCTTCACGTATAGATTGACTTAGGACATTGATGTCCAACAATCCGTTCGGCAAAGGGTCGAGGTAGGTAACCTCGCAACCCTCTCTCTCTAACTGTCGGCAAGTATCTAGTACTGCCTTGTGTTCAGTTTTAAGGGTGATTATGTGGTTACCCTTCTTTTTGTAAAAGTGGGCAATACCTTTTATAGCGAGATTGTCTGACTCTGTAGCGCCAGAGGTCCAAACTATCTCTCTAGAATCAGCACCAACAAGACTTGCCACCTGAGACCTTGCCTTTTTGACCGCGTCATCAGCTTGCCAACCGTAGTAGTGGGATCTGGATGCTGGGTTACCAAAATCTCCATCCATAGTTAGGTACTTCATCATGTCTGATGCCACCCTCTTGTCAACTGGAGTAGTTGCAGAGTAGTCCATGTAAGTTGGTGTTGTCATGCTGTTTATAGTCCTTTATTGAAGTTATATTCGTCAATTACTTGTTGAAGGGTTTTGTTCTCCAAGAACGTCCTTATTTGATCACTTACCTCGCACCATAGTCTATGAGACATGCACTCTTTGCCTTTATGGCAATCAGTCATGCCCTTGCATCGCCTAAGGTCAATATTTTCATCTACCGCTTCAATTATTTGAGTTAGATTGATGTTTTCTGCAGTTGCATCTAACAAATAACCGCCACCAGGGCCACGAACACTTTTAACGAGAGAAGCCCTTCTTAGTTTTGAGAATAACTGCTCTAAATATGAAAGAGAAATGTTTTGTCTTTCTGAGATTATTTCAAGAGTTGTCGGTATGCCAGGCTTAGTTGTTGCTAAGTCCAACATAGCTGTAATTGCGTACCTACCTTTGGTTGTTAGTTGCATAGTAATACCAATCTATAAAAACAGGATATTATTATATAGTTAACCAACTAATTTAGTCAAGTAAAAAACGGTGTATTTATCACGTTATTTACTCTCTATCTCAAGATCATCTACAGAAGATTCTGCAGTATTCTTTATGTCCAACTCTTTAGAGACCTTTGACAACTGCTTATCCATATCCTGTATATGATTAAGTATGGAGTTAATAGCCTTAACAGTGGGGTCATCTGTATCTTGACTGACCACAGCGTATGCGTCAAAATGATCTGGATCTTTGTTGCCACTCTTCAATACTTTTCCAGGTATTCCAACGACAGTCTGGTTGTCATCTATCGACTTCACTACTACTGAATTTGAGCCAACCCTTACATTGTTACCTAAAGTTACTGGGCCAAGTATTTTTGCTCCAGCGCCAATAACTACATTGTTTTTTAATGTTGGGTGTCTCTTTACTTTGTCCCATGTAATTCCACCCAAAGTTACCCCATGATAAAGCATACAGTCGTCACCTATTTCTGAGGTTTCACCAATAACTACACCCATACCGTGATCAATAAAGAATCTGCGCCCAATCTGTGCACCTGGATGTATCTCGATACCGGTAAACCAACGAGCTAAAGTGGAAATATATCGTGCTAGCCATTTAAGCTTAATGCTCCATAGCCAGTGGGTGAGGCGATAAAAAATCATTGCCTGGACACCTGAATAGCATGTAACAATTTCAAAAATATTTCTTGCGGCCGGGTCGCGATCAAAAACGCTATTTATATCTTCAATAAATTTCATACGTTAATTTTATCATAAAGCGTTAATATTTAATTATCCTTGGGTTAGTAAAAGCGCAATTATAATGTGGCTAAACAGCTAGTACTTGAGTATAGATTTGAAGCGCTTATAGTTGAACAGATACTGCTCTGGATTTGTTTTTATGAGGTTTTCAATTTCATGATTCATGAGTCCCACATCGCTCTCCAGAGTGTTTTCTTCTGAGACCACATTTATCTTTTTAAGGTTAAGTTTGTATCCTTTGCCTTGATGTAGGCGCTCTGCCCATGTCAACAATACAGTCGCGTCATGCTTCCTGGCGAGCCTAACAAGAAGAGTCATAGTTCTAACCTTGTGATTAAAGAATGGAGCCATTACGCTGCCCTCTTCTCCTGGATCTTGGTCCGGAAGAATCCCTATAACCTTGTTACTGTTTATGGCTCTTTGAATCTTAATTACGCCCTTCTTGTCTGCAGCGGCCATGTCTAATCCTCCCTGCTGCCTTCTAGAAAATAAAAGTTTTTCAAAGTACCTTCTCTTTAACGGTTTGTAAAGAAACGTGACTGGCCTAACTAATGACAACACCCTACCAGTGATCTCCCAACAACCGAAATGAGGAACAAGCAAGATTATAGGTTTATCAGATTCAAGGTTGTCTGCACCGTTTATCTCTTTTACGCATTTTGAATTGACAGCAAAATCATTAAACCAAATAGGTCCAGACTCGGTCAACCCTTTGCCTGTCTCTATTAGGTTTTTTTTAACCAAAATTTTCATATCTTGTGGACTCATATCTGGAAAACAAAGCTCAATGTTTGCCATTACCACCCTCCTAGATTCGGTGTTAGTTAAGTACAGGTACCTGCCAACCAATGAACCAATCAGATGGTTAACCCTTAAAGGGAGTACAGAAAAGATCCTTAAGATAGCTTCAACCATGCTTCTTTTCTTTGGTCTCATCGAGCATTGGTCTCATAGCACTAAGAAGGTTCTTGTATAGGCTCGGTGTCCTCTTCTCTTCGCTCAAAAGGAGTTCCTTAAAGTGTTGCCTTTCGGTTGGCATAGAGAAGCATGCTGGGCATGAATCTGGTATCACTGGTAATTCCATGTTTTTAGCGAAGTCTGCTAACTGCCTCTCTCTGACATATACCAATGGCCGTATTACCCTTAAGTCTTTTGCGTCGTTAATGTAGTGAGCCTTCATAGTTTGTATTTTGCCGTTATGGAACATTGACATTATTACACTCTCTGAGAGGTCGTCTAGGTGCTGTCCTAGAGCCAAAACATTGTAACCCTCCCTCCTAGCAACTTTGTACATTAGGCCCCTCTTGATGCGTGAGCAGAAGGAGCAATAAGAGTCCCCTCTCATGCTTTTTTTGGCTTGCTCCATAATCGGAAACTCTTCAAAAAAATATGGCGTATCGAATTTGCTAAAAAAGGAGTCCAATGATTGAGGTTCGAAACCATCAACCTGAGGGTCTATGGTAACAACTCCAAGC
>LWDU01041474.1_pt1 | contig 14209 bp, 13 predicted proteins | sample 727161 | NCBI WGS metagenome assembly LWDU01 (sample SAMN04566230, study PRJNA314399) | hydrothermal vent metagenome | isolation source: deep sea hydrothermal plume seawater | place: Mexico: Gulf of California, Guaymas Basin | collected 2004-07-11 | reverse complement strand
GCCCGCCTCGTCCCATGCCGCAGCGGGCTGTGAGAATCCGCAACGCAGACGAGATGGGAGGCCCGATGGGCGACGAGCAGATGCGGAAGGACCTGGAGGGCCTCGAGGGCTACACCTTCGACGAGGTGCCGTGGACGACTCCCAAGCCACTGGCCCAGAGCCGGGTCGCCGTGGTCACCACCGCAGGCCTCCGTCCCGCAGGCGGCGATGGAGCCGACTGGAATCCCGGCGACCAGGCCATGCAGCTGCTGCCCGCCTCAGCCGACGGTCTGGTCCTGGCCCACTTCAGCCCCAACTTCGATCGCAGCGGCTGGATCGTGGATCCGAACATCGTGTTCCCGATCGACCGACTGCGGGAGATGGCCGACGAGGGCGTCATCGGCTCAGTGGCCGACGTCCACGTCTCGTTCATGGGAGCCCAGATCGACCACACCCTCGAGACCATCCGCCTGGACACCGGTCCGGCGGCGGCCCGGGCGCTGCTCGACGACGACGTGGACCTGGTGCTGCTCACCCCTGTCTGACCTCTCTGCACGCGTACCGTGGGTACGCTCGCCTCGGTCCTGGAGGACGCCGGCCTGGCCACCGTCGCCCTGTCGATCATCCGTGGGCAGGTGGAGACCACCCGTCCGCCCCGTGCCCTGCACTGTGAGTTCCCGTTGGGCCGGCCACTCGGGCGCCCCGGCGACCCGGCCCTGCAGCGTCGTGTCATCGACGCCGCCTTCGCCCTGCTGGACGAGCCGTCGGGGCCGGTGCTGGTCGACTTCCCTGAGGCCATCTCCGACGAGGCCGATGCCCCCCTCAGCTGCACCATTCCACCGTCCGACCCGGGCGACGTGCACCCGGCCGAGGCAGAGGCGCTGGGCCTGCTCCCGGCCTGGAGGCGTTCCTACGGGCGGTTCGGGCGCTCCACGGTTGGCAAGGTTGTGGACGCCGACGGGGTGCCGGCTGTCGTCGGTCTGTTCGCCCGCATCGCCGATGGCGAGGCGTGGAAGGAGGTGGGCCTACCCGGCGATCCCACGAAGGTGGCGGCCGACATCCGCAACTTCTACGAGGAGGCGGCGCTGTCCCTTACCGATGCGGTGCCCGGCGCACGGCAGGCGGAGTCGTGGTACGTCACGCGCACGAAGGCCGGCGATGCCGTACAGCGGGCCCGTGTGGCGATGAAGGAAGCCGGCGCCGGGTTCTACTTCTGGAACTACCTGCTACCAATGACGCAGCACCGGGACCCCGACGCGGCCTGAGGCGGTCTGGTCCCGGGCCCATTCGGGACAGCACCGGACGAGACTGAACCACCAGAGGACGAGGAGAACACCATGACCACGGACCAGGCGCTGGCCGACGAGATCGTAGGCACCATCAGGCAGTGGGTGGACCGCGACGTCATGCCGAACGCCTCCGAGTTCGAGTTGTCGGACACCTTCCCGCAGGCCATGTTCGACCAGATGTGCGAGTTCGGCCTCTTCGGCTCGACCATCGCGGAGGAGTACGGCGGCCTGGGCCTCGACATCATGACCTACACGCGGATAATCGAGGAGTTGTCGCGGGGCTTCATGTCCCTGGCCGGGATCCTCAACACCCACAAGATCGGCGCCACGATGATCGCCCGGTTCGGCACCGAGGAGCAGAAGCAGCGGTTCCTGCCACGCATGTGCGATGGGTCGTTCCGCGCTGCCTTCTCCCTGTCGGAACCGGACGCGGGTAGTGACACCGGGGCGCTGCGCTGCCGGGCCGAGCGGGACGGCGACGAGTGGGTCGTGAACGGCACGAAGATGTGGGTCACCAACGGTGTCCGGTCCTCGCTGGTCATGCTCATGGTCCGGACCCCGGATGACCGGATCACCTGCCTGCTCGTCGAGAAGGAGCCGGGGGAGTCCTTCGAGGGGATCTCGGTCTCCAAGAAGATCGACAAGCTCGGCTACAGGGGCCTCGAGACCGTCGAGATGTCGTACGTGGACCACCGGGTTCCGCACGGCAACGTGCTGGGTGGCGAGGAGGGCATCGGCCATGGTCGTCGCTACGCCCTGAGTGCGCTGGAGCTGGGGCGGATAAACGTGGCGTCGCGCTCCGTCGGGGTGGCCCAGGCTGCCTTCGAGGCTGCGATGCGCTACGCCCAGCAGCGCCATACCTTCGGGCGGCCGATATTCGAGCACCAGGCCATCCAGTTCAAGCTGGCCGAGATGGCCACGAAGTTGCAGGCGGCCCGGCTCATGACCTACGACGCGGCCCGCCGGGCCGACGCCGGCGAACGGGTCGACATGGAGGCCGGCATGGCCAAGTTGTTCGCCTCGGAGGCGGCGTTCGAGATCGCCACCGATGCCCTGCGGATACACGGTGGCAACGGCTACACGACGGAGTACCCCGTGGAGCGCTACTTTCGTGACACCCCGCTGATGATCATCGGCGAGGGCACGAGCGAGATCCAGAAGATGGTGATAGCCCGGAAGCTGCTGGAGCGGTATCCCGTCGATTGAGCCAACAAGTCCAGGCCAACAAGTCCAGGCCAACAAGACAGGAGAACTAGACCGGTGAGTGGAACCATTCCGGCCAGGGGCATCCCCGGCCAGTCGAGTACCTCGATCCTGGGCAACGCCGTGCTGCGTCGCGAGGACGCCACGCTCATCCGTGGTCGCGGCGGGTTCGTCGCCAACCAGCCCTTCGACGACCTCCTCCACGCCCACTTCGTGCGTTCGACCGCCGCCCACGGTGAGATCCTCTCCATCGACGTGGATGACGCACGGTCGATGCCCGGCGTGGTGGCCGTCTACACGTCGGCCGACCTGGGCCTGGAGGACCGTCCGCCGCCCATGGGCTTCTATGCCGCCGAGGCCGTCCGGCCGTTCCTGGCCAGGGACCGTGTCAGGTTCGTGGGCGAGCCGGTTGCCGTGGTGGTGGCCGAGACCGCCTACCAGGCCGCAGATGCCGCCGAGGCCGTCTGGGCGGACGTCGCCCCGTTGACCGCCGTGGTCTCGCTCGACGATGCCGTGGCCGCAGAGACCGTGCTGTTCGAGGCACGTGACGACAACGTCATGTGGCAGATCCCCTCGGCCGGTGCCATCGACTTCTCCGGCTGCGAGGTGGTGGTCACCGAGGACCTCTGGAACTCACGCGTCGCCTCGGTTTCGATCGAGCCACGGGTGGTGGCCGCATCGTTCGCCGACGGGAAGCTCACCTTCTGGGCCAGCTCGCAGGGCACCCACGACTTCCGGGACGGCGCTGCGAAGTGCCTCGGCATGGATCCGTCCGAGGTCCGGGTGCTGGTGAAGGACATCGGCGGAGGATTCGGCGCCAAGGGCATGGTCTCGGAGGAGGAGGTCATCGTGGGCCAGATCTCCCGCCTCATCGGCCGCCCGGTCCGGTGGGTCGAGGCCCGTACCGAGAACCTCTCCGCCTTCGTCCATGGGCGGGCTCAGGCCCAGACCGTGACGATCGGTGGTACCGCCTCGACGTGGTGCAGGACTGCGGGGCCTATCCGAAGTGGGGGGCGTTCCTGCCGGAGTTCACCCGGCAACTGGCCAGCGGCGTCTACGACATCGCCAACCTGGAGTTCTCGGCGGTGAGCGTCGCCACCAACACGGCACCGACGTGTGCCTACAGGGGGGCCGGGCGACCCGAGGCCACCGCCGCGGTCGAGCGCGCCATGGACCTGTTCGCCGCCGAGATCGGCATGGACGCCGTCGAGGTGCGGCGGACCAACCTGCTGGCTTCCGAGGCCTTCCCGTACACCACCCCCACAGGCACCTCCATGGACAGCGGCGACTACGAGGGATCGCTGGACCGCGCCCTGGCCGCCGCCGACTACGCAGGCCTGCGGGCGGAGCAGCAGAGGCGCCGCGCTGCCGGAGATCCCGTCCATATGGGCATCGGCGTCGCCACCTATGTGGAGATCACCGGCTTCGGTGGGAGCGAGTACGGCGAGGTCCGGCTCCGCGACGACGGCACCGTGCTGGCCTCCACCGGTGCCACTCCGATCGGTACCGGCCACCACACCACCTGGGCGATGATCGTGGCCGACCGCCTGGGCGTGCCCCTGGATTCCATCGAGGTGTTCCACGGTGACACCGACGTCATCCCGTCCGGTTCCACCACCGGTGGATCCCGGTCCGTCCAGATCGCCGGCTCGGCAATGGCCGATGCCTCCGAGAAGCTGGTGGACCTGGCCCGCCAGGCTGCCGCCGACCTGCTGGAGGCGGCACCCGGAGACGTCGTGCTGGACCGTGAACGCGGCGCCTTCCACGTGGCCGGCACGCCATCGGTGGCCCGTTCCTGGGCGGAGATCGCAGCGGCGGCCGATGAGGAGCTGGCCGGGCTGTCGGACCACTCCCAGGACGGGGCGACGTTCCCGTTCGGCACCCACATCGTGGTTGTCGAGTTGGACTCCGAGACGGGCCACGTAACCATCGACCGGGTGATCGCGGTCGACGACTCGGGCCGGATCGTGAACCCGCTCCTGGCCGCCGGCCAGATCCACGGCGGTCTGGCCCAGGGAATCGCCCAGGGGCTGCTGGAGGAGTTCCGCTACGACGAGGACGGCAACCCGCAGACCACCAACCTGGCCGACTACACCGCCGTGTCGACCATGGAGGTGCCCAGCTACGAGCGGAGCTTCATGGAGACGTTGACGCCCAGGAACCCGTTGGGTGCCAAGGGCATCGGTGAATCGGGGAGTATCGGTTCCACGGCCGCCGTGCAGAGTGCCGTGATCGACGCCCTGTCGCCGTGGGGGATCCGCCACCTGGATATGCCGATGACGCCTGAGAAGGTCTGGTCGGCCATCAGCGCCAGTCTGATCCAGTCTGATCCAGTCTGATCCAGTCTGATCCAGTCTGATCCAGTCTGATCCAGTCTGATCCAGCCCGGGCCGAGCTGGAGCGAGCCTGGCAGGGCGTCCTTCCGGCGGGAGCCGGGAGGACGGTAGCGTCGGTCGCCATGGCCCCACCCAACCCGCACCTGGTCGCCAGGATGCAGGGCCATCGCCTCTCGATCTTCGCCGAGATGTCGACGCTGGCCGTCCAGACGGGAGCCATCAACCTCGGGCAGGGTTTCCCCGACACCGATGGTCCGACCGAGGTGCTCGACGCCGCTGTGGCTGCCATCCGGGCCGGGCACAACCAGTACCCACCGGATCGCGGCATTCCCGAACTCCGGCAGGCCGTGTCCGACCACCAGGCCCGGTTCTACGGCCAGGAGGTCGACCCGGGTGACGTGATGGTCTCCACCGGTGCCTCGGAGGCGATAGGGGCGGCGATTCTGGCGTTGGTCTCCGAGGGCGACGAGGTGGTGGTGTTCGAGCCCTACTTCGACCTCTACGCCGCGGTAATCGCGCTGGCCGGCGGGGTGCGCCGGGCAGTCACCCTCCGGGCTCCCGACTACTCGTTCGACGAAGCCGACCTGGCAGCGGCCATCTGCCCCGGGACCCGCGCCCCACAACCCGACGGGCAAGGTCTTCTCCCCGGAGGAACTGGGGGTGATAGCCCGGCTGGCGGTCGAGCACGACCTACTCGTCGTGACCGACGAGGTCTACGAGCACATGACCTACGACGGCACGAGGCACGTTCCCCTGGCCACCCTCCCGGGCATGGCCGAGCGCACGGTGACGATCTCCTCCGGCGGCAAGTCGTACGGCCTGACCGGCTGGAAGGTCGGCTGGGCCCACGGACCGACCGACCTGATAGACGCAGTCCACACCGTCAAGCAGCACCTCTCGTTCACCAGCGGTGCCCCGTTCCAGCGCGCCATGGTGACGGCGCTGAACCTGGGCGACGACTACTTCGACGGCCTGGCCGCCGATCTGTGTGCCAAGCGGGACCTGGTCTCGGCGGGCCTCACCGCCGCGGGTCTGGACGTCTACGGCGCATCGGGCACCTACTACCTGACCGCCGACGTCCGGTCGGTGGGCTACGACGACGGGATGGACTTCTGCCGGGAGCTTCCCGGGCGGTGCGGAGTGGTGGCGGTGCCCAACCGTGTCTTCTACGACCATGCGGAGGAGGGACGTTCGATCGTCCGGTTCGCCTACTGCAAGCGCTTCGAGGTGCTCCACGAGGCCATGGACAGGCTGGCGGGCCTGACGGCCTGATCCCGTGGCGACCATGGCAGCGGCTCCGGTGTGTCCCTGCCGTGAGGATCACGGCTACGGGTCTGGCAGCCTTGTGCCATGAGGATCGCGGCCCTGCAGCACGACATCCACTGGGAGGACGCCGCGGCCACCTGTGCCCACCTGGCGCCGATGGTCGACGCAGCGGCCGCTGACGGTGCCGAGCTCATAGTCCTGACCGAGATGTTCGGCCCCGGATTCTCGCTGGCCGCCGACCGGATCTCGGAGCCGCCGGGCGGCCCGACCGAGCAGTTCCTGACCGGGCAGGCGGCGACCCACGGCGTGTGGATCGGTGGCTCCATCCCGACCCGGGACCGGCACGACGCACACCCTGTGAACCGCTTCCTGCTGGTTGGACCGGACGGCACCAGGCACCACTACGACAAGCTCCACCCGTTCACGTTCGCCGATGAACACCAGCACTATCGGGCCGGCGACGAGGCGGTGACGGTCGAGATAGACGGCCTGCGAATCTCGCTGTTCGTCTGCTACGACCTCCGGTTCGCCAATGCCTTCTGGGAGCGCGCCACCGACACGGACGTGTACCTGGTGGTGGCCAACTGGCCGGAATCCCGCCGGAACCACTGGCGCACGCTGCTGCGGGCCCGGGCGATAGAGAACCAGGCCTACGTGGTGGGCGTGAACCGGGTGGGAGAGGCCGCCGGTCTCACCTATGCGGGTGACAGCGTCATCCTGGACCCGTCGGGCGAGGTGCTCGCCGAGGGAGTCGACCATGAGGAGGGCGTCGTCATCGCCGACGTGGACCCGGGTCGGGTCGCCGAGGTACGCGATGCCTTCCGGTTCCTGCCGGACCGGCGGGCCTGATGGTCCCACCGGCGGTCCTGGAGCGCGCCCGGCTCCTGGTCCAGCCGGCCATGGTGGCGGCCGTGGATCGTCTCTGCGTGGAGCTGAGGCTTCCATCCCTCTACCACTTCGGCTGGACGGAGGTGGATGGCTCGCCGTCCAATGCAGGGTCGGGCAAGGGCCTCCGGCCGGCCCTCGCCATCCTCTCCGCCGAGGCCGTCGGTGCCGCCGGAGCGACGGCGGTTCCCGGGGCGGTGGCGACGGAGCTGGTGCACAACTTCTCGCTGGTCCATGACGACATCATCGACGGCGACACCATGCGACGGCACCGGCCCACCGTGTGGTCGGCGTTCGGGGTGGAGGACGCAGTCATCTCCGGCGACGCACTCCACAACCTCGCCTACCAGGTGCTCCTGGACGAGCCGACGCCGGAGCGGGTCTCGGCCGCCACGCGGCTGGCGACGGCCACCGCGGCGATGATCGCCGGACAGGCCGCTGACATGGCCTTCGATGACATGGCCGACATCGACCTGGAGGCCTGTCTGGTCATGGAGGCCGACAAGACAGGTGCGCTGCTCGGCTACTCGGCATCGGTGGGAGCGGTCCTGGCCGGTGCCCCCGGTGGCCAGGTCGACGCCCTGGAGGCCTACGGGCGCGAGCTGGGCCTGGCCTTCCAGGCGGTTGACGACGTTCTCGGAATCTGGGGCGATCCTGCGGTCACCGGCAAGGCGGCCGGCAACGACCTCCGGGAGCGAAAGAAGTCGATGCCGGTGGCCATCGTGCTGTCCGGCCACGACGAAGCCTCCGATCGACTCAGGGCCATCTACGACCTGGAGGGTGACCTCACCGACGCCGACGTGGCACGGGCCACAGCGGTCATAGAGGCAGCCGGAGGTCGGGACCGCACGGTGGCCGAGGCACGGTTGCACCTGGATGCGGCGCTGGACGCCGTGGCCGGTGTCGGCCTGGTCGACTCCGCCGTGGCCGAGCTGGCCGGGCTGGCCCGCTTCGTGGCCGAACGGGAGTCCTGAGCACCGGATCGACTGGTACGAACCTGGTTGCCGGAGCATCGGTCATGTGGCTGATCGCCGCCGCCCGCTGGCCCGGTGCCGGGTCTCAGAGTCGTCGGATGGATCCCAGGCGAACCACGGCCCGGCCTTCCTGGCGGGAGGCGACGATGTCCACCTCCCCTTCGAGCACCCATTCGTTGAACCCTTCGGGGTCGGCGATCGTCTGGCTGACCGGCCACCGGTCGACGCCGGAGTCGTCCAGGACGAAGAAGCCGCTTCCCCGGGCATGGGCGTCGGTCGGCATCACGGCGTGCTCCTCCCAGTACGCGGCGATCGCCTCGGTGACGTCGTCGGCACTCCGGCGTCCGTCGCCCACGACCGGTACCTCGGCCAGCGCCTCGTGGTCGTCGAGGCGACGGTGTGCCAGCAGCTGCACCCACCGGAACACCTCGTTGCGGACCATCACCCGGAAGGCCCGGACGTTGCGGGTCACGTCGGGCCGCTCCGGTTCTGATTCCGCCGATAGCCCGTCCCCGTCGACTGGTACCTCGTCGGGATTCCGCAACTTCTCCCACTCGTCCAGGAGGCTGGAGTCGATCTGGCGGACCGTCTCGCCCAGCCACGCCTCCAGGTCGTAGAGGGCTTCGGTCTTGGATCCCTCCGGGACGTTCTGGACCAGTGCCTTGTAAGCCTGGCTGAGGTACCGCAGGACGATGCCCTCGGAGCGCTTCAGGCCGTGGTGCTCGATGTACTGGCGGAAGTCGTAGCCGGTCTCGTAGAGCTCGCGGGCCACCGACTTGGGCTTCACGTTCTCGTCGCCCACCCACGGGTGGTGGTTCCGGAACACGTCGAACGTGCCGTAGAGGAACTCCCTCAGGGGCTTGGGCGCCTCGACGTCGTTGAGACGTTCCATCCGCTCCTCGTACTCGACGCCCTCCATCTTGAGTCGGGCCACCAGCTCGCCCTTCAGCCTGTGGACCTGGGCGGCGATTATGACCCCCGGGTTCTCCAGCACGGATTCGATGACCGACAGCACGTCCAGGGCGTGCTCACGGGCAGCGGCATCGGGATCCACGGTGGTGCCGGCCGGTTCAGCTGGCTCGCCGCCGCCGGCCACCTCGTCACTGGCCACCTGGTCATCGGCGACAGGGCCAGCCGGACCTGCCGAGTCTGCGGTAATGGGCCGGTCGACCAGCTCGGGGATCACCTCCAGGGCGAACAGGGAGAGCGGCTGGTGGAGGGCGAACCGGTCCTGGAGGTCCACGCCCACGGCCACCATGCGGCCCTCGGCGTCGGGCTCCTCGAGCTCCACGATGATCCCGGCATCGCGCAGCGAGCGGTACACGCCGACGGCCTTTCGGATGTGTCGACGCTGCCGTTCCCGGGGCTCGTGGTTCTCAACCAGCAACCTCCGCAGTTCCCGACGCCCATCGCCGGGCCTGGATAACAGGTTCAGGACCATCTGGTGGTTCACGTCGAAGCTGGAGACGAGCGGCTCGGGCGATCCGTCGACCAGCTTCTGGAAGGTCTCCTCGTTCCAGTGGGAGTAGCCCCTCTCCGGGGGCTTCTTCCTCACCAGCTTCTTCTTCTTGCCGGGGTCGGCGGCCACCTTGGCGTCGGCCCGCAGGTTCTCGATCCAGTGCACCGGCGCCTGCACCCAGACGTGGCCCTCGTCATCGAAGCCCTTCCTGCCGGCCCGCCCGGAGATCTGGGCGAACTCCCGGTTGCCCAGCAGCCGCGTCGAGATGCCGTCGTACTTGCAGAGCTGCGTGAACAGCACGGTGCGGATGGGCACGTTCACCCCCACGCCGAGGGTGTCGGTACCGCATATCAGCTTCAGCAGGCCCTTCTGGGCCAGCTTCTCGATGAGCAGGCGGTAGCGGGGGAGCATCCCGGCATGGTGCAGGCCGATGCCGTGGCCGATGAAGCGCTTCAGGTCCTTCCCGATGGGGGTGTCGAACCGGAAGCCACCCACCTCCTGGCGTACCGCCGCCTTCTCCTCCCTGGTGAGCACGTCGATGCTGCAGAGGTCCTGGGCCTTCTCGGATGCCGCCTTCTGGGTGAAGTGGACTATGTAGACCGGCGCCCGATCGGAGTCGATGAGCTGGATGATCGACTCGTGGAGCGGCGTCTCCCGATACTCGCAGGTCAACGGAACCGGCCTGACGCTGCCCGCCACGGTGACGGCGGGACGCCCGGTCCGGCGTGTCAGGTCTTCGGTGAAGCGGGCCGTGGGTCCGAGCGTGGCCGACATGAGCAGGAACTGCGCGTTCGTCAGCTCCAGGAGCGGAACCTGCCAGGCCCAACCACGCTGCGGATCGCCGTAGAAGTGGAACTCGTCGGCCACCACCAGCCCGAACGGGCAGTCGGCGCCCTCCCGGAGGGCCTGGTGGGCGAGGATCTCGGCCGTGGCGCAGATGATCGGCGCGTCCTGGTTCACCGAGGCATCGCCGGTGACCATGCCCACGTTCTCGGGTCCGAAGTCCCGGGCCAGGGCGAAGAACTTCTCGCTAACCAGGGCCTTGATCGGGGCGGTGTAGATGCTCCGCTCGCCCCGGGCCAGCGCCGCTGCATGCGCTGCGGTGGCCACCAGCGACTTACCTGATCCGGTGGGTGTGGCCAGGATGACGTGGCTGCCTCCCAGGATCTCCAGGATGGCCTCCTCCTGTGCCTCGTAGAGCTCCAGCTCCTGTTCGGTGGTCCAGTCGATGAACAGGTCCGCCACCTGGTCGGGTTCGGTTCCCGCAGGTATCCGATCGGCCAGCGTGGTCGTGGTCTGGCCGGTCACCCGGTCGCCTCCACGGTGCTGGTCGCCTGCACGGCGCTGGTGGCCAGCAGTTCGTAGGAGTGGACCCGGGCCTCGTGGTCGTGGCAGATCGTCACCACCATCAGTTCCTCGGCGCCGAACCCGTCGACCATCCCCTGCAGCTGCTCGGCGACCCGGCCGGGTGAACCGTTCGCAATCGAGCGCCGTCCCGGCCGTACCGTCAGGGGAACCGGAGTGGAACCGCCGGAACCGGCTGGGATGGGGCCCCGTAGGCCAGCGGCCCGCCATGCCCTGACGGAAGCCACGATGGCCTCGGCCTCCCCATCGGTGTCGGCCACCACCGCGCTGGCACATACCAGGACCCTCGGCTCCGGGCACCGGGCCGACGGCCGGAACTGTCGTCGATAGGCATCCACTACCGGTGCGCCGTCAACCTGGGCGATGAAGTCGGCCCAGCCCAGCGGCAGCCCGAAGTGGGCGGCGAACGCCGCCGAGTCCGGGCTGGAGGCCAGCATCCACACCTCTGGCGGTTCCTCTGGACGTGGCGTGGCCCGTACGCCCTGGATGGGGCTGTCGGCCGGCAGGGTGTCGTCCACCAGGTGGACCAGTTCCTGGATCTGGTTCGGATAGTTCTCCAGGGCGGTCCGGGCGCCACCCCTGGCCAGGGCCGCTGCCGTGAGGTGGTCCGACCCGGGGGCCCTTCCCACCCCGAGGTCGATCCGGCCTGGATACAGCGAGGCCAGCACGCAGAACGACTCGGCCACCTTCAGCGGCGCGTAGTGCGTGAGCATCACACCGCCGGAGCCGACCCTGAGTCGTCGTGTGGCGCCTGCGATGGACCCGATGAGGGCCTCGGGGCTGGATCCGGCCAGGCCGGTCATGCCGTGGTGCTCGGCCACCCAGTAGCGGTGGTAGCCCATGGCCTCACAACGCCGGGCCAGGTCCACGGTGTTTCGCAGGGCATCGCCGGGAGTGGATCCCTCCGGAACGGGCGACTGGTCCAGGACCGACAGCCTGGTGCTCATGACGGTCCACCTGTCGGTATCGGGCGGACCAGCGCCGAACGCTCCCGCTCGACGACGTCGTGGAACGCACAGCCCGGCAGGTGGTCGTTGACCATTCCCATGGCCTGCATCAGGGCATAGATGGTGGTGGGACCCACGAACGACCAGCCGCGTCGCTTCAGGTCGCGGCTCAGGGCGGTTGATTCGGGCGTGGAGGAGGGAATGTCTCGGACGGTCGACCGCTGCTGGCTGGCGGGCTCGAACCCCCACAGGTAGGAGGCCAGGGACCCGAACTCCCCGGCCAGGTCAAGGGCCCGTCCTGCGTTGTTGATCGTGGACTGGATCTTCCCCCGGTGTCGCACGATGCCGGCATCCTCCAGGAGGCGTTCGACGTCCGACGCGTCGAAGAGCGAGATCGCTTCCGGATCGAAGCCGGCGAACGCGGCCCGGAAGTTCTCCCGCTTGCGGAGGATGGTCAGCCACGACAGGCCGGCCTGGAACCCCTCCAGGCAGACCTTCTCGAAGAGGCGCATGTCGTCCACCACCGGACGTCCCCACTCGTGGTCGTGGTAGGCGACGTAGTCGTCATGTGTGCCGGGCCAGGGGCAACGGACGACGCCGTCGGTGCCGGTTCCCAGTTCGTCTCCCATGCCCCACCTTCTTTAGCCGGTTACCCGGGCTCGCCCGCTTCCATACCGGAGAAGGTCCGACAGTACGCTCCGCGCCGACCAGTCAGACCAGTAGCCACTACCCATGAAGGCCAACACCCAAGGCCGACCTCCGGAGGTCCAACCATGCTCGTCATCGCCGGCACCATCAACCTCGACCCCGATCACCTCAATGAGATGCTGGCCGCCATCGTGCCGTTGATGGAGGCCACCCAGGCTGAGGAGGGCTGCATCGACTACGTGCTCAGCGCTGATCCGAAGGAACCCGGCACCATCCGTATCTTCGAGAAGTGGGCGTCGGACGAGGCCCTCGGTGCCCACATGAAGGCGCCCCACATGGGCGTGTTCCAGAAGGCCATCCGGGGCTGTGGCGTCACCGGGATGTCGGTGGACAAGTTCGAGATCGCCTCGGAGTCAAAGCTCGTCTGAGTCCAGCGGCGGCCGGTGCCGGACTCAGCCGGTGGGTGTGTCGCCGAGTGGCGATGCCGGCCGGATGCCTCAGGTCGCGTCCCGCAGGTTCCCGACCACGTCAGACCAGCGGCCCAGCATGTCGGGGTCCCGACGCCAGTGGTCCAGGGCGGTGTACGTCATCACCCGTAGGTTCGGGGCCATTCCCCGGTAGCGGTCGGCCAGAACGCCCCCCAGGTTCCCCCAGGTGGCGCTGACCGTGTAGTGGTCGAGCACGTCGTCGGTCACCAGGGCCACCATCGAGGCCATGTCTCCCGACCGCTGGAGCGAGTTCAGCTCACCCTGGAGGCCGTCGAAGCCATGGTGTTCCAGCACGGGCGCATAGTTGGGGGTCGAGCCGTAGAAGGCGATCGTGGCCCGGTTGCGTTCCCGCATCGCCTCGATCTCCTCGTCGTCGTCGCCCACGGCGATGATCACCGGGCAGACGAGGGTCACGTCGTCGAGCGTGCGCCCTTCCGAGGCGGCGCCTTCTGCGATCAGCGGGACCTGCACGTCGGACAGCCAGCCCGGCGAGTGCATCGGGTGTATGTGGACGCCGTCGCACACCGCGCCGGCCATCCGGCTCATCCACGGCAGGACCGCCGATATGTAGATGGGAGGGTCGTCCGCTTCGATGGGGCCCGGCGACCACATCCCGGGCAGCAGCGAGAAGGAGTAGTGGTCGCCGTCGAACGAGAGCTTCTCGGTGCCCCGGAAGGCCCTGAAGATGGCCTTCATCGCCAGCACGTACTCCCGCAGCCGTGGTCCGGGCGGTGCGTACTCGCTGCTGTAGCGGCGTTCCACATGCGCTTTCACCTGTGTGCCCAGTCCGACCACGAAGCGGCCGCCGGTGGCTTCGGCCAGCTCCCATGCCACCTCGGCGGTGACCATCGGACTCCGGGGGAAGGCCACGGCGATGGCCGTCCCCAGGCCCAGCCGCTCGGTGGCCAGTGCGGCGGCCGTGCATGACAGGTAGGCGGTACGGGAACCCTCGGTGAACCAGAGCGTCCCGAAGCCGGCCGCCTCGACGTTCGACGCCAGGCCACCGACCTCCCTCAGCGGGAGCGGCGACGCCATCATGTCCAGTTGGAGGCCCATGGCTGCCGACGGTAGTTCCACCCTTGATCGGGGCGCCCACCGCGACGGTGTCAGGTTCCGGAGGTCCGGTGTAGGTTCGGCGATATGGACCTCTCCCTCGTAAAGAACTACACGGACGTGATCGACCTCGGGGCCGCCGCCCTCGGGGACCAGGACATGATCGTCCTCGGCGACGATCGCGTGTCGTGGAACGAGATGCAGCGTCGGGCCGGGCAGGTGGCCAACGCCCTGGTCGCCGACGGTGTCGGTTCCCAGGACCGGGTGGCCTTCATCGATAAGAACTCGATCGAGTTCTTCGAGGTGGTCTTCGGCGC
>LWDU01000318.1_pt1 | contig 14209 bp, 16 predicted proteins | sample 727161 | NCBI WGS metagenome assembly LWDU01 (sample SAMN04566230, study PRJNA314399) | hydrothermal vent metagenome | isolation source: deep sea hydrothermal plume seawater | place: Mexico: Gulf of California, Guaymas Basin | collected 2004-07-11 | reverse complement strand
TCAACTGGAGTCAACAGTTCCTCTACTTGGGCAGGCTATACAGTTTCAAACGAGGTCGATGAGAATGACGGTTCTTTCATTACCGATGCATGGTCGCCAAATGGCGGAGAAATTATTGATGGATGGATAAATCACACTTCAACAATTCCAGTAAATTCAAGTTTAATATTCAAATATAGATACACAATTTCTGGCTTAACAACAGATACTTCTACTGATTGGAGTGATTGGAATATAGGCAATTTATCACACCAAATATTACTGCGGTTAACTGCTGTACAATTTTCTTATCAATTCAATCGTACAGGTACACACTCTCCAGAATTGAGCGACTATACGTTATTCTGGGATGATGCACATATTCTCAATAATCTTGAGATGACTATGCTAGGTGGAAGCACACTTTTGGGTCCACTTTCACAATCAATTGGTTATTCAGATAATGCTACGATTGTGAGTAATTCTAATTCACACACAGTTAACATTTCAATTCCAACATTTGCAATTCCAACATCATCTCTCAATATATGGATAGATTGGCCAATTAATTCTGCCACAGATACAATTGAGGTGATGTTGGGTAGTTCAACAGTTGAGTTGACATTGAGTTCACTACTCAACAATTAATCAATGCATGGCCGAGTAGTGGAACGATTGGAACAGATGGAGTTGAAATGAATCAACTAATTTTCAATATTTCAACAACTATGGCAGTACAATTGGATGCTAAACATCCTCAGATGTCTTGGTCTTGGACACATGATATTGATTTGAAATCAAGCCTAACACAATATGCATTTGCAACTTGTAATGATTGGTATAATGCCATATCATCTTGTTTATCTCAATACACATTGCAAGTCTCGGGAGATACAATTCCATTTAACTTGCAAAACTATGAGGTGACTCTCAAAGATCTGTCTGTACAGTGGATTGATGATATCGCCCCCCAACTCTATTCAATATATCATAGAATTGGAGAAAATATTGGAAAATCTATTCGTGTAGGAGATTCATTTGCAATTACTGTTGGAGATGTTATTGGTGAAACAACACTGACAGGTTCAGCTTGGATTCATCAAGGCGATAGTACAAAACCAGCAATAACAAATTCGTTATTCTATTTTTCCACCATAGGAAGGTATGGTGCTTCTTTCAATCCAACAGGATTTAACCCTACAGCTACAACTCAAAATTATATTGCATTAGAACTGGTGATTTATCGGCATCGGTCATCTTAACGCCTTCACAAGGAAATTCAGAGGCTCTTTGGCTTGGTTGGGATGAAAACAAAAATGCCTATACAGCATATTGGACTCCAAGCCGTGATGATTTGAAGACATGGCTATTAGAGGTTGATATTTCAGAGACAACTGGACAAATGGCTGAAGATGTTGATGGATACCAAAGTGGTGTTGATTATTCCTTTAGTTTAGTGGATCTGACTGGACCTGTAATAACAGCAATTAATCATGATGAAATCGTATTGATAGGTGATGATATGATTGTACAATTGGAATGGTCAAGTGACCAAAACGAGATGATCAATGGCTATGTTATTGCTTCTTTCAATGGCACCCAAGTTTCTAATCAAACGATTTCCCCAATCAATACAGGAATGTCTTCAGTTCTATTGCAAACAACAGATTGGAAAATTGGATTTCATGAACTTACAGCATTCCTTTTCGATGGATACGGAAACCCAAGTCAAACGGTTATTACTTCTTCAATGTTTGAAATAATACCACTAACGCCTCTTGTTTCAGGAGATATTAGCTCATGGCAATTCGATTCAAATACACCAATTCCGCTTTAGAGAAGGTTTGGTAACGATTACTAGTGCAGGTACAACCCTCCTTGATAATCACTCTATTCAAGATGGAGATTGGGCGATTGAAGTTTCTTTATCTTCATTATTGGATAACTCAATTGAAGTACAGGTTTTGGTTTGTGACGCAACTGATAGTACCGAATGTGAACAATATTCCAATACGATAGATGCTTCTTCTGCAATTGAATATAACGTGGATGTTCAGTGTACTGAAGTGACACAATCACTGCAAATGAATACAACTGCAACCCTAGTAAGTTGTATTATCAGCAATACTGATGGAACCTTTCCAATGGATGTTTCATTAACAGTGTTGGGGGCAACATCATTCATTCAAGAAACTACAGTGGTAGGAGAACTTTCCTCACAAGGCCAACTTGGACTCTCTCTCCTAATTAATACAGGATTTGAAGAAGGGACTTGGAGTCAACCTTGGGTTCTTTCCATTACCAATCGCATTGGAGAAGTTTCAGTATTGAATCAATCATCAACACCGTTTACAATCATTTCACCACAACAACAAGAGGAAAATAATTCTCAACCATCAACTGAAGNNNNTATTCAGGAATAACCAATCATTTTGGAAATGATTAAGGAGTAATCTAACCAAACTTTCACTTGACCTGGACGCGCAACGGTGAAAACAGAATCATGAGAGGCGATGCTGTGCTGAAGAAATCCTTCATGCGCCAATATTGGCGCATTCAACAAAGCCAAACCCTGATTTCAATGGGATTTTGGTGTACAACCCTTACCCTCCTCCTCTGGCCATTAGTGAGTTGGAGATTCAAAGCGATGGACCCGGTATTCGGGATACAACCAACTTATCTTGGTTTAATTGGAATTAGTCTGGGGGTCCTGTCCATAGTTCTGTTAATTGGCTGGGTTTACGATGTTACATTCGGCCTTTGGCGCGAACACCTAACGGTTGTGCAAGAACGTAATCCATTTACAACATACAAAGTAAACGCCCCATTTGGTATGCTACTTGCACAAACCAATACAATTTTGAGAAAAATGTCTGATGATGATGATGAGATACAACGCCATTGCGATTTCGTTGATCGTTGGTTAGAATGGAATTCGGAACAGGAAATTTGGGCTAGAACGATGTCTTCTTGGAAAGAAATTGTAGGGGACGAAGACCCCTTCCTCTATCATCTAAGTGAAGAGGCACGAACAAAGCTTGAAACTGCTGCTGATGAAATGCAAGATTTTTGATCGGAGTGACGCCCTTGGACGCAGATTCTATTGTCAAACTTGCAGAAGATGCAGGGCTTGCGATTTTAGAAATATATAATCGCGCAGAAGGATTTGAAATTTCTAATAAAAGTGATAATTCACCTTTGACAGAAGCCGACATCGCAGCGCACAACGTCATTGTCGAGGGATTACAGTCATTGAACAACTTCCCAATTGTTTCGGAGGAAGGTAATGTAGGCGACCCTCTTTCGAGTAACACTTGTTGGTTGGTCGATCCTCTCGATGGGACAAAGGAATTTATCAAGCGGAATGGGATGTTTACGGTTAATATCGCCTTGATGAAGAAAAACGGTAACCGTTGGTCACCACTTTTCGGGGTTGTTCATGCGCCTGTGACGAATACTACTTGGTGGGGGGGAGCATTACATCCTTCAGAAAGACAGGGCCCAAATGGTTCTGGTTTGATGAGAGTAAACCCATCAAATCCCCCTAACCCAATAAGGCTAGTCGCAAGCGGATCACACAGAGGGGAGAAAGACGAATCTTTTGCAAAAACTCTCGGAAATTATGACTTAATTAGAATGGGTTCTTCTTTGAAGGCGTGTATTGTAGCTGAAGGTAATGCCGACTTATACCCTCGATTTGGGCCCACTTCTTGTTGGGATATAGCAGCAGCACACGCAGTAGTCACCGGTGCTGGAGGTTGTGTGTTAGGGCCTTCTGGTAAAACGCTTGATTATGATTTAGTTGACAATATATTAAACCCATTTTTCATGGTCGCAGCAGACGAACGTTGGAACGAGCAATGGATAGCTCATCAGGACTGAATCGGCCAATCGGGGTTTGAAAAACCAGTCAATTTTTCCAAAAGTAAAAGGTCTTCATTCACCTTTTCTGCCAGAATCAATCGTTGCGCATCAGTGATTTCCCGCTTCTCAGGGGCTTTACTAGATAGAACTGGTATTTTGTATACATCCACGCCCTTTCTTTGTAATCGCTTCACAATAGGTCTCTTTACGAAATTAGGTAATAAATTCGCAAGGCTACGAAATAGGCGGCCGAATAGAGTGGGGCGCCGCCGATCAGAAGCAGTATTTGTGTTGTGTACCATATCTAAATTAAAGGAATAATCATCGACGCCAATGTGCTCACAAATTTCTTTCAAAACCTTCAATGGTTCCATCCTCATTCTCTTTGCATCAATAATCAAAATAGAATCCAAATCAAAAAATTCCAACCACCTTGAGATGGACGAACCATAGAGCGTATCACACTGTAAATGAGAGTCGGCCCAAGCCACTTCAAAATCATTCCAATCCAAATTATTTTCTTTATCTTCCTCTGTGCTGATGGCCATATTCCAATGAGAAACCGTGCGACTGACCGGCTCCCGTAGAGAAATAATCAATTTCGCATCAGGCCAAGTTTCACTAATTCTCCGAGGAGCGATTGGGCAGGCCAATGCGTGAACCGAACAATCTATTCGAACTCCGTTTTCTACGAAACAGCCAGTATATGCCTTCCAGTTCGGTGGCGAATCGTCTCTAGAAAAAGTTCCTTTGTGCGTGGCTACAATATTCGGCTCCTTAGGATTAGATACACAAATACCTGGGTGTTGAGAAAGGGCATCTGCTAACCAAGTGGTGCCTGCCTTGGGTGCACCTAGAAGAAAAGCACCGACTTCAGGAACCACTGGCTGCCCGGCCTCCATAGAACCCCCCCTCGTCCTTCAGATATAGGAATTCACACTTTAGTAAAGACCTCAACCATCCGTCGCAATGAAATACAGGCCATATTTCGACCCAGTCCCAGAAGGTGTAATGATGAGCAACAAGGTAGTTTGGTTTACAGGTCTTTCCGGAGCAGGAAAAACGACAATCGCTATGGCTGCGGCAGACATATATGGTTGTGAAGTGCTTGATGGCGACACGATAAGAGACTTCTTCTCTAACCACGATTTTAGTCGCGAAGGACGAGAAAGACACCTTCTCGGTATTGCTAAGATGGCGAATATGATCTCAAAGCACACAGATGTTATTTGTTCATTCATCACTCCTTACGAAGACGTGCGAGAGAAGATCCTAGAAATTCTCCCAGATAATGCAGTAATGGTACACATCTCAACCTCTCTCGAAGTTTGCGAGGAAAGAGATGTGAAAGGCCTCTATGCAAAGGCTCGCACCGGCGAGATATCCAGTTTCACAGGCATTAGCGATCCCTTCGATGAACCAAAGTGTGCACACATCACTTTGAATTCTAGTGGTAGTGAAGGCAATTCAGTTGACGACATGGTAAAGCAACTAGCACACTTGTTTGAGAAACCCAAGGCAACTCTTCTTCCAGGTCGCTGGCAACCCTTGCATGTTGGGCACGAATGGCTCATTCAGAGAGAACTCGACCAAGGCAAGAGAGTAGTTGTTGGTATCCGAGACACTCCCGTATCAGATTCAGACCCCTTCTCAACAGATGTTCGCAAGAGGATGATTGAGCATAGGTACGCCGACGAAGATGTTGAGGCATGGGTTATGCCTGATATTGAAGCAATTTCTTACGGCCGAAATGTAGGCTACGAACTCCGCGAGGCTGACAACATACCTCCAGAGGTATTCGCAGTATCTGCAACGGGCGTTCGTGGTGGAAACAGAGCGAATGTTTCTGAAAGAGTCATGGAATTCATGATTAATGAAGGAATTTGGGACGGCGAATAATCTTATCCACCTTTCAGACCCCATCTTCTTCTCCGCTTCTTTTGGCGACGATTTCACATCACCGTAGACAATCTTAGCCTAAGCGACGGCTTCATTGCACTCCTACGCCCCCCATGGCTCAATGAGTACACCCGACAGGGCCGAACTACAGCGAATTGCCCAAACCGTTGACACTAATCGTAAGCGGATGGAAGCCCTTGAACAACAGATTGGCAGATTGGAGCAAATCCGTATTGAACAAGTACAAACCATCGAAACATTGGCCGCAATTCCACCAGAAGGGACGAAAGGAGCGATGATTCCATTGGGTTCTGGTGTACAAATCATCGTTGATATTCCATCAAATCCGGGTGTAGTAATCGATATCGGTAGTCGTGTGCAGGCCGAAAACACTCTTTCAGAAGCGTTTGAAACAATATCGGAAAGAGGTGAGGAATTATCACGCCTCATTGAAAATTTAACAGAAGAATTCAATAATTTGGAGCAAGAAACTCTAGATTTAGCAAATATTTTCAATGAACAAATCGCCGAACTCCAAGGTCCAGAACCCGAATTGTTCGGTAATGCTAACGAAGAACCCCCTCCATCAACCGAGGCGGTGCCGAAAACAACCGAATCGAAACCCAAGCGGCGCAAGAGGAAGCGCGGCACCGAGTTTACATTGGATGATTGAGGTGTGTGAATGGGATTATTTGATCGATTTAAAAAACAAGCCAAAGATGTGGTAGAAGAAGAAATCGCTGTGGAAGAAGGCTCAATTGAAGCAGAACTGGCTCTTATTGAGCGACGAAAATTACTCGAGGCTATAGAGAAAATAAAGCAGACAGCACCCCCACCCCCACCCCCTGGGTTTGAAGATTTTCAAGCCAAAGTCGAAGAGGGATGGGATGATTTTCAAGAACAATTGGTCCCCGATCCATTTTCTCAGCCCGGGGGTAAAAAGCAAAGAAAACGGGCAGAAAGAGCAGCATCGGTTGAACTTGGTAACTTGGTTGATACAGAATTAAAACCAAAAGTTCGTGATAGAATGCAATCAACGACTGGTAGGAAACTAGTAGCAGTGGAGCCAGCTACTTTCAATATAGATATAAGCGAATCAGAAGTTTCTCGAGGAGGTCAAATAATCAAGAATAGCCCCGTATTGGACAAGATTCTTGAAGACCTTGAATTTGAATTATTAAGCGCCGATATGGGGCACTCTGCTACACAAGAGGTAGTTGCTGCCTTGAGGGCGAATTTGATTGGAGCGCGAATTTCGAAGAAACAATCTTTAACGGAAGTTGTTGATTTAGCGCTCCGTAAATCGTTACTCGGATTATTGGAAGCCGGCTATTGGGATTTTGACAAAACCATCCAAGCATTCGTCGCTGCCGGCGGCCCAGTTTCGATAATGATTGTTGGAGTAAACGGCACAGGAAAGACCACAACTACTGCAAAAATTGCACACCGCCTCTCAAATGAGGGATATTCAGTAGTGCTTGCAGCTGCCGATACATTCCGTGCCGGGGCGATTGACCAACTTGCTGCTCACAGCGAGCGCCTTGGCGTTCGATGTGTTCGTAGTCAACGAGGGGGAGATTCAGCAGCGATCGCTCGTGATGCTATTGAAAGTGCGAGGGCAAAGGGTGACGACATTGTAATCATTGATACAGCCGGCCGGATGCAAAACAAGACTAATTTGATGGAAGAATTACGAAAAGTCCACAGGGTCTGCCGTCCCCATCTGGTGTTATTTGTAGCAGATGCTCTGGCTGGAAATGACGCCGTAACCCAAGCGACTGTGTTCCAGAAAATTTTGAGTTTTGATGGCGCAGTGCTTTGTAAATTAGACACAGATGCAAAGGGTGGCGCAGCATTATCGATCGCTCATGCTACAGGCAGACCAATCGTACTCGCTGGTGTCGGGCAAGGCTACGAGGATTTGTTAAACTTCGACCCAGAGTGGTTTATTGACTCGATAATTCAGTAAATGGAATGACCGAGTCGTTCATGAAGAAATCCTTTCGTGTGGTGATTATCATGGCGGGCGAAGAGACAAAGACGGCTCTCGTCGTCGTCGTCAATCCAATTATTGAAGGCAGACTCAAAAGCGTCCTGTCTCGAAGGGGATGGGCCATCGAAATATGTGATGATGGAGATAAAGCCGTAGATGAATATGTCAAACTCCGCCCCGATTTGACTTTCCTTGCACTAGACATACCTTCGATGGACGGCCACATTGCGGCATTGGAGATTCGCGAATCTCATGCTACTGCCCGGTTGGTTTTTGTCACCAGCAAATCCCGCCTGGAAAAAGCAGAAGATGCAGCATATTCAGCAGGGGCAGTAGCCACCTTAGTCACGCCCCTGACAAAATTACAAATTGATGAAAGTTGGGATATGATAATGGGAAAAATTCCCGATGCACCAGGGGTTGCTGACCTCGACGCTCTCTATCCTGAAATGGGGGTAGCCGAACCGCTGATGCCGCCAATTTCAATTATGCCTGAATTCCCTCCACTTCCTGCTATGCCGCAGGCCACCGCCGAATCGCCTTTAGTGAAGGCAAAGAGTAAAAAATTGCGCAATTTCCTGCTGCTATTGATAATTGCCGGAGGATCTATCGGAGTTGCTAATTTTTTAGGTTATATTGACATACAACCAGCAATCGATAAATTACTCGCTTTCGTCCAATAGAATTGCTGGCACCGAAGTAGAAATTTCACTACCTTGCGGCGCGCTCGTAATCACTTCGATTTTCAGCGAAGCATCATCCCGTAAACTCTCATCTAAGTTTTCGAGCCGATATCCAAGTCGCCACCTCGTCAACAAGTTTTTTCCGATTAAATAACTAATAATCGCAATCGTACCAATCGCTGCAAACCAAGTTAATAATTCAGCAAAACCCAATTTCATCTCTCTCTTTCGAGCAAAGCGTTCCACGATGCATCAGCATATGCCTTTGCAGCGAATTTCCGGTCTTTTACTCGGTAAATTCCAGAACCGACGATAATCGCATCTGCCCCCGCCATCACGGAATCATGTGGATTCCCATATCTTTGTCCCATTTTTGCTGCACTAGAATCAAGATTAACGCCGGGCGTCCAAATCATTTGTCCTTCCCCAACCAATTCTCGTAAAGCACTCACTTCGGCCGGAGAACTGCCATTTCCAATATATCCGATGACGTGCGGAGAGCCTCTACCTGTGGCGATAGTTTCCTCAGTATATTTGCCGGTCAACAGGTTGCCTTGACTCGACATTTGTGCGAGTAAAAGCACACCCCCGATTCGTTGCACATCAGCCCAACCAGCCGCAATCCCATCGATAATATCGGGCCCAGAAATCCTGTGGGCAGTAACGATATCTGACCATGAACGAATATCGTAAACCCCAGCCATTTGTTTTTGAGAAATTCCCCCGATATCGGCGAACTTTCGATCCTCAAAAAGAAGTAGATTGTTTTCAGCAGCAGCTTCGACTAATTTTAGCCAATTTTTTGAAGAAAAATCCTCGACGATATCGACATGAGTCTTCAAAGCAGCAATATGCGGGCCCACTTCATTGACCAAGTTCACTAATTCATCAATAGTGCGCAGGTCGGCAGCGAGACAGACGAGTGATTGTTTTTCGTAAGCGGTTTCCATGAAGCGATGAGCGATAGGATTTGCACAACTTCTCCAGCGCGTGCCCCACGCCTCATCGGGTTGCATCGGGCTACTCCGCTGCTGCAAGTATCTCAAGCCTTTCCCCCCGATTGTAAACTCAGGTCTATGGCCTACACCGGTTTGTTCATGGACACGCCGCCATATCGGCGCATTACTGAGGAGGGAATATGGCGACCCCACCGATTTTTTCATACGAGGTGACTACCAAGGATGTCGAAGGCTTACCCGATGCACGAGGCAACTCGATCAAGGCAATGCTCGCTTCGAATTATGGAGTTGAGGTTGGTACAGTACGAGTAATATTGGGATATCAGGTTCGCGCTGAAATGACCAATGAAGATGCTCAACGCACAGTTTTCGATTTATTCGCAGATCCCGTCATTGAGGAAGGGTGCGTGAACGAAACATTACTCGATAACAAAATGATTTTTCCAATAGCCCCCCAAATAGCCATTACGACTGGGTTCAAACCCGGTGTTACGGATAACGCAGCACAAGCAGGCCTCGATGGTTTGTTGACAATTTTCCCAAGTATTTCAGAGCGAGCAGAGGTTGCTACAAGCCGGAGCTATCTATTCTGGGGCGTTCCGGAAGAAATCTCATCAGAATGGTTAGCAAGTAAATTGCACAATCGCATGATAGAGCGGGCAATAATTGCAAATTCAATTGATTGCAAAGCGGGTAATTGGCCATCGTTAGATTTTCCCGACCGCCCGGCACTACAACAACAAAAACCGGCAATCGTCAATCTCGAAGTTTCTGATGAAAAATTAATCGAGATTAGTCAAAACGGATTATTAGCACTCAACCTAGGAGAAATGCAAGCAATCCAGGCACACTATCGAAATAAAAAAGTTAGAATCGCAAGAGGGACGAGAGGACTTGTACCAAACGCTCCAACCGACGTCGAACTTGAGTGTTTAGCCCAGACGTGGTCTGAACATTGCTCACACAAGATATTCGCTGCAAAAATTCACCACGTCGATACCGAAACCGGCGAAGATTGCTCTATAGATTCACTTTTCAAAACTCACATAATGACGCCGACACTAGACATTCAATCCAAAGTAGATTGGCTTCTTTCGATTTTCCACGACAATTCAGGAGTAATCGCTTGGAATGATGATTGGAGTCTTTGTATGAAAGCTGAAACTCACAACTCACCAAGTGCGTTGGATCCATTTGGTGGTGCAATGACTGGAATCGTCGGTGTAAACCGAGATATTTTGGGAACTGGTCTAGGGGCACGGCCAATTGCAAATACAGATGTTTTTTGTTTCGGCCCTCCGAATTATTCCGGACCTATCCCTGAAGGTTTATTCCATCCTTCTCGAGTTTTCCGAGGAGTACATGCTGGCGTCCGGGCAGGGGGAAACGAGTCGGGTATTCCAACCATAAACGGGGCAATTATATTCGATGAACGATATCTAGGCAAACCTTTGGTTTACTGTGGGACGGTAGGATTGATGCCACGTCGGTTACCCGATGGTCGTGAATCACACATCAAGACGCCAACACCAGGAGACATCGTCTACATGGTTGGCGGCCGAGTTGGTTCTGATGGAATTCATGGCGCCACCTTTTCCAGCCTTGAATTAACCGAAGAAAGCCCATCTTCGGCGGTACAAATTGGTGACCCAATCACTCAGAAGAAAATGATAGACATGGTGCTTGAAGCGAGGGATTTAGGCTTGATTCAAGTCATTACCGACAATGGTGCTGGAGGGCTTTCGAGCAGTGTTGGAGAGATGGCCGAGTTAACTGGTGGAGCCGACTTGGACCTCTCGGTTGTGCCATTGAAACAAGCAGGTCTCTCGGCATGGGAGATATTAGTGTCCGAGTCACAAGAGAGGATGACAATTGGAGTAAGTGCGGCCGACTGCGAAGCTTTCGAAAAACTTGCTGATCTTCATGAAGTCGAAGCGACCGCAGTCGGAATTTTTACCGATTCCGGCTCATTTATCGTTCGATTCGGAGAACAAACGGTTGCCGATTTACCAATTTCTTTCCTTTACGACGGCTGCCCCCAATTACAACTTGAATCTGAATGGGCACCACCTGTTCACGAACCGATTCTTTTTCCTCAAGCCAACGCGGACGAGATGGGAGAAATCCTTTGCAAGCTGATGGCTCGCCCAAATGTCGCCAGCAAAGAATGGTGGGTCCGCTCCTATGATCACGAAGTAATCGCACAATCGGTAATCAAGCCATTTTGTGGTGTCAATCATGATGCCCCGGGCGACGCTGCAGTAATTGCTCCAATACAAGGGCAAACACAAGGTGCTGTTATTTCAAATGGAATCGCTCCACGATATTCAGACATCGACACATATGCTATGGCGGCTGCCAGTATCGACGAGGCTCTACGAAATGCAGTTTGTGTTGGAGTTGATTTGGATCTCATTGCCGGTCTAGACAACTTTTGTTGGCCAGACTCAGTCGAGTCCGCAAAAACTCCGGACGGGCGTTACAAATTAGCACAATTAGTTCGTGCAAATCGCGCTCTTGATGAGGTATGTCGCGCATACAATTTGCCCTGTATAAGTGGTAAAGATTCTATGAAAAACGATGCAATATTAGATGGAAAGAAAATCAGTGTTCCACCAACATTATTGTTCAGTTTGATAGGCAATCATTCCGATGTACGAAAGGCCGTTTCAAGCGATTTCAAGAATGTTGGTGACCACATATATTTGCTTGGGGAAACACATCAAGAATTAGGGGCAAGCGAATTAGCTTTCATGTTTAGAGATGACTCTGGGGGTCAAAGCGGAATAGGGGGGGCTGTACCAGAAATCGATACTGCGCGAAACCTTTCGATGTATCGCTCACTTACCGCTGCGATGGGGGCAGGTCTTGTAGCCAGCGCTCACGATTGTAGTGACGGCGGACTTGCTACTACTGTAGCAGAATGTTGCTTCGGCTGCGATTCGGGTAGTATAATCGACATCTCATCTATTACATCTGATTGTAGCCGTATTGATGCATGGGGTGCCTTATTTGGAGAATCTTTAGGGAGAATATTGGTGAGTGTGAAAACCATAGATTGCGCCGCATTTGAAGCGGCGATGAAAGGTCACGCCTGCTACGCACTGGGCCGTGTTGAGGCAGACGACCAAATCACTTTCAACAATGGTGATGATGCGGTTCTGAGTGCATCAATGGCCGATTTAAGATTGGCTTGGAAAGGCACACTAGACGGAGGTGCGAACTAATGGTTGACACCCCACGAGTTGCAGTCCTTTCTGGATTCGGAATCAATTGTGAGACCGAGACAATGGCAGTATTCGAAATGGCCGGAGCCAAGGCGGAGCGAGTACATGTAAACAGGCTCGTTAACGGCGAGGTACGCCTCAATGATTACCACATCATGGCAGTCCCTGGCGGATTCTCATTCGGAGACCACCTTGGTAGTGGGCGCCTAATGGGTAATCGCCTCCGCTTCGGTCTGCGCGAACAAGTTCGTGAATTCGTTAAGTCTGGTAAACCAGTAATCGGTATCTGTAATGGTTTCCAAGTCTTAGTAAAGATGGGTTTGCTACCTGGAGATGAAGAAGTATCCCTAACACAAACCGCTTCCCTCGCCCTAAATGATTCTGGGCATTATGAAAATCGTTGGGCAACTCTAGAGTTCGATTCTAACAGCCCATGCATCTGGACTCAAGGCATGACTCGTATGCGTGTACCAGTAAGACATGGAGAAGGAAAATTCGTAACCGGTGACAGAACTTTATTGGATGAGTGGGCCAAATCCGGCCAACTCGTTGTACGATATGTGAACCCCAATTCTATCCAATATCACCAAACCAAAGTTGGCGAAACATTGCGGGTGTTTGCGACCAAACCGGTCTCGTTTTCGGCCTTATGCCCCATCCTGAAGCCAATCATTCTACTTGGCTGGGCGCTACCTGGACTCGCGAGGAAATCGAGCATGGAGAGGGTGAAGGCATGGCGATATTCAGAAACGCAGTTAATTACGTTAAAAACTCATTATAGTAATCAATAAACTACATATTCACGTCCGGCTTCTCACATTATATGGTTGATTCGACCCCTACGCCGGTGGAGATGAAGCCCGGGCTCCCTTGGCACAAACTCACCAAGGAGCAACAGGCGGCATATCCAATTCCAGAAAAATCTCTGCTTAGACCAATTTCGCTGTCATTTCTTATCGGAGTGCCTTGGCTAATCTTCCACCTCTCCATGGGCTTTCTCACTTATCTCAATACAGTATGGATAGGGAACTGCGCATATTGTATAGATAATGACGGCCTGATCTGGTGGGGCCTTTTGACTCCCATTTTCAATTTCTTCGCCACATTTCCATTAATTTTTGGATTGCTAATGATTTGGTGGAGTATTTTTCCTACCCCTGAATGGCGTAGAAATGAAATGGCAGGCTACACATTTGCTCTTCCTTTCGCGTTGTTTTGGTTAATGTTAGCGTGGATAGCCTGGGATCTCCATACTTGGGTTGAGGGGTCATTGGGTATTTCAGATAATTATCAATTTGGCGCCCAATGGGTGTACTGGACCTGGTGTTGGTTTGCGATTCCGGTAGTCGGCTCAATCGCTTTAGCACCCCTATATTTTGTTCTGAAAACCATAATCCGCGGAACTCATAATTCCCCCCCTCCTCCATATGTGGGAAAACTAGGATCTAGGATTCTGCATGAGGGAGACCAAGGTAACGACGTATCGAGGTTGCAAGAATTACTGAACACGACGACCAATCATAATTTTGCCGTGGATGGTAATTTTGGCTCTCAAACAAAAGCAGCCTTGATGGAATTTGAATCAAACAACAACCTCGACCCAGA
>LWDU01044709.1_pt1 | contig 14214 bp, 13 predicted proteins | sample 727161 | NCBI WGS metagenome assembly LWDU01 (sample SAMN04566230, study PRJNA314399) | hydrothermal vent metagenome | isolation source: deep sea hydrothermal plume seawater | place: Mexico: Gulf of California, Guaymas Basin | collected 2004-07-11 | reverse complement strand
TGCCTTGGGGGGACCAGGAGCAATTTTTTGGATGTGGGTAACGGGATTAGTAGGAATGGCCAGTAAGTATGCTGAAGGTTTTTTAGCTGTCAAGTATAGAGACGTAAATAAGCATGGTGAAATTTCTGGTGGCCCTATGTATTACCTTGAGTTCGGTTTAAAGCAAAAATGGCTTGGTATCTTGTTTGCCATATTTGGTGCTTTAGCTGCGTTCGGCATTGGTAATATGATTCAATCTAACACAATAGCTAGTTCCTTATCCAAAACACTAGGAACCAATGATTTTTTGGTTGGTGTCATATTAGCCTTTCTGACAGGAATGGTGGTACTAGGAGGAATAAAAAGGATTGCCAACGTCACTAGTTTTTTTGTACCTCTAATGGTTTTAATATATTTTCTCTGGAATAGCATTGATCTTTGAACATGCTTTTACTGGGACAGCAGCAACTGGGGGGTTTGCTGGAGCCACCCTCGCGCAAACCATGCGCTTTGGTGTAGCACGTGGGCTCTTTTCTAATGAATCCGGAATGGGAAGTGCCCCTATTGTTGCGGCTGCTGCAAGAACCAACCATCCAGAAAAACAAGCCCTCGTTTCAATGACAGGAACTTTTTTAGATACGTTGATTATTTGTTCTCTTACCGCATTGGCTTTAAGCTCCTCAGGCGTTTGGGTCTCAGGAGAAACAGGGGTCGCTCTAACAATTCAGGCTTTTTCAACTAACTTGCCCAGCCAATGGGGAAACATTATTGTCAGTTTAAGCGCAGTCACTTTTGGTTTTTCTACCATACTGGCGTGGGAATATTATGGTGAAAAGTGTTTTGAATATCTTTTTAAAGAAAGATGGGTTCACCTTTATAGATATGCATGGGTATTTTTTGTATTTTTGGGTGCGCTTTTCGAACTAGAAATTGTATGGAACTTTGCCGACGTAATGAATGCACTGATGGCTATTCCAAACTTGATAGGGCTCCTGTTACTGAGCAGAATAGTATCCCGAGAAACTGGATCCTTTGAAGAAGGTATCAATAAGGGAGCGATCGATAAATTTGACTAACACTTGTCCACCTTTTAACTTTAATAGAACTGGTGATAGAGTAGCACAAATCAAGAAATATTAATCAAACAGAGCTTCAACAAACGACCTTGGATCAAAAGGCTGCAAATCATCAATTTGTTCACCCACACCTATGAATCGCACCGGGAGCTTGAGTTCTCGTACAATACTAAACACAACCCCACCCTTGGACGAGCCATCTAGCTTGGTTATGACAATTCCGTCAACATCCAGTGCCTCATTAAACAACCTTGCCTGAGATAGGCTATTCTGTCCTATCGAGGCATCAAGAACCAGAAGAATTTCATGAGGCGCTTCATTGATAACTTTTTTAACAACACGTTTTATTTTCTTTAATTCTTCCATTAGGTTTTTATTAGTTTGCAAACGCCCTGCAGTATCAAGGAAAATTCTATCCATTTTTTTTACCACAGCTGATTGAACGGCGTCATATGCTACAGCCGAAGGGTCGGTCCCTTTTTTTTGATACACGCACGGAATATCTATACGTTGAGCGAAAGGTGTCTCCAGCTGCAACCATAACCAACTCTCCTTGTCTTTTGTATCTAGCAGCCAATTTACCTATAGTAGTTGTTTTTCCAGATCCATTAACCCCAATCATCATAACTACACAAGGACCTTCTAATGGGTATGCTGTGTCGACCTGAACTTCCTCTAAAGCATTAAAAAGAAGTTCTTTCAGGAGTTGTACGATTTCTTCTTTCTTTTCAACAGTTGATTCTTGCATCTCCTTTTTCAACTCTCCCATAACCCAAGTCATTGTCGGCACACCTATATCTGAGGCTAATAGGACCTCTTCCAATTCCTCCCATAATTCAGGCCCGAATTTCGTAGAGCCATTCACGACCCTCATAACTCCACTGGCCAAACTACCGCGGGTTTTCTTGAGTCCTAATTTTAGACGGGAAAAAAACCTACTTTTGTCATTTTTTGAAACTATATCTTTTTCCTGACCATTCATAGCTCATTATCCTAAATGCTTTAAAATAAAAATAGAAACAAATTTAATGTAAAAAAAATCTAAATAGCCAGCAATACTTGCAATCCCCAAAAGTGAAGTAAAGTTAAAATATTTTCCCCCGCTAATTTGTACCTTAAGGTATCAAATTTAATAATACTATCCATAGCAAACTGTTCTAAATACAAATAAAATAAATCTTTAGTATTCGTGGCATTAAAACAAGTTTGTTAAGTTTTATTTGATTTTAACCGTTATGAGACATAGACTCTAATAGCCCATTTGGAGGTTGCTTTTTGCCGACTCTCTATCAGCACAAAATTTCTGCCAGGTCTATTAGAAGTGATAACCCTATTCAATATTTAGGGATATCTTGAGGTACTTCATGATTTCTATAATACGTTGATAAACCGTAACTCAAAAAACATTAACTCATAACTAAGCGAGGTTTTGATGAAGGTTGCAATCTGTAATTCTGTTGGTATTGATTCTGACGGATATGCAATGATCCACTCCCCAAGTCGTTGGACTAACAGCACAAAAGATTTAAATATTTTTACCTACTACCCATGGGAACTGGCCTATTGCTCCTCTATTCTTAAACGTGATACTGACCACGAAGTGAAATTTTATGATGGGTGCTTAGACAAACTAGATCATCATGCCTTTATTGAAAAAGTCTCTGAATTTAGTCCAGATTATTTGGTTATGGACTGCGCAACTAGAACTATTAACGCTGACAGCCGGTTCGCAAAAGAACTCAAAAAAAGATTTGGTACTAAATTTATCATCTGTGGGCCACATGCAACTACTTTTCCTAAAGAAGTTAGTGAATATGCTGATTATGTAGTGCTTCGCGAATACGAGCTGACAGTCCTGGAGATTCTTCAGGGTAAAAATCCAACTGATATTTTAGGATTGTACCCTAATGCTTTACGCATGCCCCTAGATGTTAATAAACTGCCGTTGCCAGAAGACGATGATGTTTCTCGTCTCTCTTACGGAATACCTGGCGAACCCTCAAGTGAATACCTTGAGATTCAAGCCTATGCTTCACGTGGATGCCCTCTATCATGCAGCTTCTGCGTATGTGGAAACATATCATATGCGCACCCCAACTGGCGATCAAGAGACCCCCAAAACGTCGTTTATGAGTTACAAACTCTTAGGGAAAAATACCCACAACTAGAAGGAATTTTCTTTGACGAGGAAGTCCACAATGGTAGCAAAAAATATATGCTCGAACTGACTAAAGCCATCCGCCAAAATGGACTTGATGATTTAAAATATGATGTCATGTGTGGTCAATGGCCAATGGATGAAGAAGTGCTCGACGCCATGAAAGGTGCTGGATACTACATGATAAGGCTTGGCATTGAAACTGCTGGAGAAAAAGCCGCACAGGGTATGGATTTAATGAAAAAATTTAATGTCCCACGCCTCAAGCAACTCATGGAACACGGAACTAATATAGGACTTAAGTTTTACGGAACATTTACTTTTGGCGGTGAAGGCTCAACTGATGACTGTGATAAAAAAACTCTAGCATTAATGAATGATTTGCTTGACCGGCAATTATTGTGGAGGTTTCAGCTTTCTATAAGCACACCACAACCAGGAACTCCTTTCTATAATCGTATGAAACAAAAAGGATATCTCCGTAATGTTGATTGGAAGCATTTTGACGGCGGCAACCACTGTGTCGTTGACAATCCACAATATCCAGCAGAGATGGTTATGAAAAATTTTCGAGAAGCTGAAAAATTATACGAAAAAGGGTTTGACAATCGTTATACATCTACAGCAAAAGATAACTTTCAATCGATTGAAATTAACTCCACGCGAGAAATTCTTCTTTTTCGTACTGCGCGCATGAAACAAGTGAACGATATTTTAGGGTCTCTTCATGGCCAATATAAGGATAGCCGAATTTCAGTATTGGGACAAAATACTGTAACCAAGGAACTGAAATCTAATGATTATGTAGATGATGTGTTTCTATATGGAGACGGACACTTTAATAATGATTTGTTTCCCCAACCTTTATTAAAAGACTTATCCGATAGAAAATACTCCTTAGGAGTCATTCCTTACCATAATATGTCTGGTAATGGATATGCTGATGTTAAAGCTATCGCAAAACGAATTGGAATTGAAAAAATGGTAGCAGTAAATATAGAAGGGACGGTATTTGACTTGGAAAACCCGGGTGATCAGGGACGATCACATCTTCGGTAACGAACGAAGCGGAGCAAAAGCTCCGCTTCGGGGTATTTTTTTAAATCTAAAAACAAATCTCAATTTATGGAAGAGCCCGCTAAACCTAAAAAAATCCTTCTCATTCGGTCCGCAACTAACACATTCAATGCGACAGTTAAATCTTTAAAATGTGAGTTCCGAAACTCAAAAATTGCTGTCCTGGCCCCTGAATCCGCTCGAAAAGTTCTAGAACGCGACTCTAATGTTAATTCGATTATTTCTGCTGGAGATACTAATCGAATGAGCATACTCAGCTTAAAAAATAAGGTCATTAAAGAAATGCGTTCCGGTAAATTTGATTTAGCAGTTTCACTTTATAATATTGACCACGGAATGGGCTATTCCAACATTGATTGTCTGGCCTGGGCTTCTGGGTCAAAAAGTATAAGAGGGTATAATGCGCGAGGAACATTTGTTGAATTTAATGGCTGGGGAATAATTAAAAAATACTTTCTCGAAAAAACCTCTTTCACCTGGTTTATTGTAAATACATTTACTACTATTATTTTATTTACATTTATCACGTTAGGTATTTTGTTGGAATGGGCTATCCGTCAAGTATTTGCACTTACCTCCCTAAAGAATATTCACTCTCTCAGGAAGCAAAAGGTACCCTTTCCGCAACACACAGAGACAAAAAATATTCATAGTCTTACACCCAAGGCTCATCAAAAAATTTAGTTATTGATCACAAGAAAGCCAAAAAATGAAAATTGTAATTGCCAACTCTGTCGGCATAGATTCCAACGGATACCATATGGTTCATGTGCCCTCGCGATGGTCACTAGGTGTGAAAAATTTCACCAATTGCGGATATTACCCCTGGGAATTAGCCTACACATCTTCTCTACTTAAACGTGACACCAATCATGATATCAAGTTTCTCGATGGTGTTTTAAATGCTTGGGACTTCGAGCAATACTTCGAGCACCTGAAAAAGGAAAAACCCGATTGGCTAGTAATGGAAAGTTCAACTCGAACAATTAGTGAAGACCTACGGTTAGCAAAAGCAGCTAAAAATGAATTTAATACAAAAATAATCATGACTGGCCAACACCCTATGGCACAACCAGAAGAAGTTCTAAGGGTGGCTGATTTTGTCTGCATTGGTGAATATGAATTTGCGGTATTGGATTTAGTGTTAGGTAAAAATCCAAAAAATATTCCTGGAGTCTACCCTAACCCAAGAGGAGAACTGCCGGACATCAATCTCCTCCCATTTCCAGAAGATGATGACATCCGTAGAATTGACTACCACGAACCAAATTGCCGTTTTAAACAAATACAAATGTATGGATCGCGTGGATGTCCTAGGCGTTGTAATTTCTGTGCAGCCGCAACATTGTACTACGATCAATTAAACTGGCGACCACGAAGTGTTAGCAGCATTATCGAAGAAATTAAATTTTTGAAAGAAAAATACCCGGAAATGGAAGGCGTTTTTTTTGATGAAGAAACACATAATATTCACAAAAATTTTAATATCGAACTAGCTCAAGAAATACAAAATACTGGACTAGACAACCTAAAGTATGAAGCAATGTGTGAATATTTTTCACTTGATGAAGAAGCACTCGTCGCAATGAAATCTGCCGGATATTATAAAATTCGTTTTGGTATTGAAACAGGAAGTGATCATGTAGCAAAACAAATGACTCTTGGAAAAAAACATGACCTCAAAAAATTAAGGTCTATTCTAAATTTTGGTAAAGACATAGAAATGCAGTTTTATGCGACTATAAGTGTTGGGGGGCTTGGTTCTTCTCTTGAAGAAGACCAGAAAACTGTAAACTTAATTTATGAATTAGCAAGCAAGGGTCTAATTCATGAAATTCAAGTTTCGATTAATACGCCGCAACCGGGTACAGATTTTTACAATAGCTGCATTGAAAAGGGTTTGTTAAAGAACCAATTAACTAATGAAGGATTTGATGGTAATGGCCATGTAGTAGTAGAATATCCTAATTATCGCTCAGAACAAATTCAAGAAAAACAACGTGAAGCGCTGGCTGCTTTTGATCTTGGCAAAGCAAAAGCGAATGCTTCTTCATTTATGAAAACTGCAAATGAATCACTCAAATCTATTCCAAAAAATTCAAATATTCTCATCTTAAGGTGCGCAAGACTATGGTTGATTCAAAATATTATTGAAGCAATGAATCAATTTAGAAAAACACGCGTAGACTTACTTGGACAAAATACGATAGCCGAAGAATTAAAATCTAACACAGGGATTAAAAATATTTACAATTATGGTGACGGGTTTTTCTCTCTCGACACTATCGAAGCCCATTTAATAGAACAACTTAAAAGTAAAGAATACGATTATGTTTTTTTACCAGTGGCTAATAACCATTTAGAGGGATATCGCAATGTTCTGGATGTTGCCCGACTCATTGAAGCTAAAGTTATTCTGGGTGTCTATCCAGAGGGAAATATTTTCGTAATCGAAGAAAAAAAAGAAGCTGCTATCTCTTTGGGATAAATTTTTATTTCATAGATTTTATAGTCATGTAACTTCTTTCACTTTAGAAGTAGATTGCACTGGGTTATCAGGTTTAGGGTTGACTATGTTCCGCTTTAAAAGAATATTAACTAAATTCCTATCCCTGCATGCAACAGCCATATCAATTAATCCATCGTTATCAAAGTCATGTAAAGCGATTCCTTGCGGATGCTCATCCACAACATGAGCAATTGGCGGCCAAGTAAAGGTTCCATCACCCCTCCCAAGGGAGACAGTTATTATGTCATCTGTTGAATTAGACACCGCCAAATCAGACCTACCATCCCCTGTAAAATCAGCAACAGCTACAAACTTTGGGAACGAACCAGAAGCAAAATCCTTGAGAGTAGTGAATGTCTTATCTCCATTATTCCGAATTAAAGTCATTGAATGAAGAACATTACTTGATGTGACAAGGTCATCATAATCATCATTGTCGACATCTATATTGGCAAGTGTCAGTGGCTGCCCACCCCCTTTAATAATTTTTGAGGAGTTAAAAGTGCCGTCACCTATTCCCCACAAAATCTGAACCCCTGTTTTACCTGATCCTGCCAATGCTACAGCTATATCTAAAATCTTATTATTATCATAATCACCTGTAATAATAGCTGTTGGCTGCCCTTTTACTGTAATCGGTACTGGGTTCTTAAAACGCCCCTTACCCTTTCCCAAAAGAATCATTACCTTGTGATAACGCATAGTAATGGCAAGATCATGAATCCCATCTCTATTGAAGTCTCCAGATACCATATTGATGGGGATTTTCCCTGGCTTTAAAGTTATTTTTGTCTTCTTAAAGTTTCCGAACCGGGAATTAAAATAAATATTAATAGTCTGATCTCTATAGTTCAGCACGGCAAGATCAAGGTATCCATTATTATTAAAATCTGCAGCGACAACACAAATAGGATCTTCTCCGGTTCGTATAATTATCTGATCTTTAAATGTTCCATCTCCCTTTCCTTTAAAATAAGACAGCGTATTGCCACCACTGTTTGTGACTACTAAATCTTTCTCTCCATCTCTATTAAAATCCTCAGCGATCATATAAGAAGGTTCAGCACCTGTTTGCATCGTAAAGCTAGCAGTAAATAAACGAGTCATTTTTTTACTCACCTTTCCAGGGCTAGGGCAACCAGCAATGGACCAAACTAAAATGCTAAAAAATAAAGATGAAAAAAATTTATTCATTTAAATATTTACTAGAAGGTGTGCCTATTGGAAGAAAAAAATATAATTAAGATTAGCATAGCCATTCAGCAAGAACAAATTAAAGGAGAAACCTAAAAACCACTTAAAAATTAAATTAGTTAAATAGGAAATTTAAAAAAAATATTATAAAGGGTCATCACAAAAGAAGAGATTATGAAGTTTTTCTTCACCTAAAGTGGTAGAAGGACTATGCCCTAGATATAGGCGTGTATTAGAGGGAAGTGTTAAAAGATTTTGAGAAACCGCATTAAACAAATCTTTCCAGGAAGAATTAATCCACCCCATTTAACCAGCAAAAATAGCATCGCCTGAAAAAACTGATTAAGCTACTTTGAAAGAGATTCCTCCTGCTGTGTGACCACGTGTTGAAACCGTTTCGATTTTTATTTTACCTAAAATAATTAGATCCCCTCTCTTTCTATAAAACGCAAATCACGACTCGCAGAGGGACACGGTTCTTTTTCATCAACTCATGTGTAACATTTATATGCTCTATCCAACACACTCAATCCTTCAGCATGATCTGGGTGCTTGTGAGTCAGTAAAATCATCTCTGGCTTACCACCTAGCTCACTAGTTTTTTTTATTATTGCTTCCGGATTAGCCCCAGTATCTATGATGACTGTTGCGCGTGTTTCTCGACAAATCAACAAATAGCATTTCACAGGATAGTGACCCATAAATACATTAAGACAAATAATATCAAAGCTATTTGAATCAGAGGTTTCGTTATCTGGAATCCACTGAGCGGTAGCAATCGCGACCAGAGAATGTCCGTGCAAACTGAGAGAATTAGCTATTTTAAAAATGATTTTTTCATTCGGAGTCCACTCGTAGTTTTTAATACGAACAACATCGTCCAAAGTCATTTCTGATGACTCTTCAATGTCAGTCTGGCTCCATTTTTTTCCATTTCGAGCCTTAGCTTAGAATATCACCTAATTCATCTTCTAGTTCCAAACCACTACCTTCTAATAATAGGTTGCATTAACAAAAATGACCTAGTTATCAGATTGAAGTTCCTAAATGATGTTTCTTTTAAAAAAATATTTAATAAATAGACCCTAGGATCTTTCTATTTTTTGATACGATTTGATAAATAAACTCGGCAACAAAAGCAAATCCAGGAATATTTTTATATATCCGTAGCATCCATGCCTTGTCAGACTCACAGGCTAGGGTTCTAAAAATTGCCTCTGCACCTACAAATACATTCCCATTTAGATCAACCCAATGAATCGATCGTTCGCAATCGCCAATTAAAATTTCTGGGAACCGTTCTCGAGATGACTGAAATGACAAAAACTCTACCTTGCCCTTTGTTATTTTCTTTAATCCGTCGACGCAGCGAATGCAAAAACTGCAATCACCGTCATATATTAATGTTGATCTAGCTTCATTCAAAGCAAATCTCTCAAAATATCAAAAAATCAACCAAATGATTTAAAATAATTCTCCTTGGTAGTTTAGAGTATGACCCAAATGTCTTCCAAGAAAATTTAAATAAGACTATTATATTTTTTTCATACTTCAAACTCTGTGGTCAATACAAAGTTTAAGAACGATAGTATGTAGTTAACCAACAAGGCAAATAGAAGTGCTATCAAACCCATATGATACAGTAATTGGAATTAGTACCGGTCGAAAATCACAAAAGGAGATGATTGCGCAATGGTATAGTAGTTGGGCGTGAAATTGTCAAAGATTATGGAGCATGAGTAGCGCTTATCCTACTTGTGAAGTGACTTCCAATTACAAACATAGTTTCATAAATTCTCGAGAGCAATAAGTCACTTTAATTATGCATATTCCATATTTTTTGCTTATTTCTTTAGCGTAAGAAAAATTTTTTCCTATTCAGTTTATGTTTAACCAAGAGATGTCATATACTTTTATTTCAACATTATTTCTTTAATAGATACTTTTATTAAAAAATAATTTTATTTTTATAAGGATGCGTTTCACTGAGCAGAAAAAATAATATATTTCTATAACCACGGAAGGCAACTGAACCAAAATCAAACAAAGCAGTTATAAGCTTGTTTCATAATTATAAAAGCTCGGATTCCGCCTTAAAAATTTTTAAGACCTATCAGTCCTAAATAGTGAGTTTTTCTATTTTGATTCACCTTCTAAAGTTTTTGATATTCTATCAGAAACGGTTTTATATACTTCATCAACAGAGATTGTTTCAGGTTTTTTAAAAGGTCCTTTGTAAACAAATGTAACTGAATCTGATAAACATCCGGTTTCATAAATTGGATACCCACTATGAATAGATACTATCTCACACTTAAAACACCCAGCTATATGAGTCAACCCTGAATCCATACCAATAAACAGGTTGGACCTTTTGATAAGACATGCTGTTGGCCTTAGGGGAAATCCCAAAGCGTGCACTACCGAATCGACATTAAGCATTGAATCGTCTTTGGTTCCTGTAACAATCACTTTACAGCAAAAATCTTTTATAATACGGGAAACTAACTGTTCAAATCTTTCGATAGGCCAATTTCTTAAAAACCTGGCACCAGCAGTTGTATGGGAAACCATAACAACAAAATCATTCTCTGAAATCCCATTTTTATTTAAAAACTCATTAGCTATGCTTTCATCATTTTGATCATAATAGAATTTTGTTTTTTTGTTTCCAAGCTTGACGCCTGCAATATCAGCATATCGCTGCAAAAGATGACGTTTGTCCTCATTCCACCCTTTTTTTTGGAGCCAACGTTTAATCTTTAGTATGTATTTGTTTCTACCTTTAGAAGCGAAGTCCTGGTTATTTACAACGATGTTAAATAAAATAACCTGATCATATTTTGACTTTAATTTCATCTCCTCCTCTTTCAATGATTTTAAAGTGCCATTGCCAAGGTAAGGGTAAGGAACAATTTCATCAATATTTGGGTTAAGTTCTATTATTTGTTTTAATGCGTTGTTTTTAATACCAAATATTATTTTTGAATTCGGATTCAAACTTTTCATTTCATCAACCACGACCATATTTAAGACCAAATCTCCAATACCTCCGCAGCTAGCAAAAAATAAATTTATTTTCATATTCATATCTTTATGTTTTCTTTTTGATTTATGGTCGGCGTAAACCAATAGCTGTTCTTATAGATCTAAAACCTCTGTCTAATTGATTAAGTATTATCATCACAAATTCTCCAATACTCTTCCAACCTTTTCGACGGAATAGATCGAGTAAATGTTGAGTGATTCCCGGATAAAATGGCCAAAAATGAAGATCTATCTCCTTTTTAATTTTATTATTTGGTCGGTCAAATTCTGTTGGGAAAATTACTTTGGAAGGTTCTGGGTTTTTAACTATTTTTTTATTTATAAAGGTAAGCTCCAAAGTATCTGGGATTTTGTACCATTTTTTGTAAAAAACTCTCGAGTAATTATTTGCATGTACATGAAAAAGATAAAAAATATTATTTACTTTCTTTAGTACTTTTATTTTTTTATCAAGACTTGCCTCGTAAACCTCACCTCCATTTAATGACTCAGATAGATCAGTTCCCATACCGTGAACTTCGATTACGATTTGGTTAAATAAGCCCAACACCGAATCAGGTGTGTGAAGTAATGTATCCCATTCACCTCCATCTATATCCATTTTTAAAATCAATTGCTTTTTGTGATCTATATTTTCATTTACATGGCTCTCTATAGTATTACGGTCCTTAGTTTTTTTTTCACCTACACCTTCTTTTTTGAAATGCAAGAAGTCTCTTTTAAGAGCAGCCGAGTCGACTGTATGATCATATAATCTAGCTATGGTGTTAAACTTTTCGCAAAACATCGTTTCAAAATCTGAGTTGCCACCAACCCCATATGAATAAACAACATTTATTGACTCTAACCCCGAGTTTAACAAAACATAACCACCATCTTTATCAGACCCTATGCGAATACGTTTGCTATTGGGAAAATTAAAGACTTTTAATTCTTCTAATAGCTTACCCCGTTGATCCATAATCACCCTGTTCTTTTAATTTTTATATTCTAGAATTATTTCAGAATATTATAACTATATTTTATTGTGTTCTCCAGTTAGCCGCATGGTCTAAAAAATTTTATATCTGAAAGATGACTCGTTACAAAATCTTTAATTATTTGTTTTATTTTAAAAAATATTTTTTCAAACTATATCTTAGTCTCTTAATATTATCTGGATTAGATAATTTTTTACATAATCTGCTACACTTTCCACTAGGTTTTATTCCTAAGCGCTTGCGTTATCTTTAGACCTGCGCTATTGTTTCACATTCACCAAAACCCTAAAAAATTACCATTAAGTATGATCTACTACTTAATAGTTTAACGAGTAATATCGAAACCATACTTCATAAGAGACCGACTAGAAGAATATGCCGCATATAAATCTATAAAAGAAGCTCATGAAGATGAAGAAGAAAATCCACCTGAGATAAGCGATGGTAGCGTTGAGAGTGAAGTTGACCACAACTCACATAATTCTGTTGAAGAAAAAGGAGATTCTGATGAGGAAACACTTGCAGAAGATGTTCCTCTAGAGGAAGGAGAACTGAAGTGTGAAATAGATCACCCCACAGTTCCATCTCTTGATAATTGTGATCTTTCAGAACTCGACTTATCAGACCTTGATTTCATGAGTATCAGCATACAAAACACAAATCTCACTAAAACAATTCTCAATCGGGCTAATCTTTCTAACTCCTATCTAATGAAATCAAACTTTAAAAATGCGAATTTGAACGATACAAACTTATCAGAATCTGATCTTTCAAACGCAAATCTCAGTCTAGCAACTCTTGAGGACGCAAACCTTGAAGGAAGCACTCTTAATGAAGCCAATCTGAGTGAAACGATATTAGAACGTGCGAATTTAAGAAAGTGTAAATTAATCGAGGCTAACCTTACTAAGGCGTATCTAAATGAGGTTACATGTGGTTTAGCTGATTTTAGTCGAGCAGAATTAACCGATGTAAAAGCCATAGGATCTGACTTTAATCGCGTGAAATTAAGCGGTGCCAACTTAAACAATGCTGATTTCACTGATTCTAGACTAAGCATGGCCGTCTTCTTTGAAACGAAATTCATCGGCACCAACCTTAACCGAGCACAGATCAAAGGTTCAAAGCTAGTAAAAGCAGACTTTACTGATGCTTGCCTAACCCGTGCAGATCTTACTGGAGCAGACCTTTCAGATGCAACACTTAAAGGAACAAATCTTTTGAGGGCAAAGCTTGGAGGAGCTATTTTAAGGCGCACTCATATTACCAACTCAAACCTCAAAGAAGTGGATCTCAATATAGCCGACCTTACAAGCGCCAAACTCGAAAAAGTTGAATTAGACGGAGCGGACCTTGGGCGTATAAAGCTAAATGGAGCCGTATTACAAGGCGCTCAACTGACCAAAGCAAACATCAGTAAAGGAAAACTTGCTAGTATTGACCTTTCAGGAGCTGACCTAAGTGGAGGGAACATGCGGGGAACAGATTTTACCGAAGCCAAACTGGCAGAGGTTGATTTAAGTCGAGCTGATTTAACTGAAGCAGTCCTAGAAAAGGCGGACCTTAAAAATTCTTTTCTAACAGGTGCTGATATTAGAAATGCGAATTTTAAAAAAGCCAACCTGGAGGGAAGCGATTTGTCAGGAGCAAAAATCACAAAAGCAACCTTCCAGCATGCTAACCTTAAAAACTCCAATCTTCAAAGGGCAGACCTCGAGCACGCAGATTTTTCTAAAGCAAATCTATCGCAAGACAACCTCACCGGGGCTAAACTAGCAGACGCAAANNNCTAAAGGTTATAAAAAACAGGAATGACTCTCTTTAAGACTAGAGATATAATTTCTTTATAATACCTTTTTTGAAACCTTGAATATAAAAGTCATCCAATTTATAATGTATTTCATTTTTTTTAATTAAATATTATGATGCCGATTCAAAAATGGCCCTTAATAAAACGGCCTTTAAATTCAGCGGAGGTGCTCCGATTACGTAATGGGATAGAGATACCTCAAAAACATCTTTCAGAATCTACTACAGAGAAAACTCTCCAAAGATCAAGATCTAATGGTTGGGCCATGTTCAGCCTAAATTAAATTCAAACAATTCTTCAGTTTAAAAACTCAAGAAATACTTTAAATTTCTCAAAAAAAATTACTCAGCATAAAACCATTTAATTGAAAATAGTAAATAATG
>LWDU01040360.1_pt1 | contig 14217 bp, 9 predicted proteins | sample 727161 | NCBI WGS metagenome assembly LWDU01 (sample SAMN04566230, study PRJNA314399) | hydrothermal vent metagenome | isolation source: deep sea hydrothermal plume seawater | place: Mexico: Gulf of California, Guaymas Basin | collected 2004-07-11 | reverse complement strand
CGGCGCCGCAGCGATACTGGTGAACGAGTTTCTGCGTCGTGGAGCACGAAGGGGGGAGCACGATGTCACTGAAAGCGCTTTTACTCATGCAGATGGCCCACCTGGCCAGCCTGATCGCAGCCTTCCTGCGCCGCGGCTAGGGCTGGCTCTTGAACCGAGCCGCCTGACAGGGAGGCGGCCAGGCCCGGCCAACCGGGGGGTCGCCCGAGTAACTTTGAGCGCCCCCGGGCGAAAAAGTACACGAAAAGGTCCCCAACTGCGCCTGATTGCTGAATAAGTGGCCCATGCTCCCGTCATAGAATTGATCGTGGAGCCGGAAGCTCGCCAATGCCTCGAGGGCCGAAAGGCCGGATGGGGCTGTAATCCCCCTGATCGGGGGTGAGCGAACAGCCGGTATGGCAACAGGCTCAGCAACATAACGAGAGAGCGATAATGACGGGAAACAGCATACTTGAATCAGACTGCCTTTTGCCCGACCAGTACATGGCCCTGGTGGGTGGGGGCGACAACCTCAGCGGCGAGCGCCGCCTGATGCTTGCCGTGCTCGAAGACGCCCTGGACCGCTACCGCCGCTTCGCACTGGCCCGCGATCCGCGCGGCCGCGCCGAGTACCAGCGCGCGCGCGAGTGGATAGACGACGACGAGCGCGAGTGGCTGTACTCCTTTGAGAACGTCTGCGAGGTAATGGGTTTTGACGCCACCTACCTGCGCGAGCGCCTCGCCCACGCCTACCCCAGCCGCCGCCTGAGCATAGGACGCGAGCCGCAACTGGTGCCGCTCGGTGACCTGCCCGAGTTCGAGGACGGCGTGGCCGACATCGCTGAGCCGCGCGAGGTCAGCGTCGACGAGTTTGACCAGGTAGCCTGATGGCTGCCTGCCCCGGGGGCGCGGTTGACGCGGCTCAGGCCGCGCCTGCTGCTTGCGCCTTCTGTGCGGCCAGCTTGTCTTCGTCTGCCACCAGCCCTCGCGACGCCAGCAGGAACAACACTATGGCCCCCAGGTTGGCCAGCAGGCACAGTTCTATTGCGTGGCCGAGATCACCGCTTGCCTCGCTCATCCGTCCAACGGTGTAAGGGCCCATGGCCAGGCCTATGAAGGTGAGCATCAACAGGTACACGGCCGAGGCCACCGCCCGCATGCGCGGCAACACGAGGTCCTGCACCGTGGAAACCGCAGCTCCCAGCCACAATCCATTGGCCGTCCCCGCGCCCACGTACAGAGCGTAGGCCATGGTGAGCGAGTCGGTCCGCACCATGGCCACAACGAAGGGCAGCGGCAGCAGCGCCGCCACCACCGCAAAGTACAATCGGCCCTCGGGTTTACGCGCACGCCACCAGTCGGCGGCAAAGCCCCCGAAGGTGGCACCCGCCCAGCCCCCCACGGCGGCAATAAGTCCCAGCGTCTTGCCAGCCTCGCCCGCCGACAGGTCAAAGTTCCGCAGGAACCACGGCACCACCCAGAACCCCGCGCCGTAGCTACCGAACGACAGCAACGAAAATCCGAGCACGGCCGTGCGCAGGGAACGCGCGCGAAAAATCGTGGAAAAAGTCACCGGGTCGCCCAGCGCAAGGTTCTGCACCCAGCAGGCCGACGCGTACACGCCCACCCCCAGCGCCACCCACTGTACCGGGTCGCCCAGCCACAGCGTGAGCAGCCAGGCCGCCATGGCCAGGCCCGCGGCGGTGGCGGCGTTGCCCGCGAGCATGGCGCGCGAAGCCCCCGCCCGCGCCAGGGTCAGCACGGCAAAAGGCGGCAGCACCTTGGCCAACTCGTTGAGCAGCACGCGGCCAGGGCGCTCTTCTTGGCCGGCGAGTTCTGCGGCCGCGGCTTGAACGGCCGCAGGGCCGTCGCCCGCGCCCCTGCGCGGCTCTCTCAGCGTACGTACCCAGGCCGCCAGCAGCAGGCCGGGCATGCCCACCACCATGAACGCCGCCTGCCAGCCGGCCAAGCCCAGCGGCGCGTTGCCATCGGGCCAGGCCTGGTTCCAGTTGTCGACCACCGTGCCGCCCACGTACAGTCCCAGGCCCACACCTATGTAGAGGCCGCTTGAGTAGATGGCCATGACCGTGGCCCGACGCTCGGGCGGAAACCAGTCCGATAACAGCGAATATGCCGACGGTGACGCGCTGGCCTCGCCCACGCCCACGCCTATGCGGGCGCCGGCCAGCTGGGCAAAGTTACCGGCCAAGCCCGAGGCAGCCGTCATCAAGCTCCAGGTCGCCAGCCCCAGCGATATAACGGTGCGGCGAACCCACACGTCGGCCAGTCGTCCCAGCGGAATGCCGAACACCGCGTAGAAGACCGCGAAGGCGGTGCCGTAGAGAAAACCAATCTGCGAGTCGCCCAACCCGAGGTCAGCCTTGATGTCTTCGGCGAGGATGGCCAGCACCTGCCGGTCAAGAAAATTAAAAACGTACACCAGCACGAGCACGCCCAGCACGTAGCAGGCGTAGGGACCGCCCGGACGGTCTCTGTCGTTACCCGAGTGATCGTTGCCGGGGTGATGTTTATGCGGCGGCTTTATTACGTGGATCCTGCACAGTTGGGGGCGGTACTACAGCTGCGGCGTGGTGCGGTGGGCGCGCGACGCATACAATGCACGGGTGCCAGCCTCACGCCAATCCTACCCCTTGTTTATCGCCGGCGCGGCAAGCTGGTTTACCGCCTGGGGAATGCAATCGGTGCTGCTGTCGTGGCTGGTGGTTGGCGAGCTGGGTGCCGACGCGGCGGTGCTCGGGCTGGTGCAATCGGTAGCCATGCTGCCCTCGCTGCTGCTGTTGCTGCCTGGGGGAGTGCTGGCCGACCGGCACGACCGGCGCCGGCTGCTGTGGATGTCACACACGGGTGCGAGCCTGGTGGTGGCCGCCCTGGCCGTGGTGGTGGCCCTGGGCAAGCTCTCGCTGGCGGCGGTGTTCGTGTTTGCCGCCTGCATGGGAGTGGCCGTGGCCTTCGTGCTGCCGTCGCGCGATGCGCTGCTCAACGACGTATCGGGCGGCGACCTCATGCGCGCGGTGACCGGGCTGACGCTCACGCAGTGGAGTGGCCACGCACTGGGCGCGGCCGCCGGTGGGCTGGCGCGCTGGATGGGAACCGCCAACGCGCTCGCGCTGCAGTCGGCCGTACTGCTGCTGGGCGTGCTGCCGCTGCTGCGCTTGCCCGGCAGCGGGAACGATGGGCGCGAGAGAGACGACAGCGCGTCGGCGTCGGACGACGGCTCTGCCACGAGCGCCCTCGCCGAAATACGCGAGGGCTTACGCGAGGTTTACAATTCGCCGACGCTGCTGAGCGTGCTCGCACTGACTACCAGCGTGGGCGTTTTTTTCATCGGCCCTTATATCGTCGCCTTCCCCCTGCTGGTGCGCGACTACTACGGCGGCGACGTGGCCCAGCTGGCCCTGCTCACAATGTGTTTTCCGCTGGGCACCATCGCCGGCTCGCTCTTGCTGCTGGCCAGGGGAGGCATACGTCGCAAGGGGCTGGCGCTGGTGTGTGCGCTCGCTACGGGCACCGTCTTCCTGGCGCTCATTTCGCTGGGGTTGCCCTTCGAGCTGATGCTGGTGGTGGTGGCGGCCTGGGGCCTGGGCGCTGCCGTCAACATCAACTGCAGCCGCACGATATTCCAGCAGGGAGCGCCGCCAACCCACCGGGCCCGCGTGCTGTCGGTCTACTCCATGGGATTCATGGGGTCGACACCGCTGGGCACCCTGCTCTGCGGCCTGCTCGCAGAGCAATGGGGGCCGCTGGCCGCCTGCGGCATTCTGAGCGCCTCGATGGCGGTGGCCATAGCGGTCGTTGTTACCTTTACCCCCATCCTGCGCATCCGCTGACAGGGCGTGGGCGACCCGTGATCTATGGCCGGGGGCGCGGGCAAAGCCATATCTATGGACAGAAAGGCCGCGGTGTGCGACTTTTGACCGGAGCCAATGCCGCCCGCTGCGACCCGCTCCCCAGCTGCCGCGATGAGAACATTACCCGCGCGTTCGTACTTGTTTCAGGCCCGGATACTCGCCGTCCTCCTGTTGACTGCGCTGCTTCTCCAGGTCGTGACCGAGAACACCGCCCGGGCCCAGTCCTGCCCGGCCGCGGTAACGGCAAACTACTTTGAGCGCTACGTCAACGTTATGGGTGTGCACCTGTTCGCCACACCATCGGTGAGCGATGCCAAGCTCGAACACGCGGCCGCTGTTATGGCTCAGTATCTCGACAACGATGAAGACGGCGTAGCCGACGAAGCCGCGATGCTGGCCGCGATGGTTGCCGCCGACGCATCCATCTTCATGTTCGCCAACGAGAACGACGCCAACTCGGCCACCAACGACGACGCGCTCATGGACTCGCTCACCTTCCAGGACCTCTACGCGTCCGAAACCGTGATCGGCTATCCCGGCTCGACCAACCAGTTCGACTTCGCGCTCGAAGAAGTCCTGCACCTGGTCACCTCGATCGGCTGGGCCAGCGCCTACCCGTCGGTGTTCGGCGAGCACGCGGGCTCCACCCTGGCGCTGGCCATGGACACCGCCCGCGGCGGTCACTTTGAAGAAAGCAGCAACGATGACTGCGACGGTGGCAGCCAGTGCGCGCTACCGCCCGGCGGCAACTACCCGGCCGGCGCGTGGTACACCTACGACGACCCCACCTGCGACTACAGCTGCATGGCGACCGAGTACATCTACTGGGCGTTAACCTCGCTGCTCGGCGGCCAGCAGGCGTCCGGACGCCCCGGCGATATAGTGGCCGAGTGGCAACTGGCCACGCCCGCGCAGGTGCAGGCCAACGACACCGCCATCACCAATCTCCTTACCGCCCAGGGCTACGCGCTGCCCACCGTGCTGCCCGACGGCAGCTACGCGCCGGGCGTAGGGCCGGCCATCGACAACCCCTGCGGCACTCCCGGCGGAGGCCCGGGGCCCGGCGGAGGCGGCGACTCGGCTGGCTGCGCAAAAAAACTCCGCAAGCTGATGACGAAGTACGTCGGCTCGACCGTCAAGACCCTGGGCAAGTGCGTGGACGGCGTCAACCGCGGTAAAACGATCGGGCCCTGCCCTGACAGCAGGACACAGGACAAGCTCGACCGCGCCGCCGGCAAGCTGTCGGCCGACCGCATCAACGCGGCCTGCGCGCCCGAAGACCTCGCGGCGGTTGGGCTTGCCGGCGACTGCGCGGCTGCCAGCACCGGGGCCCAGGTGAAGAATTGCCTGGCCACGGCCGGTGACACGGCCACCGACACTATGCTGGACCTTGAGTTCGCAGACGCCACGGCCAGCAGCGAGATGGCCGACCAAGCGCTGGCCCGTTGCCAGCAGGGCCTGGCCAGGGCCGGGGCAAAGTACGGCTCGGGTCGCGCCAGGACCCTGGCCAAGTGTCTCGCCCAGCGCGACAACGGAAAGGTCGACTCCTGCCCTGACTCAAAGGCGACGAGTAAACTAGCCAAGCTGCTGGCGAAGCTCGAAAGCGGCGTGGACAAGAAGTGTAGCAACGCCCAGGCGGCCGCGCTGGCCGCCACCGCGGTTCCAGGTTGGAGCTGCGCAGCCTCGGCCACAACCGCCCAGCTGGCCGACTGCCAGTCGGTGGGTCACGACAGCGCCGTGGACACTCTCCTGGCTACCCTCCCCTGACAAGGCTCAATTTTCCCACTCCAGTCCCACGCCTATATAGTTGCCACCCATGTGGTAGACGCCGGGGATAATAAGCGCCTCGGACGCGTCGATATTCCTGTCGTCGGGCACCCCGTAGCCGAACGTGAAGTCCACGCGCAGATTCTCCAGGTACAGGCCCGCACCCATGCCGATCTTCCAGTCGCTCACATCCATGAGCAGGGGGCTTACCCCGCCGTCTGAAATAATGGGGTTGGCGTAACCCACGCCGCTGCGCAGCTCCCAACGCTCGCTCACGCGGTATGACCCGCCAAAAGCGTACCGCCACTCGTCGGTCCCGCCGGGCACGAAGGGCGCGTCGAGCTGTGGAGTTTCGGCGAAGTGGATTTTAGACCTGCCCATGGAGTCGGCGCCGGTCCAGCGTAGGGCTGAGTGCAGTACGGCCCGCTCTCCCAGCGACCAGCTCGAGCCCAGGTAGGCCTGTGCCGGCATGTGCAACTGCAGGTCCAGGTCCTGCCTACCCGACGGCGACGGCGCCGAGCCGTCCAACCAGATCATGCCCGGCGTTCGCAGGCCCACGGTGAGATCCCAGCCTTCACGCGGCTGCCAGGCAATGCTGCCGTTGGCCTGTATACCCGTGCCCCGCATGACGTAGCGCGTGGGGCCAAGCGGCGTAGGGTAATGCGCGCGCAGGTAGGCCAGCAGGGGGGTGATCGCGAAGCCCACCGACAGGTTGTCGCTTAAGCGACGGGCCACGGCCGGTCCCATGCTAAGGATGCTCGACTCGGCGTAGAATTTTTCAGGGCCGAAGCCGGGGATCGGATCAAAGTTATTGCTCGCGCCCACGCTGCCCGCCACCCTCGGTGCGGCGCTCGTAGTTGACCAGGGCCGCCGGGTTGACCGACACCGCATAGGCCGGCGAGACCGGCCGCGCAACGTTGGAGCCCATCATGCCGGCCTCGGCTGCGCCCACCCCGGGCGCGATCAGGTTGGACGCCAAAGCGCTCGCGGGCAACATCACGGCCAACAGTGGCGCCAACACCATGCAGGCGAACGTCATCAAACTACTCCCTCTCATGCCCTCTCCTTCGCACCGGTCCGCGCGGGCGCGCGGCAAAAGCTGTTTCTAGCCGCTTGTCGCGGCCACGCAAAGTCCAGGCCCCCTGCCTTTTTGACACGGGAAGGCGCGCAACCGAGGATTGGCTGATGCCTCAACTTGAGAAGACCGGTGCCGTGGCTTTCTGGAAAAAATACGACCGCAAGGCCGTGCTGCGCCAAGCGCAGATCGCTGACGAAATGGGCTACCACTCCTTCTGGTTACCCGAGGCCTGGGGCTACGAGATCTTCAGCCTGCTCACCGAGATCGCCACGCACACGAAGAACATCCAGCTCGGCACGGGCATAATCAACGTCTTCAGCCGCTCGGCAGCACTGGTGGCCATGCACGCGGCCACGCTCGACGAGATCTCCGAGGGGCGCTTCATACTGGGCCTGGGCACGTCGGGTAAAAAAGTCGTGGAGGGCTTCCACGGCGTCGACTACCGCAAGCCACTCACGCGACTGTCGCAGTACATCCGGGTCGTCAAGACCCTGCTCGCCGGCGAACGGCTGGACTCGGCCGGCGCCGACCTGTGGGAGTTTCGCCACTTCAAACTCGAGATGACGCCCGCCCGGGCCGACCTGCCAGTGTACTGCGCCTGCCTCAACGACAAGGCCATACGCATGGTGGGCGAACTCGCCGACGGCTGGATGCCCACCTTCTGGCCCTGGCAGCAGATCGGTCGCGGCCGTGAGCTGCTGGCCGAAGGCGCAGCGCGCTCAGGCCGGTCGGCCGACGACATCACCATTGCGCCCTTCACCACCGCCATGCCCATGCCCGATCGCAAGAGTGGACACGACATGGCGCGCGGACTCATCGCGTTCTACATCGGCGGCATGGGCGACTACTACCACGCCCTGCTCAGTCGCATGGGCTACGCCGATAACGCCGACCTGGTGCAGGACCTCTACGTGAAGGGCAAGCGCAAGGAAGCTGCTGCTGCCATAAGCGAAGAGCTGCTCGAAGCCCTGGTGATTGCCGGTGAGCCCGACCAGTGCCGCGAGCAACTCACCGCGTGGCGCGAGGCCGGCGTGCAGTTGCCCGTACTCACCCTGCCAAGCGGCGCGCCACCGGAAATAAGCGAAGCGCTGCTGCAACTCATGGCCCCTGCGTGAAACGAGCGGCCGCGCAGGCTGCGGCGCTCGCCCTCGTGCTGGGCGCGCTGTTTCTGCCCGGCTTGCTCCTGAACCTGGCGACGCCTGCCCCGGGTCTTGTCCTGCACCCCACGCCGCTTGCCATGCTGGCCACCGCGCTCACCGGCTGGGCCCTGCTGATCGCACCCGGCTGGTTGCTGGCGAGGGTCAGTGGCACGGGCCACGGCGGCCAGGCCATCGAGAAACCGGCGCTGTACTTCGTATGTTCACTGGCGTTGCTGGTACCGCCGGTGGCCCTGACGGTGTCGCGTGGACAGCCAGCGTCGGATTTTCTGCCACTGCTGGTGGCCGAGCTGCTGGCGCTGGCCGTTGCCGGTAGCTTAACGCGCCCGCGCGGCCGCGAACGCGCTACCCCCAGCGACAATCCACCGGGCAGGCTGTTGCCGCTGCTCGTTGCCGCCTGCGCGCTGGCCTGCACCTGGGCGTCGCTGGAAATGGTGACCATGGGTAGCGTGGACCGCTGGTGGTACCTGGCCTGGATACATTGGCTGGGCGAAGGCCGGGCGGCCGCCGGCGGCGATCCGTTGCTGGGCACCGCCACCGTACTGCCACGCTTCACCAGCGGCGCGTGGCTGCCCGCGCTCGCTGCCTGGGCCGAACTGGCGCGGGTTGATCCCGCCTGGTTGTACCACCGCGCGGTGCCACTGCTGGTAGTGCCGCTTTCGTTTTCGGCAGCCATGGTACTGGCACGATCGCTGTTCGGTCGCAGCCGTGCGGCCTGGCTCGCACTGCTGATCACCGCGTTGGGATGGATGACCGGCTGGCTGATCGCGCTGCTTGCACGCGCGCCCGAAGACAAGATCGTGGCCGCGGTGGTGGTGGCGCCGGTCGTTCTGGGCGCGTTCCTCACCCGTGCACGCGGCGGCTGGCGGCGTTGGCTGCTGGTCTACGCGCTCGGGCTGGTGGCCCTGGCTGCTACCCACGCGTTGGTCTACGCGCTGGTACTGATGGCCGTGGTGGCACTGGCGGCAGTGCTCGTAGCCGGAGGGCGTTGCCGCGGCCGCAACGCCGCGGTCATGCTCACGCTCGCGCTCGTCATTGCTGCGTGGCCAGCGCTGACCGGCCGCATGACGACCGCGCCACTGGCCCGACAGGACGCGCTGTCGGCTGACTCCACTCACCCGGTGGCCCGCGTGCACCTTGCGCGCGAGCGCTTGCTGCAACTGGGAAGCAGCAGTGCCACCAGCCCCGCCAGCGCGCCCGGCTACATTGTTAACCCACGCCTGTTGCTGCACCCGCTGGGGCTGCTGTCCCTGGCCTGCCTGCCGCTGTTGTGGCGGCGGCGACCCTACGAGCGCCACGTGCTGCTCACCCTCAGCGCCGTCGCGCTACTCGTGGCTTTCCTTCCACCGCTGCCCTGGTTACTGGGACTCGCGGTGACCCCGTGGATGGTGCACCGGGTGTTGTGGTTATTGCCCGCGGCTGCGCTGCTCGCCGTAGGCCTGGACGAAGCCAGTCGCCGACTGCGAGCAACCGCCTGGCTACCCGCACTGCTGGCGTTGGGCCTGGCCTTGCCGTTTGCCTCTTCACACCTGGCCGACTTTACCCGCGTACGCGCAGCCCACGCACTGCCCGATACGCCGTCTTTCAACGGGCTGATGACCGCGCTCGGCGGCCTGCCAGCCGACGCGCTGCTGCTGGCCGCACCCGAAATCTCGGAACGACTGGCAGCGCTGGGTGGCCCGCGCGTGCTGGCTGCCTCGGACAGGGCGACGCTGGTGTTCGCCGGCCACCGCCGCTCGGCCAACGCTCGCCTGGCGGCTCGGGCGCGGGCGGCCGCGGGGCTGTGGCGACCAGGCAACGGCGCGCCCACTCCCACGCACCTGCTCTACGACGGCAGCGGCCCGGCCGGTCGCTACTGCCAACGCGTGATCTACGAAAGCGACGACTACCAACTGTGCAGTTTTGCCGCCGCCGCCCCCGAACCCGGCATGGTCCTGGCCGTAACGACTGGTGGCGAGACAGGCCGGGCCGCCGACGGCTCACGCTTTGACTGCCGTCCAGGGCTCGAGCGACGAGGCGGCAGGTTGCTGTCTCCACGCCCCGGCCCCTGGTCGGCCCGCATGCCCGGCCTGCACTGTCGGGTGTCCCTGGCCGGAAGCCAACCCGCACCACGCCTGCAACTGGGCGCGCTCACCGGCAACACCCACGAAAGTTGGATAGTGTCCGTGCGTGGCCTCCTCAAGGACGAGCAGCGCTGGAACCTGCGCGGCGAAATCGCGGTTACAAACGAAACGAGATTGAAGCTCGACCTGCCGCGGGCCAGCGTAGATGAGCTCGAGCTCTCCATCGTCCCGACCATGCTGCCGTTTGTAAAACTCGACCACCTCCTGCTGAGCGCAGCCGACGCGCAGGAAAAAACCTCTCGATGACTTCCGAGTCGACAACAACGCCCACGCCTTCGGGACGTCGACGAAGCCTGCTGCAGGTGGTGGCTGTCTGGATCGCGGCGCTTGTCGCACCCCTGGTCGGTAGCGGCACGGCAGTGCTGACGGCGGTGCTGGCCGTGCTCGTTCTTCCCGGCGCTTTCTTGTTGCGCGCGATTGGCAGCAGATCGGCGGGCGACTACTCCCTTGCCGACGACCCGCTGGCGCGCCCGGCAATCGTCATCACCCTGTCGACCGCTCTTTGCGGGCTGAGCGTGCTGGCCTGCACTGCGGCGGCTCTGCCCATGCACGCGGCCCTGCTTACGCTAATGCTTGTTACCCTAGTGCTGGCGGCCCTTCCGTCGCGCGGCAGCGCCCGCCAGCAAGCTGCCAGCCAGGCAGCCGCAAGCCAGGAATCTGCCGGGCTGACAAGCAACGAGAAGCTGCTGTTGCTGCTGCTCGCGGCGTCGGTGCTGCTGCTGGCCGCGATGGCCGCGTCGGGTGCCAACATCGCGCGCGACCGCATGTGGTACATGGCGTTCATCACCCGCCTGGCCGACGGAAACGCCATGGGCATGGGGGAGCCCTTCTTCGGCAGCGGACTGGTACTGCCGCGCTTTGCCGGCAACGCCTGGATCTCAACGCTCGCCGCCTGGACCGGGCTGGCTCGAGTTCCCACGCCCCTGATCTTTGAGCAGGTGGCACCGGTGCTGCTCGCGCCCCTGTGCGCGTCGGCCGCTTACGCTCTGGGACGCGCCCTGTTCGGCAATCGCAGTGGCGGTATCGTGACCGCTCTCTGCACTGTCGCGGTGATGCTGGCGACACGCTACCCGTTTTTCTCGCCCGAACGCTACGCCCCCTTCGGTCGCCTGGCCGAAGACAAGACGGTGGCGCTACTCATCTTCGCACCGACTGCGTTCGCCTGGCTGCTCACCGTTCTGCGGCGTGGCATCGCCGACGCGCGCCAACTGTTGACCGCCGCCCTGCTGCTGGTGGCGGTGGCCCTGTCGCACGCAATCGTCTACCTGGCCTTGATAGCCTGGACGGCAGCTGCCCTGCTCACCGGCTTCGCCCAAGGTGGACAGGCGCGCACACGCACGGCCGTGGGCCTGCTGGTGTTGCTGCTGGCCCTGCCGCCTGCGTTTTCGGGACTGGCGGCCAGGCAGGGGCCGGCCGGGGGCCTGTCGGCGACGAGCATGGCCGAAACCGACCCGCTCGACCCGGTGGTAAGAGCCCACCTGCGCATGCAACGCACGGTACAGCTCCCCCTGGGCGGGCCGGTCACCAACCCGCGCCTGCTCGACGACCCCTTGTTGATACTGGCGCTGGCCGCCGGACTGGCGGCCTGCCTGCTCGACCGGCGCAAGGCCTGGGCACGCCTGCTGCTTGCGGCCTGCCTTGGGTCGCTGCTGCTCGCCTTCACGCCGTTTCTGTCGCCCTTGTTCGGGCGAGCGGTCGTACCCTGGATGGCCTACCGCGCCTTGTGGCTGTTGTTGCCCGGCCCACTTCTGGCCGCAGGCCTGCTCGAGCTGCCGCGCCTGATCGTTTTGCCGCGCATGAACACGAGCGGGCCCCTGCTGCTGCTCACCCTGCTGGTGCTCGCTTTCAGCCTGCCACGTTTTCCCTGGGCCCGCCTCTCCGCGGTCCAGGCCCACGCCGACACGCAGCTGCAACCCGACCGTGACACGCTCGAACTGCTCGACGAACTAGCGGCCCTGCCGCCCGACTCCGTGATCGCAACCGGGCCCGGCCTTTCCGAACTGGTACCGGCTTACGCGGGACGCTACGTGCTGGCCTTCTCCGACCGCGGAACGGTAGTCTTTTCGGGATCAAGAAAAACCGGCAACAGGCGACTACGCGCAGCGGCTGCCTTGTTGGGCCTGCGAGGCGGCAGCCGCGGCATGCGCAATCGCCTGGCTGCCACCTGGAAGGTGAGCCACGTGGTCACCGAAGGCCAACACTGCGATCGCAAGGGCGCGCCTTTGTTTTCGAACCAGCGCTACACACTTTGCGCCGAGCGCTACCACCACAAGGCCGACCATCAACTGGACCTGACCACCGCCGTGGCCTCGGCTTCGGGCTACGCGACTCCCGACTACGCGACTCCGGGCAGTGAACTCCGAGTGCTGGCCGGGCTGGGCCGCGGGCTATCCTGCGATCCGGTGCCCGAACTGCTGGACGGCGTTGCGCGCTGGCGGCGCGGCAGCCGATGGCAGGGCAGCCCCCTGTCGATTCGCTGCACGGCCGATTTTGAAACTCCGCGGGACCTTTCGCGGCTGCGCATAAGCGCGAGACTGCCGCGTGCCGGCGAGGCGCTGGTATACCGCGTGCTTATGCGCGGGCCGGGCCAGCGCTTGCGGAGGCACGGGGCCCTGGAGTTCAAGGGAAATCCACACGGCGAGATCCGCCTGCGAGCCCGCGCCGTCGACCGAGTCGAAATAACGCTCGCGCCGGCCTACCTGCCCTACTTGAACCTGGAGTCATTGGAGCTGATCGAACGCGGGCCGTAAAAGCGCCGGGCGATTGGGCCCCCGGTCAGCGGCAGCGCAGCCTGTCGCCCGAGGGGCTGTAGCGACAGCTTGAGCTGGAGGCGCTCCAGCACGTGGTCGCCGCTCCCTGGCCTAGCGAGACACGGGTTTCGAGAAAGCTTCCCGAGGTGGCCGAAAGGTCAACGTCTTGCGCCTTGGCCGTAAATCTCCATCCGCCGTCGCGCAGCCTGAAGCGCAGTGTCCGCAGGCCACCGAAAAGCTCTGGCTGCCTGGTCTTGAACTTCCACGAGCGGGCTTCACCCGTGCGTGGCGACCTGCGCCACAGCTCCGAGGCCTGCGCGGGATCAAGGGCGAGCGTGGTCAGCACGCCATCGGAGTCGACTAGTTCAAGCAACAGCAGCTTGGAAGCCGGCCCGTCTCCCCACTGCGTTTCGTCGACCACGAGATCGTTGATCATGACCTTGGGTGCCGACTGGTCACCGGCCGGCGCAAGCAGTTTTTTGAGCACCACCGTTCTCAGAACAGCATCCTGGGCGTCGGAGCTGTCCGGGCACAGGTCGCAGACGTTGCCCCTGCCGTCGCCATCACTGTCGGCCTGGTCGGCCGCGCTCTCGTGCGGGCAGTTGTCGCAGGCATCGCCCACAAGGTCAGCGTCGCTGTCGGCCTGGTCGGGGTCAAAGACCAGCGGGCAGAGATCCTGGTCGTCGGGTACACCGTCGCCGTCAACGTCGCACAGCGAGGGTTGCACCGTGTTCACGCAGGCGCCGGTGGGCGAGTCGCAGAAATCAACCGTACAGGTATCGCCATCAGAGCAGTCGAGCAGCGAGCCGCCCACGCACACACCGGCCACGCAGCTGTCCAGTGTTGTGCAGGCGTCACCGTCGTCGCAAGCCGCAGCGTTGGGTAGGGAAGTACAACCAGAACCCGGACTGCATGAATTATCGGTGCACGGGTTGCCGTCGTCGCAGTCGGGCAAGCCGCTGCCCACGCAAACGCCGGCCGCGCACTGGTCGGTCAGCGTGCAGGGCTCACCGTCGTCACAAGCGACCGCGTTGGCGGGGTTGAGGCAGGCGCCGCTTGCCGGGTCGCAGGAATCATTGGTGCAGGGGTTGCCATCTGAGCAATCCGCCGGGCTGCCGGGCAGGCAGGCTCCAGCCCCACACTGGTCGGCCAGGGTGCAGGGATCGCCGTCATCACAAGAGTCGGTGTTGTTGATTGAGCCGCAGCCCTGTCCCGGCGTGCAGAAGTCATTGGTGCACGTGTTGCCGTCATCGCAGGCGAGCAGGCCGCTGCCCAGGCAGGCGCCGGCCGTGCACTGGTCGGTCGGCGTGCAGGGGTCACCGTCATCGCAGGCGGCGGTGTTGGCCTGGTGCACGCAGGCTCCTGTCACTAGATCGCAGGAGCCGTCGGTACAGGCGTCACCGTCAACGCACTCGGCGTCGAACAGGCAACCGGGGTCGTCGATGACGGCCACGAATGCGTCGGTTCCGCCAGCGAGAGTGGGTTGCAAAGGGC
>LWDU01000486.1_pt1 | contig 14223 bp, 13 predicted proteins | sample 727161 | NCBI WGS metagenome assembly LWDU01 (sample SAMN04566230, study PRJNA314399) | hydrothermal vent metagenome | isolation source: deep sea hydrothermal plume seawater | place: Mexico: Gulf of California, Guaymas Basin | collected 2004-07-11 | reverse complement strand
GCCTGGTTTTAAGTACTGATCACGCAACTCATTTAAGCGACCCGGGGTGCTCCGATTCTCAAATTTGCACAGGATGTCTTGGATTAGGAACAGACATAGACCTACTAAACGTAGCTAACTCCGTACCTCCACTAATAGGACAATCTTTCTCAGTTTCTTCGGTTAACGATTTGTGTATACTTGAATTTGATTTCGAAGCAGGTGGTGATAGTATTTCGTTTAACTATGTATTCGGATCAGATGAATACCTAACTTGGGTTTTTCCTTTCTGGACCTGGTATTTCTGGCCCTTTTGCATCTCCTGCAGGGTTCCCTGATGGAGCAGTAAACATAGCTGAGGTACCTGATAGCGACCCGCAACTGCCAGTTACAATTAGCTCCGTAAACAACGTAACTAACGTAGAATACTATATAAACAATCCTGGAAATTTAGGCATTTGCATAAATGGATATACTGAAACATTCACAGCTTCAGCATCTGTCCAGTGTGGTGAAACATACCACATTAAACTAGCTATTGCAGATGGGTCTGATAATGCACTTGAGTCATTCGTAGTTCTAGAAGAAGGTAGTTTTACATCAAATGCAATAGATATCGTTGCTGACGCATCACTTGAAGGCGCAGAAATATTCTTAGGTGACACAACAGTTGTGGAAGGGTGTAATGATGCTGTATTTACAGTAATAAGACCTGACGATACTGAACTAGACACTATATACTTAAATGTATACGGTACGGCAACAATGGGAGGAGATTTCAGCTCTATTTTCTCAATAGTAATTATGGAACCAGGTCAAAGCGTTGCAGAAGTATACCTTGGCGTTATTAACGACAATGTAAATGAAGATCCTGAATGGGTTACTGTTGAGTACCAATATATAAACGACTGTGGAGACACCATTATTTCGAGTGCTACGATTGTAATCTTAGATCCAGAACCTATCACCCTTTTCACAGCTCCAGTAGGTTGTCTCGACGCAGCGGGAAATATTGAACTCATCGTCGACCCTTTGAGCGGATATGCTCCATTCTATTATCAGTGGGACACCGCTGAAAATGACACCCTCAACGACTTCACTTACAATACTAGCTTTATCCCAGGTACTGCTACAGTCATAGTCACTGACATATGTGGATCTATAACAGATGCTTCCATCTCTTGGGAAATTTTAGATGATTTCATAGGTGAAGATGAAACCATTTGCTTAGGCCAAACCTCAACCGTCCCCACAGAAGGTGGCACAGGTGGGTTTAGTGAAATCCTGACTGAGATTGAAGATCCTGATGGCAATATGGTTTGGGTCAGCATAGTTGGAGCCTCTCTGGACACCGTCCTTGTTTCATTCCTAGATAATATCGATGAGGTAACGGGGCTTTATGATGGGCTCTACAATACCGGATCTGGTGGTGTAGGCTCTATCGAAGTCCAACTTGTAGACGGCTGTGGCAATATTACCTACAGCACACTTTCCGTTGAAATTTGTGAACTAGAATTCTTCAACGTTTTCACTCCTGGTGGTCCCATAAGTAGTGCTGGCATAAATGACACTTTTGAGATTTTGGGCCTTCAAGGATATCCTGGCAGTAAACTTGCTGTTTATGATAGATGGGGAACTCAGGTTTACTACAACTCTAACTTCCAAGGAGGTTGGCGTGGGATAAATAACAAAAATGGAGATCTACCAGGTGGAACTTATTATTTTACGCTTTCTGTAAACTACGTGGGGGTAGATCCGTTAGAATACACAGGGGATGTTACTACAGACCTAAATGTTGAAGGAGTCGTTACCTTCTCTGGAAGCGTGATGCTTATCCGATAAGAGATTTCCCAGTCATCTCTGAGGGCTGTGCGATATCTAGTAGGGCGAGAATAGTTGGGGCAACGTCAGATAGCTTACCATCATTCAGAAATTTTACATCGTCTGAAATCACGATCACCGGAACTGGATTTAATGTGTGTGATGTATGTGGGGAGCCGTCTGGATTTACCACCTTGTCGGCATTACCGTGGTCGGCAATAATTACGAACTGATATCCATTTTTCACACCTACATTGATCACTTCAGAGAGACAATCATCTGTAGTCTCAACGGCTTTTAGTATTGCATCGTATATGCCAGTGTGACCTACCATATCTGGGTTAGCAAAGTTGAGACAGATAAAATCAGCTCTATCGGCATTCATCTCGCCACTCACTAATTTAACGAGTTTATGAGCTGACATTTCTGGCTTGAGATCGTACGTAGCGACTTTAGGACTGCTCGCCATCAGACGATTCTCTCCAGAGAAAGGATCTTCTAGGCCGCCATTAAAAAAGAAGGTGACATGAGGATACTTCTCTGTTTCAGCGATACGGAGTTGTGATAGACCCGCTGATGAAATAACCTCACCTAACGTTTTATTAAGATTAGGCTTGTCGTATATAACGTTTACTCCCTGAAACTTCTCATCGTAGTTCGTCATCGTAACGAAGTGAAGAGGTACGATTGACATGCTTAAGTCGGGGAAGTCTTGTTGGGTGAGTGCGGTTGTTATTTGACGACAACGATCCGTTCTGAAGTTAAAACATATAACCACATCATTAGGTCGTATTTGCCCTGCTACTCCTTTAATCCTAAATGGAACAATAAACTCATCACTTGTATTATCATCATAGGATGATATAACTCCTGATTCTACACTTTCAAATTCATCTCCACCATTTGAACACAGAGCATTGTAAGAATGAGCTACCCTCTCCCATCGTTCATCCCTATCCATAGCGTAATATCTCCCATGAATAGATGCAATTTGAATTTGGGAGTTAGTTTGGCTTATGTGACTCTCAAGATCCTTTAGATAACCTAAACCATACTTAGGTGAGGTATCACGTCCATCTGTAAACGCGTGAATTACAGCATCAGGGACACCAGCTCTATTAACAGCATCTACTATCTCGTGAAGATGTTCTTGTTGCGAATGGACTCCTCCTCTAGAAACCAATCCCATAATATGGAGGCGCCTTCCATGTTGTTTTGCTATCTCCAATGCTTCTTGTAGAATGGGCTCTGATTTAAACGTTCCACTATCTATTGCTTTATTAATTCTGAGAAGATCTTGGAAGACGACTCTTCCAGCACCAATGTTCATGTGGCCGACTTCTGAATTACCCATTTGGCCTGAAGGGAGACCTACAAACTCACCGTCCGTTCGCAACTCACCATGCGGGTAAGTATCATGTAAACCATCCATGCAAGGGGTATGTGCATTGAAAATTGCATCTGAAGCATCGCGAGCCCCGTATCCCCAACCATCTAAAATTACAAGCGCAACCTTCTTCTTTATCATTATTTAAATTTAAAAACTGCCAGGCAGAGTAATAACAAAGGTAGCGCCTCCTCCATCAGTGGGATTGACTGAAATATATGCTCCGTGCATTTGTACTATCTTATTTACCAAATGCAGTCCCAATCCAGTGCCGTCAATATCTTTATCCCTTCTCAACCTATAAAAAGCTTCGAAAATATTTTCGCGATCAGACTCCTCTATACCTGGGCCGTGGTCGATAATATATAAAATATTTTTTCTCATAGAACTCTCAAATACCACCTCTACCTGCTTACTATCTCCCCCATATTTAAAAGCATTTTCAAGAAGATTTGTGATACAAAGCATCCACATTTCATGGTCTCCATCTATTATTTTATCGTCGCCCTTTTTTGAAAAGACAATCTTTGAGCTAGGGTATAAATGGGTAAATTTATTTACAGCATTCTCTGTTGAATCACATATGCTAAAGGGGATAGTCAAAAGGGCATCAGGTAAATTAAGTCTCGTCGCTTGAAGAATATCCTCTACCCTTCTCTCAAGCCTAAGTGTGCTTGATCTAGCATCCTCTAACAATTCCTTCTTTTCATTTTCATCTAGGTCTAACCTATCAACTGTATCAATTGCTAACCTTATTGCCGCAATTGGGGTTTTCAATTCGTGAGTAACTGCTAAAATGAAGTTTCTCTCGCGGGCTAATTTGTTGTTATCTGCACTTATTACTTTCCATAACCAAATAAGTCCGAACACAAATAAAAGTGCAAAGACACTTCCCTCCCATGCCACCATAAAAACTGTACGTTCCCACTCAATGGCTGCTTGAGCAGGTGTCTGAGTTTCTAAATTTGCTTCGTAAAGTCGCGAAGCAGACCTTATTATCAGGTCAGCCCACCATGATAATTGTAAGAAAACATAGCTCGCTAAAACAAGAAAAAGGACACGCGCACGGCGAGCCCTTTTCGTAGAATTACTTTTATTTGTAGGTCGTTTAATGACAGGTCTTTTAATTACGTCCTCCTTTTGAATTGGCTTTCGAAGATGCCCCACGCGATCCTTTATCTAACCAAGGAGAAACAGGAGATAGCTTCTTGACGTCACGGCTGATTAAAAAGTGCTGCACCTCTCCCGTTCGTCCAAGAGCAGTCCAAACCATCTCTACATTCCATCCATGAGAAGAAAGAACATTCAACGCCTGGCCTAAAGAAGAAAACCTAAACTCTTTAAGATGGTATACTACAGCAAGAGCATCTTTCTCATACCCCATTCTATCCATTATCGGATCAAAAGATACTTTCACAGAAGTTCTACCATTTATCTCAGATAAAGTAACCTCACCATAAAGCTTAGACGCTCCTGCATCTGAGGCTATGTTTTTAAGATTATCCTTTGTGTTTGATTTTGACTGCGTAGTCATTTGGGCATTTGCCTGAATTGCAAACAAAAAAACCGCTCCCGCTAATACTATATTAAATAATTTCATTTTAATCAATCTCTAAAATTTGAATACGCAAGATAATGCAATATGCTGTTCCACCGCCCCATCGATGTGAAATAACCACCCCTTCCCCCTCCACCTAACTGTGACATTCCAGTATGGGTCATCTAACAATTCCCTCCATGCCGTCTTCATCCCTTTAGACCAAACTACATCATCCACCAGCACACATCCTCCCTTCCCTAACTTTGATTTCAACTCCTCTACATACCTTAAGGTAGCTCCCCCATCATGATGACCATCTAAGAAAACCATATCCCAACCACCTTTAGTTGATTTTAACAACCATTCAAACTTACCCACTTTGCTATCTATTTGCTTTTCCAACCCTAATTTTATCCAATTGTTCCTAGCAAAATCAGCTGTATTCTGGCAACCTTCCCAAGTTTCCACATCACAACCAGCTGAGCTTAAATAAGCTGTTGTAACACCCAGAGATGTACCCATTTCAAGTACTGATAACTTCTGCTTACCCTTCTCTTCAATATCCATTCCCCAAAATCTAAGCACCTTCCAAAGCGACTTAGCCACCCTTTCACCTTGCAGAACATGCTTAGCTATTTTACTTACTTTACGAGAACTACCTTTAAATACTCTACTCCCAGCACCATGGTCTTCCACAGCAATTGTGTCTGTACTCCTCTTTAAGTCAGCGCGCAAGTTTTCAATGTTTTTAAATATCTTATCAGACTCCACCTCATCCTCAACAACCCTTTCGTCGACATACCTACTTCCTGCTTCTAAGTGCCTTGCAAGATCGAAAATGAATGGAGATTGAACAGACCTCCAACTTTTTCTTTTTTCTTTTTTGAACATTGCACAAAGATGAGAAGTAGTTACTATATTTGCACCCTCCTTTTAGGGCGATTAGCTCAGTTGGTTCAGAGCACCTCGTTTACACCGAGGGGGTCGGGGGTTCGAGCCCCTCATCGCCCACCAAAAATAAACCCACTCAATTTGAGTGGGTTTTTAAATATTGATAAGTACAATCCTCTCATTCACTTGGTCAATAAAATCATGTAAATAGGTTGGCACATTGTTTTGAACTTGGTCAATTCTCCAACTTTTCAGGACTCCATTGTCCGAATATTGAATAAATAGCCCACCTCCATCAGCACAATCTGGACAACCAAAAATAGTATCACTTTCATTAAGAAGTTGTGTTGGAAAAAAATCGACTAAATCATTTACGAGTTCAAACTTCTCATTGTCTAATTCCACAAAATCTAAATTCTGACCAGAATAATCATCAACGATATCCTCATATAATTTAACATCTGTCAGTTTATAGGTTTCGACACATCCCTCACCGGCACACATCCCATAGAAATGACCGAAAATTAAAAAATTCTGTTCGTTGATTGTGATGTTGTCATCGTCTTTGTTGCATGAAGTAAAAGCCCCAATAACAATTAGAAATAAAAATATATTTTTCAAAATGGTGTTTAATAAAATAGGCGATTATTCGTCGGTGACGAATAATTTGGTTTGTGCGATTACTCTGTTGTTCTCTGTCAAGCAAATAATGTATAACCCACGATTTAAATTGCCCCTCTCTAAAATAATTTTTTGATTGCTTATGTTATCGATGCGTTGAACAACCTGACCGAGTGTATTACTAATCGTTATCGAAGCGTTACGGACAGATTGATCTATTCGTAAAGTAGTTTGATTGTTGAATGGATTCGGATACAGTTTCAAGTATTGATTTTGATCTAGAAAATTTATTCCAGTCACTTGTTGAAGATTTATCAAGTCAAAATAACCATAGCCTTGAAGTGGGCCACCTGCAAGTCCACCACTAAGCAACACAATTGCTGTGTCACCTAATTCAAGAAGGAAAGTTGATTGAACACTCAGTTGTGTCCATGAAGTTGATGAGGTCGTGTCACTAGCTATTAGCGTAATATCACCACTGTTTATTTTGCCTAAATAAAGGCTGACAGGAGGAGATGCTTGAGCAAATGCCCATCCCGTCAGCTGAAACGTTTGTCCATTAGTAATAGACGGAATTGTTTGATAAGCATGTCCAGGGAAACATCCTTGAGTATTCCCTCCCCAAACTTTAATGCTCCAATTACCCCCGCCTGGAGGAGTGCTGCTATCTGGTTCTGCAAAACAAGACCACTCCCAATTGGATAAATCAGAATTTAATCCATCTTCAAAATCACCATTTAAAATTTGTCCGTTTACAGTTGTATATGTAAGAAAAACGGTGAAAATAAAAAATATTTGATTTATCATTGATTGTTTGCATATTCAATTATAGGAAGTAGAATCCAAATTCATATTTTTCAATAAATTTGATGAAAATTCAAGCATGCTAGGCACCTCATCGGTACGGGCAATGTGAAGGTAAGTGAAAATCATCAAAGCTTCTCCATTACTTTCTATATGGTGGATCTCATTTTGTTCTAGAAAACGTATGAGATCATCATTGAAAAATGATCGTATTGCGTCTTCGTCTTCGTCTTCTCCACTCAAGTGAAATTTATCTGAGAAAGCAGCATGTTTCTTAAAATGAATATGCAGGCTAGATTCGGAAAAAGCAATCACCCGATCAAAAATTTTGTCGAAGAGTCCTACCTTATCAATGATAAATCTGGGTATAGGTGATGGCAATCGGACTACCTGTACAGTGGTTTGATATATCTCGAGGGCAAGCAAGGCCCCCTCGTCAAATACAATGTCGGCAATCTCCCATTGAGCATTGTTTTCTTTGTCGAGTCCTTGCAAGGAATTGCTTTTCATTTCAATTGGGCGGGAATCGAAGAATCTAAAGTTTCTCAGATATGAAGTGTTCCAATCTACGTCTCGTTCGAAAGACCATCCATTTGCATTGGCCATCTTTTGTAACCGTATTTGACGTTGCGTAATCCGTTTTCTAACATAGCCAGTAACAAATTTTAAAGCTCGATTGTGGCTTGAAGAAGCGACATGATTGTCCAACCCAATTAGTTTTACATCCCCACCATTGTCATCATGTAAACGCTTGAATTCGATTACGTTTTCCATTATTGACAGGTCAACTAAACGTGTTTTCGACAAATCAATACGTACGATTGAACCAATTGGAATCTCCTGCAGCAATTTATCAAGCTTCAATGCATATAAGAAATTGCTAATTCCTTTCAATTTAACATCGTATGAGCCATTTTCTAAACGGTACACTTTCGAACCGGATTTATAAATCATTTTAAAGAAAGACATGAACCCAACCCTAGCCAATAGTATGTGCGTTACTAGTGTGATTAGAATGCCGCCTATGATTCCATAAAGCAAATCTGTAAATAACGTAATTATAAGTGTAGATGAAAGGAAAAATAATTGTTCTGCACCTTGATCATAGGCATGCTTGAATACATGAGGTGATGCTAGTTTAAAGCCCGTGTATACTAAGATGGCGGCAAGGGCCGCTAAGGGAACACTTCTTAAAATTGGTGCCAACAGAAGAACAAAAAGAATGAGAAAGATTCCATGATAAAGATTAGACCACTTGGTCTTTGCATCGCTATTTACGTTTACAGTACTTCTGACAATCACGGTAATGATTGGAAGCCCACCCAAGGCTCCTGAAATCATGGTACTAATTCCAACACCTACTAGATCTTTATTTAGATTGGTGGTACGTTTATAAGGATCTAATGTATCAACGGCCCGGGCACTGGCTAATGTTTCTATCGAAGCGATTGTGGTTATAGACAATACAGTAACCCAAAAAGCCATGGTTCCAACCATACCAAAGTCTGGATGCATAATACAATCCAGAGGATTTTCTGGAATTTCAATCAGTAATTTAGGGCCTACGCCATATGAATTTCCCAAGAAAGAAATACTGTGCTCATTGAAAAAATCAAATCCGAAGACCATGGGTAAGGCCAAGAGTAAAACCCACATGGGAGCAGGAATTAACCGAATAAATTTATTGTTAATGTTTTTATAGAAAACAAGAATCAAAATACCGACGAGTGCAACAATAAAAACAAAGGGATTGGCTTCCGGGATTTTATAAAAAATATCAAATAGGTTTCCAATAACTGTATCAGCATTAGATGTGGTTCCAAGGACATAGGGGGCTTGCTTTGCTATGATAATTACACCGATTGCAGCTAGAATACCATGGAGCACAGATGAGGGTAATAACTTGGCAAAACGCCCCATTTTAAAAACTCCCAATACAATTTGAATTCCTCCTGATACCACTATTGCAGCTAAAACATAATTGATATTGTTATCCAGTGCTACAAGACCACCTAGGATTACAGCAATCAATCCAGCCGCAGGACCGTTAATAGCCAAATGCCCTCCTCTAAAAAATGTTGTTACAACTCCACCAATAATGGCAGAAAGCACTCCGGCCATGGGTGACATCCCTGATGCAACGGCAATGCCTAAAGCCAATGGTAAGGCTACCAATGATACGCTTATTGCAGCAAAAAGGTCCCTACGCCAATTTTCTTTCAGCCCTTTTATTCCTTCATGGGGGATTGAATGGTTAGCACTCATAATTTAGATAAGAAATTTAATATTGGGTTTCAATTTTCGGTGTTCATCAAAAAGGAAAAACAAAAACAGGAAAAACCTCTAATTATCTCCTATACGAAAATCGTCATCTTCAGAATTACCAAGTTACAAAAATACGGATAACTAAATGTAGCATTCATATTTACTTGGGTTGAGATGAATTAATCAAGACCCACTTATTATTTATTAATCTTCAAATTTAGGTTGGCGCTTTTCNAGATTTAGAGGCTATCGCTGAAGCAATTTGCATAACACCTTCCACTAGTGTCTTCTTTGATGTATAACAATGATTGACCAATCCAATATTTCTTGCTTCTGGTCCAAACACTTTCCTTCCGGTATATGCCATTTCCGCAGCCATTCCTGGGGATATTATTTTAGGCAAACGTTGTAACGTACCCAAATCTGCAACCATTCCTAAGTCAATTTCTTTAATCGTAAAATAAGCCTCTTCACTACAATAACGCATATCGCATGCCGTTGCAATATCTACTCCACCACCAATACATCCATTGTGAATAGCTGCAAGTACAGGTTTTGAACATTTTTCAATCGCCGTAATTGTTTGTTGAAGTGTTAAAATTATCTCCCTCACCTTTTCACTTCGTTTTCCATGACAAGGGATCTCTTTCAGTCTGCTTATCGACATCAACAATTCTAAATCTATTCCTGCACAAAAATGTTTGCCTTCACCTGCTAGTATTATCACCCTTACGTCATCATCCTTTGAAAGAGTTTCAAAAACAGTTTGCATTTCAATCCAAGCCTCCATGTGGAGTGCATTTGCTTTTTCTGGTCTATTGAAAGAAACTTGAGCGATTTTATGCTCTATCTCAACTTTAAAATGGTTGCTGTTCATCGTTTTATTTTAATGCAAATTACACATTGTTAGGAACATGTCATTAGTGAATTCTATGATTGTATTTTCCATCTGGTTTCCCTCCAATCTTCTTGTTCTTCTCTTGAAAGGAATGTCCATGCAACAATTCGTGTAGATTTATTACCTGTTCCCATTGGAATAATTTTAATCTGACTAGCTTCAATATTTTCTAATAATTTATAAATCCCTTTCAGATTAGATTGTTTTGATACTAAAGTTGAAAACCAGTAACAGCTTTTAGAGAACTCTTGACTTTCTCTAATCATATTCTGAACAAATCTATTTTCTCCGCCATCACATATAAGTTCACTGCTTATTCCAGAAAAATTAAGTTTAGGTGTTTTCACTTTCTTGCCCGAGAGATTCTTTATTTTTCTTCGACTGCCTTTTTGAGCTTCTTCGATCGAAGCATGAAAAGGGGGATTACATATAATCAATTCGATTTTATCTTCATTGGTTATAATACTGTGAAATACGTCTTTTGAATTTTTTTGCAATCGGCATTCAATCTTATTTTTAATTGCTGAATTAGAATTGATGATATTCTGCGCTGAAGCAATCGCTTTGGGATCTATATCAGACCCAATAAACTTCCAGTCGTATTCTGTAACTCCAATAATTGGGTAAATGCAGCTAGCCCCTATACCAATATCAAGACAAGTGATTTTATCACCTGTCGGGATTGTGCCTAAATTGTTTTCGCCTAACAAATCAGCAATATGATGGATGTAATCTGCTCTTCCAGGTATTGCTGGGCATAGATTTTCATCTGGGAACTCCCAGCTCTTTATTCCATAATAATGATTTAGCAATGCTTGATTTAAGATCTTAACCGAAAGTGGGTTTGAGAAATCAATTGATTTTCCACCTGATCTGTTGGGGATTATATGATTTTTTAATTCAGGATTCGAAGTTGTTAACGCACTGATATCGTATTTTTCTCGGTTTTTGTTTCGAGAATGTAATCTTGTTTTATGTTGTTTATTTATTTTTTTCATTTACCGTTTTTAAAATCAAGGTCTTTAAATTCTAAAGATTGATTCTATTTATATTTCGGAGGCCGTCATACACCACAATACTTACAGCATTTGCTAAGTTCAAGCTTCTTACATGGTCGCTGTAAATGGGAATCTTATATAACTTATCTGAGTTTTCAGCAATTATGTTTTTTGGCAAACCAACAGACTCTTTTCCAAACACGAGAAACATATTCTCTTGATATTCAATAGAACTATAATCCTTCTCTCCAGAGCTGGAAAGATAGACCATGTTTTCATGATTGTTTTTTGAGAAAAATTCATCTGTGTCCTCATAAATATTTACCGTAATATGTTTCCAATAATCTAGTCCTGCTCTCTTTAATCTTGAGTCATTTATTTCAAATCCAAATGGTTTTACCAAATGCAATACTGATCCTGACGCCAAACTAAGACGACCAATATTGCCTGTATTCATAGGTATTTCTGGTTCTATAAGCACAATGTTAAATCCCATTCAATTGCATATTTCTATTATTTATTGACTTCCGGGCTGCTTTAAAGTTTTATTTTTAAACCTGTATTGAAAAAGAAACCATCCAATGGAGCGTAAACGTCTGTAAATTGTGGACTATCATATGGGCCAGAATTTAGTGATGGTTCATACCTTGTTTGTCTCGTGTCGGTAAAGTTTTCTGCATTAAGGAAAATCACGAAGTTGTTAATGGTTCTTTCAACTACAATTCCAGTTGTAAAAAGGGAACGCGATTGCAATCCTGTAGAAAGTAATTGGCTTGATTTATATTCATAATCCCAGCCAATTCGCCACTCGTTTTCTTCAACAAACAATAGATCACCCTTAATGCTGTGCTGTGGTGTTAACGTCAGACTGGTTTCCGAATCCTCCTTTTGCAAGAAAGCGTCTGTATATGTGTATCCAAAAAACCAAGTGAATTTACCCACTGTTAGTTTTACTTGAGATTCAAAGCCCCTGCTCTTCAGGTAATCATTTGTGCTTGAATAATACAGATTATCTAGAGCGTCAACATTTAGCAGAATTGGATTGTCAATGAGGTTGTAAAAGAACATTTGATTAAATGTAAGTAACACCTTTTCAGAATCGAATGTAGTTCTGTATTTAAAGTCGAAATTCCCGCCTTGTGATCGTTCTGCTTCTAAATTGGCGAAGTCAATAGCTTGAACGTTTTGGTATCCGTATGGCTCTGCTTCTTCGTTAAATATAGTCGGCATTCTGTAGCCCATACCTCCACCTAATCTAAAGCTGAAATTCGTGTTAAGTTTATATAGTGCACTTAGTCTTGGCAAAATAAAAGTCTCTCCATTGTTTTTGCTGATGTTGGATTCTGCCTGCACATAATCAGTTCGTAAGCCACTTTCCAATGCGAACTTGTTGTTTATATCCCACAAGTGGTTAATGTAAATACCCAACGTTAAATACTCTTGATTTCTTAGTGGGTTCGTGTCAATTTGTTGTTCAGAAAAGTTGTCGGTATAGGCATTTAATCCTAGACTCAAATTATGTTTTGATTTGTTAATATTGTAATTCAGTTCGCTAAAAGAATTCAACTGTTGTCCTCCGAATTGAGAACTATGTCCAAGTACATTTTCCCTAATATTGATGAATCTGTCAAACAAGCTTATGCTGTTCTTTAAAGTTAAAGTACTTGCATTTGTAAAGTTCCTTTTGGCGGAAAACTGTGTTGTGAATCGGCTGCTTTTTTGCTTGTCAAAATAGAAATGAACGCTGTCGGGTGTTTGGTTGTCAATTAAATCCATATCTCCCCCCATTCGTGTTTCTTTAGAAACTGTGGCTCCTAAATAAACTTCCGTTTTGTTGTCTGGGTAATAAAACAGTTTGGGATTAAAATTGAATTTAGAAACTTCCGGCACGTCAGAATATCCGTCTTCGTCAGGATCGTATGGCGAATGTAAGTGCATGGAAGCAAGATTTGTAAAGCCAAACTTTCCGAATTTTCGTGAAACAAAAGCATTGAAGTCTTTTGACCCAATATGTGAAAAATTGATGTGTAAGAGAGTTTCTTCTTGAGTAGCTCTTTTTGTCAGTAAATTGATCAGCCCCCCAATTGCACCACCACCATATAAGGTGGATGCAGAACCTTTAATATACTCAACCTGTCTCAGGTCAAGCGGAGGGATTTGCAATACGTCTAAACTCCCAGAAATGCCACCATAAAGTGGAAATCCATCCTTCAAAATTTGTGTGTAACGTCCATATAATCCTTGTATCCTTACCACAGCTCCATTAGATGTAGCAGAGGTGGTTTGCACCTGTATTCCAGTACTGTGAGTAATCAAATGAGAAATTCTACTCGGCTCCATTGAAGCAGCTTCATCAATTTCTTCTGTCAATACTTCTGTTCTGGTTGGTAAATTAGCTACCGATTTGTTCGCTCGTGTAGCTTCAATAATAATTCCTTCGAACTGTGATTGAGAGGATGCAAGTAGTATTTTTTCAGGTTGTCTCTGGTTAAGAGGAAATCGAAAACTTAGCTCTATCGTCTCGTAGCCAATGAATGACACCATAATTACCTGTTCTCCATTGGGGATATTGAAAACGGTTACATTTCCATTCAGGTCTGATGATGCACCTATCGTCGTTCCTTTCAGGACAGTAGTTGCACCAACAAGCGGATCATTTGTAAAGCTGTCAAGGACAATGGCTGTAAATTCATTTTGTCCATAGGTAATTGTCGCAATTGTAAGAAAGAAAAAAGACAGAAGATTTCGTTTAATCATGATGTTATTTGATTGTTTTAAATATTTTATTCGTTTAACAGTCGCCTGTGATAATTTATCTGACCCAAATGATAAGCCAGGTGAGTTGTTAGATGAATTAAGAAATAATACGTTGATGTTTTTTGTTTAAAAACCAAAATCGGGTACTCGGCTTCCAGTTGGTCATTGGTGACTTTGAGAAGAGCCTTGTCAAGCAACAGCATAGTCTTATCAATTTCTTTTAGCAAATCAACTTTGGGAATATTTTTTGAAGAAAACTCAA
>LWDU01036304.1_pt1 | contig 14224 bp, 5 predicted proteins | sample 727161 | NCBI WGS metagenome assembly LWDU01 (sample SAMN04566230, study PRJNA314399) | hydrothermal vent metagenome | isolation source: deep sea hydrothermal plume seawater | place: Mexico: Gulf of California, Guaymas Basin | collected 2004-07-11 | reverse complement strand
ACGGATTTGAAACGTGGTGGCGACAGCGGGACCGCCATTGTTCCCGGAGACGCCGAAAAAAGTCTGCTGATTGAGGCGTTGCACTATGATGGCGACGTTCAAATGCCGCCCAAAGGGAAACTGCCCGATGCTGAGATCGCCGTCCTGACCGAATGGGTCAAACGTGGCGCTCCGTTTCCGCCTGAAAGGGAAACATCAGATCGTCCGGACGGGGAAATCGATTTTCAGGCGGGTCGCCGGTTCTGGTCATTTCAACCGGTGGCACAGCAAACGCTACCAATCGTGAATGACACTTTGTGGCCCCGCCAACGGATCGATTATTTTCTGCTGGAGATGATGGAGCAAGACAATCTGCACCCGTCAGACGTGGCCGATCGCAGAACGTTGCTGCGTCGTCTTTCGTTTGACCTGACGGGGTTGCCGCCTACGCCTGAAGAGCTGGACCGTTTTCTGAACGACGAGAGTGAGCACGCCTACGAAACCCAGGTCGATCGGCTGCTGCAGTCGCCGCATTTTGGCGAACGCTGGGGACGATTGTGGCTCGACTTTGCCCGTTACACTGACACGACCGCGAAGTGGCTGTATTCAACCGGCCAGGCACATCTCTACCGTGACTGGGTTGTTCAGGCATTCAATGATGACATGCCGTACGACGACTTCGTTCGTCGTCAATTGGCGACAGACATGATGAAGGACACCAGCCCGGCGGATGTTTCTGCGCTGGGCTTTCTGGGGTTGAGTCCGAACTATTGGAAGGAATTAAAACTTCCGGCAGAGATCATCAAAGTGATCGTGGCCGACGAATGGGAAGAACGCGTCGACGTGGTCTCGCGCACGTTCCTTGGATTGACAGTCGCGTGCGCTCGCTGCCACGACCACAAGTTCGATCCCATCGGCACGAAGGACTATTACGCCATGGCGGGCGTCTTTGCCAGCTGTCGTATCTCTGAGCGCCCGACGATTACTGAACAGCTTTATATGCCCGTCAAGGCGGCGCGGGCTGACGTTGAGAAACTGGAAAAACAACTGGCGGCCCTCAGAAAGAAGAAACCCGTACCCGATGATCAGGTAAAGGAAATTGTCAGCAGAATCAGTCAGGTAAAATCGTCGACGCCCCACTATGACGCCCCGATGGCCAGCGCGTTGATCGAGGAGTCGTTATTCGTTGAGCGAGCCGGCAAGCGGGCCGACGAAGGCACAAAGCTGGATTATCGAGGTGAACCTCGCGACCTGAACGTGTTCATTCGAGGCAACCCAAACCGGTTGGGCGAAGTGGTGCCGCGCCGATTTCTGCAGGTCCTTTCGCCGACAGACCCGCAACCGTTTACAAACGGGAGTGGCCGACTGGAACTTGCCGAATCGATCGTCGGCCCGGCGGCGGCACTGACCGCCCGAGTCATTGTCAACCGAATCTGGGCGGCACACTTCGGTCGAGGCCTTGTGGCCACTCCCAGCAATTTCGGTCAACAGGGCGAACCACCCACACACCCGAAACTGCTGGACGATCTGGCCGCACGCTTCATTGCAACCGGTTGGTCATTGAAAACGCTGCATCGTGAAATCGTCTTGTCGGCGGCGTACCGGCAATCCAGCTCGGGAGTGTCGTCTTCGGACTCAGGTAACAAGCTGCTGGCCCGGATGACTCGCCGTCGACTGGATGTAGAGTCCTGGCGCGACGCGATGCTGCAGGCGTCCGGTCAACTGGATCCGACGGTGGGAGGGCCGTCGATTGCTCTGAACGATCCGAAGAATGTCCGACGAACAATTTACGCAACGATCCATCGGCGCGAGATGTCGACCATGTTGTTGACCCACGACTTTCCTGATCCGACGTCGCATAGTCCACAACGCGTCAGCACAACGACCTCACTTCAGGGCCTGTACGCATTGAACGGCCCGTTGCTGGAAAATCAGGCTACAGTCCTGGCAGCGAGACTTGCCGACGAGTTTCCGAATGACGACAGCAAACGCATCGCGCGAGCCTATTCTTTGCTGTATTCCCGCCAGCCGAGGCCGGCGGAACTGGAACTGGGCCTGCAGTATCTGGCAGCCTGCGAAGAAGGCGAACGCCCGGCCACATGGCAGCAGTATGCTCACGTCCTGCTTGTCGCAAACGAATTCCTGTTTGTCGACTGACGAATCCGTGCCGATTGGACGCATTCCGCAATTTGCCGTGAACGCTCATTCATACGATTGCAGGGATTGGTTGATAGTATACACTAGTGGTGATGTGACAAACTGCATATCGCACGTCTTTGTTGCTACCACGGAAGACGTGTTTTGCGCTGGCTTTCCGAGTTTCAGTCATGAGCCGTGCGTCCGAAGTAAATACAGGCCGAGAAACAGATTCGCGCGAAGAGTTTGCGCAACATCTGCGGCACCGGGCCAGGCAGGCGGCTGAAGCATCGGTCCACCACGCATGGCTTGCGCAGCAGTATCTGGATCTTTCGCAGAAGTTCGATCAACTGGCGGAACAGTCAGCTTCTACTGATATCGCCCAGCTTCGGCAGGCAGTTGCGTCGCTGGACAATTGCATACCGAATCAACCGGAGTCTTCATCCAATCTGAACACTGGGCGCTCTGGCGACGCAGATGCGGTGTCAATTGCAGCCGCGGCTCCGGAACTGCGATCTGCGTCCGGCGCGAACCTGCCCTTCCCTGCTGGCCCCGAACCGCGTGACGCAAAGCCGCAGCAGGATTCAACCACAGGGGCGGCGTCTAAGAAACCTCGGCAACGCCACGTTACGACACGTCGGTTTGTGGAACGCGTTCGGTCCGTGAAGCCTGCCGCGTCAAGACGGGTCAGAGTGAAGGCAAAGAAGTCCGACCTGAAGCCGAAACAAAGAACGGCTGCGGAAGAGCTAACAAAAGGCAGCAGCTCGATTATCACAAGTCTCGGACTCTTCGCGATCAGTGTGTTTTTATTGCACACCATCACGTGGCAGCTGGAGGACGTCGTTCCGTTGAATCCACTGATCGCAGCATTCACGTCGGATGCGAAACCCGTCGAAGAAGCTCAGCCTGTCGAACCACCGGAAGAAGAGCAGGGCGATCAGACAGAACAGGAAGTCGAAGAGCCCGTTGAGAAACCGGAAGAAGAACCGGCCGAGCCTGAACCGGAAAAAGAATCAGCGGAAGAAGCCGAACCAGCGGAGCTGGAATCGGTCAGCGACGTTGAAATGCCTGAGGCTCCGGCACCGGTTGCTGACATTGAATCGTCGACAGCCGTGGCAACAGCGTCCATCAACAACCGCAGCGATGACGGTCGCAAGGTCATGCTGCAGAAGTATGGCGGATCCCAGGCCAGCGAATCGGCCGTGCACATGGGCCTGGAATGGCTGGCATCGGTACAACATCCTCAGGGCTGGTGGGATTTTGGCAATGTCGGGCCATCGGAGAACGCGGGCACCATCAATAATCCGATTGGCGGAACCGCATATGCCCTGTTGCCATTCCTGGCCGCCGGACAGACTCATCGTGAAGGTGACTACCAGAAAGTCGTCGCAGCGGGTCTGACTTATCTGACCAGCATCGGTGTCGGCGCTCGTGCAGGTTACGACCTGCGCGGGATGGTTAACAAGCAGAGCAACGACAAGGCCCCCAACGAAGCCTACTACGCTCACGGTGCCGCCACGCTGGCGCTGTGCGAAGCCTACGGCATGACGAAGGATCGCCGTCTGAAAAACGCGGCGGAAGGGGCCGTGCGATTCATCGTGAATTCACAGGATCCCAGAGGTGGGGGCTGGCGATACAACCCGCAGGAACCCGGCTCCACATCGGTCACAGTCGTTCAGGTAATGGCGTTGATGGCGGGAAAGAAGGCCGGCATTGATGTCCCGGACAGCGTTTTCAAAGGAGTCATGCATTATCTCGACAGCGTGCAGGTCGACGGCGCAGGTCGCTATGGTTATGAAATTCAAAAGAAACAGTACACCGGAGCCAGAACGGCCATGGCATTACTGTGCCGAATGTATCTGGGTTGGGGCCGCGACGACGGCGATATGCGGGCGGGCGTCGCCTTGCTGGACAAGGCCGGCCCGTACGAGAATCTTTACAGTTTATATTTTGCGACTCAGGCGATGAAAAACTGGGGAGGCGACGAATGGGTCCGCTGGAATGTTCGTTTGCGTGATGACTTGATTGCCCGCCAGGAAACGGTGGGTCCCGCCAAAGGCAGCTGGAAACCTCGCACCGGAGCGATCCACGCCAAACAGGGTGGTCGCCTGCTGACAACGGCCCTTGCCACGCTGACGCTTGAGGTTTACTACCGCTACAAACCGTTGCTGCCGGAAGCCGAAGTGGCGAAGTCACAATAGTCTTCGGCCTGGGATGGCACTGGCTGCTTGCAACCAGTGCTGCGGAGCAGCAGGAGGCCTGCAGTGCTCTCGAACGACGGATTGCCAGAAGACCGTTCAATCACAACCTCCTGTGCCTGCGGCACCCAAAGGTTGCGAGCAACCTGGGCTACCCAATAGCATCGGGTCGCCCTGTTGCTTGCAACAAGGGTTGCGCAGCAACAAGAGGCAGAACAACTCAGCTGCGAGTTGTGGCCACAGCGGTCTTCGACGGACTGGTGAACCGCCGGAGGCGAACTGAGCCTGCGAAGGAAGCCCTGGTGTCGTGTCAACGAACGGAACTCTTTATACTTCGATTCAATGGACCGTTCACTCGATCAGTCTGGCACGATGAGCAGCGGTCGCGTCAATGAGCTGTTCGCGATTCTTAAACGGAACATACGCCGCTCGCATCACGAAACCGTACGCCTTGCCGATCTGCGTTTTTGGAATGAACCATTGAAAATCCCACGCCGGGTTGGCGCTGCCACCTCCGGTTGGTGACTGAGCCAGCCAGATGTTGTCCTGCGGTCGAAACATCTGGACGAAAGCCATGCCATGGCTGACGCCGTAATACCAGGATTCGGTGTACTCAAAATCGGACGGATGATTGACCAGCGTCAACGGAAAGTCGTCGTCCACGGGTGGCAGCGTCGCGACGCCCATTGGCCGGTGAGTGCTGTCGGTGCCATGTTTCGGCGTGACACCCTTGATCCAGCGGGACGCTTTGTCGGATCCGGCAGTTCGCCCTTTGAAAAAGATGGCTCGCTCTTCGGGGGCGTGAATGTAGCTGGCCCAGAACAACCCGATGTAATCGTGCCGGTAGTCATTGGCTCGTGGAATGCACTCAAACGTGTATTCAATCGTGCCGTCTTCCTGCAATTGATAGCGGCCGCAACTTTCCAGCATCCAGTTTCCTGTGGGTGGCTGGTAAACCTCAACCGTGTTGTCGTCGATGATGCGCAACTGCATCGGAAATCGGCGTGGTTCAAATTTCTCGACCAGTCCTTGTTTCGTGCCGTCGTGAATGTGTTCGAAGTTGAGTCCGGCGATAGACGGGACGAACAGGTTTTCACGACGTTTGGTGTGTGTCAGCGATGCGACGCCGTTGTATCCGGCACGATGTTTGGGCAACTCCGGAATGTCAATCGCTGCGTTATCTACGATGATCGCCTGGACATCGCCACGTTCCAGAATGACGTAGTGCTCGCCAGGAGTGCGGTACTGTACGTCGGGATTTGTCAGGCTGGTTCGATTGACGATATCGTCGGCCTGAACTCCGGCCATCAGCACAGTGAATAGTGCGGCAGTGAACGTCTTCATCTGTTTCAGCTTTCCTGCAATTCGGGACATCTGGCGGTTCGCGTGCATAAATCGCAGCGTAACACCCATCACGGGGACTTTCGAGCAGTCCGTGAGAATGCAGTAATCGGTATTTGCTGTCGTGACGAGTTCACATCACAATGCGGCTCGGTACAGGAGTTAATATTTTCGCTTCGTGGAGTGTGCAATGCGTTTGTTTGGTTTGGCTTTGGTAATGGCAGTGGCGACCGAAGGACTTGCTCAGGACGTGCTTGTCGAAGCGGAAAGTTTTGCATCTCACGGCGGCTGGAAGCTGGACACTCAGTTCATCGACGAAATGGGTTCGCCCTACCTGTTGGCTCATGGCCTTGGTCGTCCGCTGAACGACGCAACGACCATGGTCGAATTCCCGGAGACCGGCACGTACAAGGTCTTCGTGCGAACCAAAGACTGGGTCGCTCGCTGGAATGCAACCGGACAGCCGGGCCGATTTCAATTGCTGGTTGACGACAAGCCGTTGCAGGAAACCTTCGGCACTCAGGGAGCTGAATGGTTCTGGCACGATGGCGGTCAGGTCGAGATCTCATCGAAGTCCGTGAAAATCGCTCTGCACGACCTGACCGGTTTCGATGGCCGCTGCGACGCAATTTATTTCACCAAATCGGGAAACGTACCGCCGAACGAATCCGGCATCCTGTCGGAATGGCGACGTGCGCAGCTGGGTCTTGACGCTGAGCCAACGCAAAAGGGACCGTACGATCTGGTGGTGATCGGTGGCGGCTACGCGGGCATGGGCGCCGCGATATCAGGGGCTCGGATGGGCTGCCGCGTCGCGTTGATTCAGAACCGACCGGTCCTGGGCGGCAACGGCAGCAGCGAAGTTCGTGTCTGGGCGAAGGGAAATATCCGCCGCGGCAAATTTCCTCGCATCGGTGAAATCATCGAAGAGTTTTGTGATCACGCCGCCAAGTCACCGGGCACGAAGGAAGAGTTCGGCGATGATTTGAAAGAGCAGATCATTCGCGCCGAAGGCAACATCGATTTGTTCCTGAATCACCATGCCTATGCCGCGAAGCAGGAAGGCAATCGGTTGAAATCAGTGACAGCGTTCGACACGCGAACCAGCGAACATTTCGAATTCACCGGCACACTGTTCAGTGACTGCACGGGCCACGGAACCATCGGCGAACTGGCTGACGCAGACCTGGAGATGGAAGACACAGGCCGCATGGGCATGAGCAACATGTGGGCGTGGGGAGAAGTTGAACAGGAAACGACGTATCCCGATACGTCGTGGGCTCTGGACCTGGACATGAAGGACTTTCCGTATCCGCGCGATCATCATGGGCAGTGGTTCTGGGAGAGTGGGTTCGACAAAGACCCCTTAAGCGACGCCGAAGGAATTCGTGATCACAATCTGCGAGCGGTCTACGGTGCTTTCAACGCGATGAAGAATCGCGACGGTGCGGACAAACACAGGAATGCCATCCTGACGTGGGTGGCGTATATCGGCGGCCCTCGCGAATCGCGGCGGCTGATGGGAGACGTCGTGCTGAATCAGGACGACATCGTTTCCAAACGGCAGTTTCCGGATGGCTGCGTGCCCAGCACATGGTCGATCGACCTGCACTACCCCAAGAAACAGTACGCCGAAAAGTTTCCCGACAATCCGTTCATTTCGATTGCTGTGCATGGCAAGGGTGTTGACCGCAGCTACGGTTACCCGGTGCCGTACCGATGTTTCTACAGTCGCAACATCGAGAATCTGTTCATGGCAGGGCGCAATATCAGCGTGACTCATCAGGCGCTGGGAACGACGCGAGTGATGAAGACCTGCGGCATGATGGGCGAAGTCGTTGGCCGCGCCGCCAGCATCTGCATTCTGCACGAATGCGACCCTCGCCACGTATACGATCGTTACCTGGAAGAGCTGATCGATCTGTTGCATCTGCCTGGCAAGGCTCGGCGCAAGACAGTTTACGACACGATCGACATCCCGGACGACGCCATGGAACTGGCCAGTGCGAAAGGCCCGATGCCCGGATTAAATCCGAAGAAAATGGAGGGGCTGGTGATCGACGACACATCGGCCGAAATTAAAGGGGAATGGGGTTCCGGTGCCGGACTGAAAGGATTTGTGGGCTACGGCTATCTTTATTCCGGCAGGAAGGACGCCTCCATCACCTTTCGGTTCAAGGCGCCGGCTGACGGCAAACATGAAATCCGAGTAGCCTATGCGAATCACGAAAACCGAGGTTCAACAGTACCCGTGTCGGTTTCTGTCTCCGGAACGGTGAAGACTCAGCGGATCAACATGAAAAAGCCGGCACCTCTGAAAAACGGCTTCATTTCGCTGGGAATCTTTGATCTGAAGCAGGGCGAAGAGGGTTATGTGGAAATCAGAGCGGACGGAGCAGGCGGAAATGCTCATGCAGACGCGATACAGATCGTTACTGTAGAATAATCGCGACTGATTCATAAATGGACCCGCTGGCCGGGAGCCCAGAAGTGACACAGGAAGAAAAGTACGGCTGTCTGTTTCTCCGCACGCTGCAGAAGCTCACCAGTCTGACAATATTCGATTACCACACGACGCACGACGTGCGAACTCTGGACCAGCAGCAACTCGCTCGGCGGTTGCAGAAACACAGTTACGAGTTCTTTCGAATCGTTCGCGACAATCCAGCACCCGTTGCGGCGAAGTTATTACGTCGGCAGTTGCAACAGCTGCGGACAGCACTCGTGCCCCCAGCGTCTCGATCGGTGTCAGGCCGGCAGAACGAAACTGATCTGCCGTCAGACCAGCCCACGACGTCTGATGGTGAGACCTACGGAAGTCTCTTTATCACCAGACTGCGGGAACTCACCCGCATGACGTCGTTCAATTATCGCGACCTGCAGGAAATCCGATGTCTGAATCAGGAGCAGTTTGCCCGGCGAATGCAGAAGAAGAGTTACGCCCTGTATCAGTTGATCTCCGAAAACACGGCCGAAGCCGCTGCTGAGATCATCTGGGAGCAGCAACAAAAACAAAGAAAGCAACAACAAACAGCCTGGGCATGGATGGTGGCACCTGTCTCGCAGAATTGCTCGTGATGATTGTCAAAGTGTGATCGTTTTTCACGCGGAATCGTCCGCGATCCTGAAAAATCGATCTCCATCGCGAACCACTCGGTCTGCGCCGTGTCTCGACGGTTATCCGTGTCCGGCAGTCAGCCTCCCGTCCGAAATGTGGCGGCCTCCTGAACTGCTGACATGCATGCCGCGAGCCAACGAACGGCCTGCGAGGTCAGGCACTCCTGCTTTGTCAGTCATAGATTGAGGGGTTCTGTGCCGCTGACTCTGTCAGCGTTTTCACGAGCCTCAAGGCACGTGGCACACATCAATGCAGGGCTGACACCGCTGTTGTACTCGCCATGTCGAGACGACGGAGTCATCCGATTCTCGCGGAGCAAAGCCTTCGACGTGGGGCCCTGCCAATCGTGACACATGAGTTGTTTGTCACGCGACTTCACTTTGGGCAACGACGCTGAACCGATATAACAATTCGGAATCTGCGCTGCTCATCACCAATCAAGACGCATTCCGTGCGCACCGTTGCCTGTGGCAGCGGTCAGAAAAAAGGAAACACATTGAGCAAGTTAGAAGATCAAATCATCGAACATCTGTCACAGCCGAAATACCGGCCCATCGACAGTGGTGCCCTGGCAAAGAAGCTCCGGGTCACCAAAAAAGGTATGCCGAAGTTTCGCACTGCCGTGGAAACACTTGTTGCGTCTGGAAAAATCAGGACAGGAAAGAAAGATCGCCTGCAGCTGAAGGCCGCCGCCGGCTTCGTCACTGGCATCGTCAAAAAGATTACCAGTGGCGCGGCCTTCGTGATTACGAATGAGCCACCGACCGACGCAAAAAAGAAGGACGTCTATATTTTTTCTCGCGACTTGCACGACGCTCAGACGGGCGACGAAGTGATGGTGCGGCTGATCAGTCGACGACGATCCGGCGGACAACGTTGCGGACAAATCGAAAAGGTTTTGGAACGAGCGAGCAACGTCTTCGTCGGAACTTACCTGGAAGCACAGGGGCAGGCATTCGTCCGCGTCGACGGGACCGCCATTCAGGGCGACATCCACGTGGGCGATCCCGGTGCGAAGGGAGCACAGCCGGACGACAAAGTTGTTATCGAAATGCTGCGGTTTCCCTCGGCCAACCGAATGGGTGAAGCCGTGCTGACCGAAGTCCTTGGCCAGCGCGGCGATCCCGGCGTGGACACGATGGCGGTCGTCTATAGTCTGGGGTTGCCGTACGAATTCAGCGAAGACGTACTGGAAGACGCACGGCTGCAGGCCGCACACTTTGACGAAACGGATTTTGGTGACCGCACGGATCTGACCAAAGAGACGATCGTCACCATCGATCCCGACACCGCCCGCGATTTCGACGACGCCATTTCGTTGCGCAAAGATAAACGTGGTCACTGGCAGTTGGGTGTGCACATCGCAGACGTGGCCCACTTTGTACCGACTGGCGGTCCACTCGATCGGTCCGCGAAGGATCGAGGAACCAGCACCTATCTGCCGCGGCACGTGATTCCGATGCTGCCCGAAGTCATCAGCAACGGCCTGGCAAGTCTTCAGGAAGGCAACGTTCGATATACCAAAAGTGTGTTTATTGAATTCGACGCGGAGGGTAATCCGCAGGGGGCTGAGGTTGCCAATACGGTGATCAAGGTGACGAAGCGATTTGCCTACGAACAGGTGATGCCGATCATCAAGGATCCAAAGAACCAAAAAGGGAAGGTTTCCGCAAAAGTCACTCAGCTGCTGCTGAAAATGTACAAACTGGCCATGATTCTGCGGAAAAAACGCTTTGCCGGCGGTGCACTGCAGATGGGCGTGCCGGAAGTGGAAATTGACTTTGATGACGACGGCAACGTGACAGGAGCTCACGAACGCCATCACGACGAAAGTCACGAGATCATCGAAGAATTCATGCTGGCCGCAAATATCGCCGTCGCTCAGATTCTGACCGCTCGAGATATTCCTTATCTGCGGCGCGTTCACGGAACGCCCGATGAATTACGGTTGAAGAACTTTCAGGAGTTCTGTCGCGGCCTCGGTTATGAACTCAAGAAGTTTCAGAGTAAGAAGGAGATTCAGAAACTGATCAACAGCGTCGCCGGAGAACCCGCTGAACGGGCGGTCAACTTCGCTCTGCTGCGAGCCATGAAACAGGCGGAATACAGCCCCGAAGAATTTGGCCACTACGCTCTCAGCGAAGACGACTACTGCCATTTCACCAGTCCGATTCGGCGTTACCCCGATCTAACCATTCATCGCGTCGTGGGAGATCTTGCGGCAGGTCGAAAGCCAAAGATCGACAGCATGGGCCAGCTGTTGCAGCTGGGCAAACACTGTTCGACGACGGAGCGTCGGGCGGAAAAAGCCGAACGCGAACTCAAACGCATCAGGCTGCTGCGGTACCTGGAAGACAAAGTCGGCACCGAAATGGACGCCATGATCACGGGCGTCGAGAGTTTCGGGATTTTTTGCCAGGGAACGAAAATACCAGCCGAAGGCCTGGTTCACATCAGTTCATTAAGTGACGATTTCTACACCTATGACCAGACGTCGCGATCATTGACCGGTGAGCGTTCCAGGGCGGAATACCGGCTGGGGGACACCGTCCGCGTGCTGATTGCGCAACTGGACCTCCGGATTGTTCCGTCCGCAAAAAAGCAGGCAAAGGGCCGGCCGACCGTCCCTGGAAAATCGAAGGCACCCGGCAAACGGACGGGGAAAGGTGCGAGTTCGAAGGCTCGAACGCCGAAAAGGAAAGGGAAAAACCGCCGGAAAGGCAGTCGAAAAGCTCGCTAAAGAGGCCGGATGTTCTCAAAAGACCGAGTCTGCAACAGGACTATTCTCTCAGCGTTCAGAATTCCGGGATACTTTCAACACAGCGGCAAATCGCGTTTGCTGGATATCAAAAGCGTTGGTATCCTTCCCGGTTCGCTGTTTTCCAGTGTTTTTCACAGTACTCCATTTGTATATCTTTGGAGCGAACAGCGGGGGCGGAGCAATCTGTTCCAGGCGATTACTCGAATTTGTTTGCGGTCTGACCGCATTGCGGAGCCAAAATAAGAATGGGAACGAAGAGAACAGGTAAGGGACGTCGAAAAATCGGCCGCAAGAAGCGTCGCATGCGAGCTAAGATTCGCCACCGCAAATAAGCGGAAACGTTGGTTTCCATATTGAATACACTGCGAAGCCCGGTTTGAGTATAATCGTATCGGGCTTTCTGCATGCGCGGGTTTTGGCGCTGGTCACGAATAACATGGTGCCGGAAAGCTGCGCAAAGTCTATCGGGGTTGACCCTAACGTTTCCGTAGAGCTTGACAGCTGACCGTCCGATTTGAATCCTAGGGCGTATTGAGAAAGGGTCTGCACATTGCCGAAGTCACGGGACTTCGGGAATCGCTCGTTTGCCGCACGAAATCCTGCGACGATCGAAGAACGGCCAAATACGCTCAGCAACATCCCACCAAACTGCGGAGATCTCAGATGACCGCTCCTTCCATTCGTTTCTTCGTGATCACTCTTGCCGTCCTGATGACATCCAGCCTGACTGCCGATGTGCACGCGGACAAACCTTCAGATGCGTCCAAAGCCATTCAGGCTCAGTTGGCAGCGGCGAAGAAACAACAGCAGGCTTCGCAGAAGCAGATCGCTCTGAAGACCGCAGCCGTCAATGTTGCAAAGAAACGCAGTGCCGACCTGGAAAAGCAGCTTAAGGAATCGCAGCAGCGCGCCGCGGTGGCTGCCAAAGCTATCGTGGCAGCCAAAACGGCTGAAGCAGCCAGCACTAAAAAGATTGCGACCTTGGGTGCAAAACTGCAGCAGCATCAAAAAGTAGATAGCCTGCTGGCCGTGGCCGCAGCTGTCAACGTGCAGGTCGGTGCTGCTTCCGCAAAGCACGAAGCTCTGTTGGATCAACTCGCGGCAATCAGAAAGTCACAGTTCGACCAGCAGCAACTTGGCAACAAGGCCGCGTCCGAATTGAAGACCGCTCAGGAACAACTGCCCAAAACGAAGGAAGAGTTAACAAAAGCGCGAGTCGCGTTTGATGCGGTCGGCAAGGAACTTGATGTTGCCAGATTGGCAATGTCCGAAGCACGCAGCACCGTCAGAACGCGTGAGGCGGCTGTGCAACCCGAACGAGTTCGCCTGCCGAAGGCGCAGGCCGCGTTGGCTCAGGTGAACGCCAGTGTGAAGTCCCTGCAGGAATCTTTGAGTGTGCTGCAGGCAGCCGCCAAGGCGACGGGCAGTGATCCCGCAGTTGCCGGCGCAGAGCTTTCGACTTCGATCGCAGCTCTCAAATCACTGCAACAGCGCGCGACCGAACTTGTTGCGGCGGTCAACGCCAGTGTTGCAACGGCACAGAAACAGGTTGCTGCCGGCAAGACGGCTCTGGCAGCGGCCGAAACGAAGTTCCGAGAACAACAGGCCAAATACGCAGAACAAAGCCGCAGTCATTTCAAACTGCAGCTACAGGTGGCCGATCTGCAGAATGCAGACAAACTGCACCAGAAACAAATCGCTGACGCCAAGGCTGCTGGGGAGCAGATTGCGACGCAGCAAAAAGAACTGGAACCGAAGATTGCAGTGGCTGCGACGGAAGTTAAAAAACTTCGCACGGACTACGTCAGCAAACAGCAGATTGCCGAAGCGGCGATGGAACCACTCGACCGATTTGTCTCGTTTTCGAAGCACATTGCCCCAATTTTTGCGAAGCGTTGTGTGGCCTGCCATAACACTCGAACGGCCAGCGGTCGTCTGAATATGGACTCCTTTGCCACTTTGGCAAAAGGTGGCGAATCGGGAGCGGCCTTTGAAGCTCACGATGCAGACAGTTCCATGTTGTGGGCCATGATTGACGACGAGTCCATGCCCCAGGACGCCGATCCACTCACGAAGGAAGAAATCGGTTTGATCAGGAAATGGATCAACGTCGGAGCGCCACTGGATGCGGGCGTGGTGGCAACCGCCGACCTGTTTCAGGTGATGCCCGAAATTTCTCAGCCACTGCCACCGAAGACCTATCGAGTTGCCATTCCTGTGACAGCGACGGCCTTCACGCACGACGGTGCGATTCTCGCATCTTCCGGCTACCACGAAATCCTGTTGTGGAAAACGGACGACGGCAGTTTGGTTCGACGCATCACAAATGTGGCAGAACGAGTGTACGATCTGGAATTCAGTCAGGATGGTTCTCAGCTGGCTGTCGCTGCCGGGACACCCGGACAACTCGGCGAAGTCAAACTGTTCTCAGTCGCAGACGGAAAACATCAGCAGACGCTTGTGCGAACCAGGGACGCAGTCTTCGCCGTCAGCTACAGTCCGGACGGCAAGTTTGTCGCCGCCGCCGGAGCCGATCGAATTGTGTACGCCATTGACATCGCCACCGGAAAAACGACGTTGAAAATCGAAGACCATGCCGATTGGGTGATGGACGTCAACTGGTCACCCGACGGCAAGCAGCTGGTGACTGCGAGTCGCGACAAGACGGCCAAAGTCTTTGAAGTGGCGACC
>LWDU01036663.1_pt1 | contig 14233 bp, 12 predicted proteins | sample 727161 | NCBI WGS metagenome assembly LWDU01 (sample SAMN04566230, study PRJNA314399) | hydrothermal vent metagenome | isolation source: deep sea hydrothermal plume seawater | place: Mexico: Gulf of California, Guaymas Basin | collected 2004-07-11 | reverse complement strand
CGTTTGTGTTGAACACCTCTACACGAAGTTGGGCGTTATTATCCTCCTGACCGAGAACCTCAAGGGTGTACTCCGCTTCCGTCTCGCCCCTGACCGGCTCGTCGTTTTTATACCAGACATAGTTGAACGCGAGGGGATCCGATCCGGAGACTTGCACTGAAAACGTCGCGGCCTTGCCTTCCGTCCCGACCGTGCTCACAGGTTGAACATCGATGCTCAACTCGCCGGAATTCACGGCGGATTGTAGAAATTCGCCGGTGATGATTTGCGAGCCATCCCCGGTCTCCGGGGCAATGCCGGTTGTGTTCCACGCGATGGCGAAATTGTCCCCGCCGCCGCCTTCCTGGTTGATGGCCTCAAAGTAATAGCGTTGACCGGCTGTCAGATCGAATCCGTTCGGGTGTTCGGTGGGCGATTTGTTCACATCGCCGTCCGTGCCATTCCAGTCCCTAACCGCGTTCCACACATTCTCGCGGGCAATTTCAATCGTATTCTCAGGATTCTCATCGGTCGACAAATAGAGGAACGCGTTGTCGTCCGAAGCGATATAGAAGTGATAGGTCGCGGTTACTTTGGGGACGATATAACCGATCATCAGGATCCCGTACTGGTCCTGAACGTTGCCATCGGGGTTTACCGTGATATCACCGGTGTTGGGAACTTCAAGATACGGCATTGTGCTCGAAGCGCGCGCGCTGAAATTGTCTTGATTCCCCATAACCGAAGCATCAAACGGGTTGAATGTCAGCGGATACAGTCCCTTGCCACGGTCCGCCGCGGGGTACATGTTGATCGGATTGCCCTCGTAAAACAGGTAAAGGGCGCCGGGCAATGCAAATGCGATATCTATGGTCGTCGCGGTGACTGTATTGCCGGCCTCTGACAAATCCTTGATTCCTGAAATTCGCAGAGAAGTGGCTTCGTCTGTAAAGTTGGCTGTCTCGATTACCACTGACGCGCCGTCCAACATACGCACGCCCTGGACGTCGATGGTCTGGCCGCTGAAGGTATAGTTTCCCAGGTCGGTCGCCGTCGCTTCGGTCACCAGTTCGTTGTACTGAACGATGAAGCCATGCGGTTCGGCGGAAGAGTTGACCCCAAGGATTTCCGGTGCATCAATGTCCGCTTCGACGAAAATGGATCCTCCATCGAAATCAACGCCGTTGGCGCCACTGGCATCACTTTTCACATTCAGTGTGAAAAGTGCCCCATCGTCAGCCAATTCAGCAATGAGGGTGATCCATGGTAAAGTGGCGCCGGCAATATCGGCTCCATTTTTCTTCCATTGGAACTTCATCCCAGCGACCGAACCGAAGAGATCCACTCGGAAAGAAACGAGAGTGGACTCAGAAACGAAATGATCAACCGGGAAGTGGAGAAAGTCGGCTTGAGGGGGGCCGGCCGGCCTGGTAGGGCTTGGGGCGGGAAGCAGGGCGCCCACGGGAATGATCTCCTGGGTGCCATCGGGCAATTCCCAACCGATATCCATCCAGTCACCGCCTCCGCCTTCCTGGTAGAGGGCTTCAAAATAATAGATCCCCCCTGTCTCAAGAGTGACCGTGCCACTACGCTCGTCAAGACGTGCTCCGTCAAAAAGGCCGGTGCAACAACCGGTTTCCTTGCCCAATAGTTGGAGATTGGCTGGATCGTCATCGCTACTCAGCAAGAATTCCGAGTTGTCATCACTGGCCGTGTAGAAAGTGATGTCCCCGGATATCGGAGAAACAATGTAGCCTTTAATGAGGCTTCCGAAATCATCTCCCTGTCCACGAGGCGTTGAAAAACCCACGGCGGTATCCAAGTCCAGGGAATCAACGGGCGAATCCGGAAAACCGGGAAAGGCCCTAAGGTCCTCGACCGCGGTCGTTCGACCCCCTTCAGAATTGAACACGTTATCCCAGAACAATTGTTCAAGAACACCGGCGTTCAGTGAAAAGCCTGTAAATAAGAGACAGGCCGATACTTTTAGAATTAATAATTTTTTATACATAGTGACAATTATATTGTTTCGAAATGAACTAATTCAAGTACCTACCTATCTGATTTAACCACCAATAATCTCTGGGGGTGATGCCACACTGGAAACATAGATCGGCAATTGCGCACCGTCCCGGGAAGAAACGCCTTTTTCTATCAGGATTTATCGATTACAAATCGGCCTGCCTGGTCAGCGCTTCGACGGTACGGATGCGAACCATTTGATCCCCATAGAGGTCAGGGGATTTCATCGACAATTCCAATCGTCTTGTCGGCATTTCTTGGGTAAGAAACTAAAATATCGAAGTGTGTATTCGTGTCAAGCTCAATTGCGATTTTGGCCGTCTTAACGGTGCTTCCGTCATTAAGTGTGAATGAACAAACAAGGAATGTAGAGAACGTGGAGTGTTCTTTGCCTTCTCAGGTTGAAAGGCCAGATTGTGGAACAGCTTCATTCGAAGATTTCGTTTTTGAAGACGGGCCCGGACTTGACCGTTTGTTCGACGCCGAGTTTCTTGAGCACTTCGGGAGGCGGACCATTGAAACCGAGGAGCGATACGTTACCAACGTAGCCGATGGCCTTCCAGCCGGGCTCGGTTGAGTAGTAAGCGCCGGCAGCGATGTTGCGGAAGGATTGGAAAAAACCGGCGGCCTTCTTATGGGCGGGTTTGGCGTCGGGCGGCCAACAAATGTCGTCGATGAGGGCGCTCATCTGCGTTTCCTTGAGCGTGGCGAATCCCTTCCTGAAACGGGTGTGGGATTCTTTTTCCAGCCATTCAATACCGGACAGAATCTTTTCACGGTCCGCCTGCTGACTCGGATACGGGGCACTGACCCATTCGTCGATGAAGTCGGGGACTTGCAGTTCACTGGCGGAGGGCCCGAGTTGATCCGCTGGCAGAATCAGATCGGCCAATGCGGTGACGATCTGACGTTGTGCAGCATTGAAGGTGAGCGGCCAGAAGTCGCCCGGCTCGTAATGGCCGGTGAGGTCGGGATCTGTACCGTAGCCCTTGTCGGAAGTCACCGGCGTGGCCGCGAGGCTGAGATTCTCAATAGGGTCCAACTGCATCGCAGCGGTCGCGGCGGCAAACCATTTGAGGACCTCGCGGCGAGATAATCGGGATCCGAGCTTGGCCGAATCGGGCGCTTGTACGTTTTTTATGCTCATAGATTTCCTTTTTTCGCCTGTTCAATGATGTAGTCACCGGTGCGCCACGCCAGGGCCATGATGGTGAGGGTTGGATTCTTGTCGGCATTGGAGACGAAGGACGAGCCGTCGTTGACGAATAGGTTTTTCACGTCCCAGGTCTGGTTCCACTTGTTGCATACAGAATTCGACGGTGCGTTCCCCATCATCGCGCCGCCAACCTCGTGTTTGGTCTTGCCTCCCGGCCGGATGACCTCCCGGCCGGTCTTGTTCCTATTGCTGGTGACAGTACCGCCCATGGCTTCAATTATCGATGTGAAAGTTTTCAGCGCATGGGTGGCCATGTTGAATTCGTGGTCGCTCCAGCGCCAGTGCCAGCGGATGACGGGAATGCCCCACTTGTCTTTTACGTTTGGATCGAGTTCAGCGTACGAATTCTCGTTGGGAATCATTTCCCCACGACACGCGAGACTGAGCGAGGCACCATAATAGCGCCGCGCTTCTTTCTTGAGTTGGCTTCCGTATGCACCGCGAACAAGACTTGCCGACACGGGCAGGCTCCCGCCGGGCATGCGGCGGGTGGCTCCCAACTCAACATGATAGCCACGGGCAAAGTCAAGTTTTCCGGCCTGCTGTTCCCGGTAAAGCCACCATGGCGCGTAGAAATGAGAGCCGCCCGCGCCGTCTTCATTGTGCGCTGGCAGATTTTCCAGGGCAGGAATATGTCCGCGAAGGTCTACGCCAACGGTGTCCATTATGTATTTTCCGATCAATCCAGAGCGGTTCGCCAAACCTTGTGGAAACCGCTTGCTCTTTGAATTGAGTAGGATACGAACGGTCTCGCCGCTACTGGCAGCCACCACGACGGCCTTGGCCTTTACTCGTTCTTCGCGCCCGGTCGTCTTGTCGATGAACAGCGCGCCGGTGGCTTTGCCATTGCGGTCGATTGTGACCTCGCGGGCGTGGGCATCGGGTATGATGTCGAGATTTCCCGTGGCAAGGGCTGGAGGTAGATGCACAGTGGTGCTCTGGTAATTGGCGCGAATGTTGCACCCTCGACCACACGGGGTCGCCCAAAAGCACGCGGCCCGGGCGCGCATCGAGTCGGCAACGATTTTCTGCGCCCACTTGTTGTTGGGGTGCAGCTTTGCCGGAATCGTTTCCGCGTCGAGCGGCTTGGTCAATACGGCCCGGTGAATCGGCACGATGGGCACGCCGACCTTTTTGGCGTGCTTCTGTGCGAGCAGTTCCGCTGCGCGTCCTCTCGGCGGGGGAAGCAGGACCCCGGGCGGCGAATCCGGTGTGTTCTCCAAGCCCTCAATGGAGCCGTAAACGCCGATAAGACGCTCCACGTTCGTATAATAGGGTTCGACCGTCTCGTAATCCAATGGCCAGTCTAAGCCAAGTCCGTCGCGGGAACGCGGCTTGAAGTCATACGGGCCATTTCGCAGGGAGATGCGGCCCCAGTGATTCGTGCGGCCCCCCATCATACGTGAGCGCCACCACCAGAATTGTTCCTCCTCCTTGTCGTTCGACTGGGTGTAGGGCTCGTTAGGGACCTCCCAACCTCCGTCAATCGTGGAATCATGAAAACCGAGATGTTTGTCCGGAGTGGGTGCTCCCATCAACGGCGCCTGATCCTTGCGCTGGAACATGGGGGTTTCCGTGCCAGGATCGTAATCCCGGCCAGATTCAAGCATGACACATTTGAGACCGGCCAAGGTCAGCGTATAGGCCATCTGGCCGCCACCGGCGCCGGAGCCGATGATGGCTACGTCGTATTCTTGCGCAGCTTGTGAAGGTTTTATCGTAGGCATGATTGGTTGCTTGGAAATGTCCTGAATTGGTAGAAGGAAACGGTATGTTTTTCGTATTGGTGAAGCAAGTATATTGGGTAATCTCTTAACGAGATTTCTTGTTGGTATTTCCATCAGTAGGTGTTGATCGACAGAACGTAAATCTTTTGAAGTGAGCAGGTTGCATTTGGTTTTAACTCTGAATAGAACCTATATCATCAAAATACCGGAAAAAACCATACGCCAAAACCAGTTACGCATAGTGGATTAATAGTTGATAGGGAAAGCACTGCGACCAGTCACGATATTACGGTCTCTGAAAAACTATCAAAGGACACAGAAATTGATTCGGAGGAGGAATAATAGCCATCAAGACAGAAGATTGAAAACCCGTAAATATTGTGAAAGCAACTGACTGTCATTCAAGAGAATGGACGGAGCCGGCAGGGTGGTTCCACCGACGCTTGAAAATTACAATGATGACGAGGCAATTATCAAACTCAGTCGTAATGGTCTAGAAAAGAAGGGGTATCAAGTCACAGCGTTGCCAAGCAGGAACTTTCCTGGTTGAGAGCCGGGAAAGTTCCCGAGCAAACCACCTCATCTGCCGCGTATCAGCTTGATCACGCCTGCCACGAACGCAAGAACGACTACGATAATCAATATTTCAAATAGGCCGATATTCAATTCATAAAAACTAAAGAAGCAGGTAGTGTTCTGCAACACAAAAAATCCATTCAAATAGCCGTCCGATCGTTCATCGGTCGAGCGTAGGTTTTCGATTGTTTGTGGAAAAGTTATTCAAAATGCTGTAGTATTCTACCATAATACATCTAACCCTATTGTTCGCCTTCCCTTGAAATCCGTCTGAGGATCAAGGAACGAATATTGTTTGAGTTTCGATGAAAGAGGAATACCCCGCAGGGAAAGGGGCTTGACCGTTGTGTAGGTGGATGGTTGGATCTTGAAGTGCCAAGTGAGCTGCGAATAGATGAATGAAAGCATGACATTCGGTGAGGCAATTCTACTTCGCGCAGAGTTCGATGCGCGTCTACCGAAATATTTCCTTTTTGTATCGTCTCTTAGCATTGCAGCGACGTTCATAGGGATCCCATTCCTTCTTTTCTGGCTTATGGGACTCGGCCTATACATCCATCGGCGGCAGTACGAGTCGCTGGGCTGCGAACTCACCCCGAGGGCACTCAACATCCGACGAGGATTCCTTTTCCGTACGCAGACAAACATCCCACTGGACAAGATCACGGATCTCGCCGTTAACGAAGGCCCGGTGCTGCGTTATCTAGGATTGTGCACACTCAGTGTCGAGACGGCTGGTGGCGGGGCGGGAACGAACATGGGGCAAGCCTCGCTTCCGGGGATTGTCAACGCGGTTGGATTTCGAGACGCCGTTCTGGCTCAACGCGATCTAATCACTGACCCGGGAACTGTGGAACGACAGGCCGCTCCGCCTTCGATGCCCGAGCATGTGGTCACACTGCTTGAAATTCGGGATTCGCTGCATCGCATCGAGCAGCTTCTGGAAAAGAAGAATTGACTGAAGTAAACCCTGTCATCGGCATTTACTGATTCCTAAATTTCAGAGTTTTTGGCTTTCGCTGTCTTTCGAGAGTTCTGCATTGATCTCACTGATTAGTGGGAGTTTATCATTGGCTGTTCGAAGGGAATTATTGTAGGTTGTTGTTCTCATTTTCATCAATTTCCAGGAACGAAAAGTCCAAAAATGAAACTAAACTCAACTATTTTAATTTTAGTCCTCTCGGTAATATGGTTTTCCCACGCCGTGGCGGACCCTCCCGCTTTGGTTAAGGAAAAAGACATCGTTATTTATTCGGATGACCAGTTCCATAGTGCTTTTCCGTCCGTGGTGAGACGTCCCGACGGAGAGCTCATTGTGGCCTTCCGTCGTGCTCCGGATCGAAAGGTGTTTGGAGAGAAAGGAACCGGCCACACGAGTCCCAACAGTTATCTCGTCGAAGTGCGCTCGATGGATAACGGCAACACCTGGACGACAGCTCCTAGCCTAATTCTGGCTCACCCTTTTGGGGGGTCACAGGATCCGTGCATGATTCAACTGACGGACGAGTCCCTTCTCTGCACAAGTTATGGTTGGGCATTGCCTCGAGGTGATAATTGGAAGACATGGGGCAACGTGGTTAATGCGGGAGACTTCGTTTTCTTTGGTGGTTACCTGGTTCGCTCGACAGACGGTGGTAATACTTGGTCGCAAATCATCCTCCCGCCCACCTTACCGGGGAATGATATGAAGACGGTTTTCAATACCCCGATGCCTGCCTATAATCGCGGTAGTATGTACCAAGGCAGGAGTGGGCGTATCTTCTGGGCAGTTGCTCGTCATGTGTCTGGCGACGATGGCCGCCGCCGGACCGAAAATCACTTACTCACTTCGGACGATGGGGGTCTAACTTGGGACTATCGTTCACCCATCGCACAGGATCCCAAGGTTGTGTTTAACGAGGCCTCCATTTACGAAACGCCTAAGGGTGATATCGTTACCTTTATACGCACCGCAAATTTTGATGACCACACAGTGGTGGCTCGTTCTACCAACGGCGGGGATGACTTCACATGGGAGGACGCCGGCTTTCAGGGTCACCCTCATTTCCCTTTGAAGCTTCCGGACGGCCGCGTACTTCTAGTTTACGGTTACCGTCACAAGCCTATGGGTATACGTGCCCGCATCTTGAACGCAGAGTGCACGGACTACAGGGATTCCATTGAGATCATTCTTCGTGAAGATGGTGGTGGCAGTGACTTGGGATATCCTTGGGCCACGATGATGGCCGACGGGCGGATCTTAGTGTGCTACTACTTCAACCTTGGCAATGGAACGCGCCACATTGCCGGGACTATTTTGCGATTGGAGTAGTTGTTCGATTGTTTTCAATCTTTTTCAAATCTCTTCCTTGTGCCTCTGCGCGAGGTTTCCGTGATAGGTATAGATTTTTCATGAAAAATCGAAAACTTCATAAATCTCAATTCCAAAGGGGCACTTTCAACCGGTAGCCTGCGATCTGCCTTTAAACCTGTGGCACGTGTCATGGGACCATGTGGCAGGACCAGTGCCAGTCGTGAACCGGGACATTTGTCTTTGACTCTGGAAGTGAAATCTTGCAAAAGCTCAATGGCTTGGTCGGTGTCCTCCATGCGTTCACCATAGGGTGGATTGCAGACAATATCCGAATGGGGAGCTTCAATTTCCTTGGCGTTCGCAACGTGTAATTCAATCAGATCGCTAAGACCTGCCCTTTCCGCATTTGACCTCGATTGATCAATACATTCCGGATCGATGTCTCTTCCCTCAATTTTGTGGGCAGGTTTGGGGTAGGTTTGTTTTTCAGCCTCGTTCCAGGCGTTTTCAACAGCCAACCTGCCTGGTTCTGAAAAATTGAATACCGTGTACTGATCAGGATTCCTTAAAAGGCCGGGGGGGCGTCCGGTGGCAATCATCGCCGCTTCGATTGCAATTGTTCCCGCTCCACAAAACGGATCTACAAAGGGTCGTTGTCCGTCATATCCCAAATAACGAAGAAGGGCTGCGGCTCTATGTTCTCGAATAGGAGCGGTGCCGGTATCAACACGGTATCCTCTTCGATGAATCGGATCACCGGATAAATCCAAAGAGATTTCACATCGGCCTTTCCTGAAAAATGCGACGATCGGCACATCGGGATTGTGGCGTGCCACCGACGGCCGTGCTCCCACACGTTTCCTGAATTCGTCGCAAATGGCATCCTTGATTTTTAAAGGAGCAAATGTTCTTGGAATATCAGTTTTACTGAAATCACCACAGACCCGAACAGAAAAAGTCTGATTTGGAGAAAACCATTTTGGCCAGTCAATCCGCCTGACCTGGCTGTAGACCATGGCTTGATGGCGTGCGGCAAATTCGGCAATGCTGACCATTACCCGTGATCCGATCCGTGACTTCAAAAGGATCATTGCTGCTGAATCCCATGTTCCGGTCAAATGGACAACTCCATAGGCCTGTTGGAGGTCTCGAATACCCAGGTCTTCCAGTTCCTCTTTGAGGAGTTCTTCCAAACCGAGAACGGTGGTTACCTGAAGATTAAGCTGCTGTTGCTGCATGCGCTGAATCATTGCCATGAATTCAAAAAAAGCAAACTGATTAAAAAATTATGAATAGTCATGAGGACATGAGGGCTGAGTTTGCTCTTTTGTCGGGTCTTGCCGGAAACCCCATTCAGCTCCATTAATGGGTGAAATTATTCTTGAATGCTCCTTAACAAAGAGAACGCATTTATTTCTTCAGTTCCTTGACAAGGAGGTTTCGCCACCTAACTTCGAGGGGCCCCGTTCCTCGGGGAATCCCATGAACCTGCAATCCGATGAATCCGGACTGGGATATCTCTTCCTCTTCCAAGTCGGCGACGGACACGCCGTTGATCCATGTCTGAATGCGATTCCCCACTGCACGAACATAAAAGTGATTCCACCCGTTATTTCGAAAAGCGTTTTTCGAACGATCTTTGCTTAACCAGCCGCGCCCCGTTCCTTCTGAATAAATATACCCTGCATTTCCCGGACTCACCTCGATTTCAACTTGCGGTCCATGGACACGTCCATTCTTGTAATCCTTCCAACTCTCGGAACGAATTTGGACACCGGAATTGAGTTCCTTGTGGACGTTCACATCGAACATAAGTTCAAAATCCTTGTAATTTTTCTCTGTGCAGAGAAATGAATTCGGGCTGCCTTCCGATGTTGTGCCAATGATGACGCCTCCATCCACTCGGTAAGAAGCGGTCCCGTTTTTCTGGGTCCAGCCGTCGAGATTCTTGCCATTGAAGATTGGAGTCCACGTTGCAGGCACTGCGTCATTGCCCCCATAGTTCAATTGTGAGAGTGTCCAGGTGGTTGCACGTGGCTGTCCGTAGATGGAAGGCACGGTATTCGATTCGTCGCGAGTTTCAAAACGGACTTTGCCCGAATCCGGTGCGGTGACATCCACGGTTATCAATCCGAAATTATTGCCGGACATTGCCCATAACTGATTGTCATGGGCTCTGGGGAAATAGGAAATCTTCTGTCCTTGTTGCAGCGGCGAACTGGTGGCCTCCACGACCAAGGTGCCGTCGGGTTGTTGCCACTGCATGGCCTCACTGTAGTGGCGGTCTCCACTGATAAAAATGACCCCGCCAATTCTGTGTTCTGCCAGGAAGTCCAACAATTGTTGTCGTTCGTGTTGCGCTTCTTGGTTGTGGCCTTCTCCACGAATTCCTGCGGAAATAACTTGAGTACCGTTGGCGATGATTTTGACTGGAGCGCTTGATTTCTTCAATCCCTCAAGTAACCATTGGAGTTGAGAGTCACCCCATATTTTTCCAGTTTTCACTGTGACATCGTCATGCCGCTGAGGTGAGTATTTATAGTAGCGATCATCCATTAAAAAAACTTCTACGGGACCCACCCGAAATTTGCTGAAAATCCCTGGTGTATCCGGTGTTCCCCATCCGGGATTGGCCCAAAGTTTTCGGAAGGCGCGTAGAGCTTCCTCTTTGAGTTCGAATTCGCGGTCTGCATTATCCGGTCCATAATCGTGATCGTCCCAAATCCCATAACTGGGCACCGTCCGAAATAAGGGCTCAAGATCTGGATGAACTCGAGTGATAAGATGTCGAGTGATCATTGATTCCTCAAAATTCCAGTCACCTGTTTTGCCCGTGGTTCCGAAGTGTTTATCGCTTCCGTCAGCGACGATAAAGTAAGCGTTGTCACCCACGAAAATCGCACAATCCGGGCGTTCTTTTGCCATGCAATGGTAAATGGGCCCGGGGCCATATTGCGACAACTTGCTGCAAGACCCAAAGGCAATGCGAACTTTCCCGGTTTCTGCAGGCGCAGGCGCTGTTCTGAACGACAGAGTTGTCGTTTTATCGTCGCTTTTATTGCGATTAATGGTCAGCACGACATGGGTTTCAGTCGCGGGAACCAAGTTTGAGAAATGGACAAGATAGAAATTATCATCCAAGTGGGTCAGCGAGGAATACTTGTGTATGTGGCCATTTTGCTCGGCGGTTCCCGCAATTACCGAGTCCTGCTTTACACGGAGCCAGATCGATGCCTGTGAATCGCTGACATGTCCCAACATCGGTCCGGCATGGATGAGCTTGGACGCACTGAAAACATTACTTGCCGGGGCCAGAAAGGAGGCAATTAGACATGCTATAACCAGCCGATTCGCGCTATGGAGTTTCATCTGATCACTCTATATAATTTTGGGGTTCGTTGGCAAGCCCATCTGAGCAAATCTACCGTAGGGTTCTCTCTCAGGAAGACTTACTGTGAACTTGGGGTAATCCGAACCAAAAAGAGGCTTATGAATATATGTTGTCGTATTCTCCCTACGATAATGTGGAGCCCAAAGCCTATCCCCACCATCTGGTCACAGCAGGCCATCATGATTCACAGGTCCATTACTGGGAACCGGCCAAATGGGTCGCCAAGCTGCGCGCAAACAAGACGGGCGATATTGTAGACCAATATGGATGCGGGTCACGGGGGTGCCACAGGGCGGTTTAAACGTCATAGTAAAACAGCTATGTTATACGCTTTTATCCTGGATCTATCCGATTTGAGTAAGTGACCGAAAACTCGCTTAATAACAATTTCCAATGGCAGCTTAAAAAAATTGACAGGTAACACCATCGTAAATACCATTTAACCATGACAATTACCATCGACGGAGCGGGTAGAGTAGTGATTCCAAAAGAAATCCGGAATCAACTGAATCTCGTCACCGGTTCAGAACTCGAAGTCGAAGTGACAGGCTTTGGGATTTGTCTCACTACAACATCTTCGGAGACCAAACTTGTTGAAAAGCGCGGCATTCACATTTTCGACGGAACAGGAGTTTCAGATATCAATATCCCTGATTTTATCAATCAACAGCGAATGCAAAGAGCCGGCAATGGTACAAAATGAAAGTCTTGTTCGATACATCCGTTCTTGTGGCGGCGGTGGTGTCAGATTTAAAGAACCACGAGACTTCATTGGATTGCTTCCTTCGGTATACCGAGAAAAAGCATCAAGTAATTTGCCCCACTCACGCATTGGTCGAGTGCTATGCAGTAATCTTACTGCGATACCATTGAAACGAAGGATTCAACCCGCCGAGGCCAAATCCTTAATTGATAAAACATAGTCTCGGAGACTGACGGTTGTATCGATTAGTGAAGAGTTATATTTTCAGTCCATAGACAGAGTTAGCACCTTGGGGCTTGTGAGCGGAATAATTTACGATGCGTTACATCTGGCATGTCCAGAGACGGAGGCTTGTTCCAGATTGTACACTTATAATATCACCCATTTTAATAAACTCAGCCCGGTGAAAGTCAGAATTTCTGCTCCCTGAGATATCCGATTCAAACTTCATTTTCTCTCCCTATGATTAAAGATTTCAAATTCGTCATTGTCGGTTCCGGAAACATCAGCCGTACCTATGCCAATGCCATCGATCAGCTCGATTCCGTTTCTGTTGTTGGACTTGTTTCCCGTCAACAACGGCGACCGGAACATTTCACCGAGGGCATTCCCGTCTTCTCCTCTCTTTCTGCTGTCAACCTGCCCTTTGACGCTGTCATCCTATGTACCCCTAACGGTCTTCACCATCAAGGTGCCATCGAAGCCGCACAACTTGGCAAACATGTCCTTACCGAGAAAACGCTCGAGATTAATCCCGCCAATATGGATGCGATGATGGACGCCTGTAGGAATGCCGACGTCAAGTTGGCCGTCAGCTACCAGCGTCGAATGAGTCCCGACAATATTGTCATCAAGAAACTCCTCGAAACAGACGTCCTCGGTAAAGTGTTCGCTGCAGATATGCGTGTAAAATTCTACCGGGACATGGATTACTACAACTCTGGCCCCTACCGAGGCTGTTTCGAAATTGACGGTGGTGGACCCTTCATGCAGCAAGCCGCCCATAACGTCGATATCTTCTGCTGGTTCTTCGGAATGCCTCTGAGTGTTGTGAGCATGCTCGGGACATTCGCTCACGATATCGAAGTGGAGGATCACGGTGTGGCGCTGATGCGATATGAAAACGGTATGATCGGGACGCTCACCGCTTCCTCTGCCACCCGTCCGGGTTTTCCACCCGTCTTCGAGATCCATACAGACAAAGGTACGGTGATTATGGAGAACGATGAAATCAAAACCTGGGCGATTGAGGGAATGGAGAATCCTTCGCAATCAGGAGCCTTTCAGGTTCATAGTGGCTCCAATACCGCTGCGGTCGCTGATACCTCAGGACACGAGGCCATCCTTAAGGATTTCGTCGATGCGATCCGCGAAAACCGGGAACCCGCTGTTCCTGCCTCCTCAGCTCGCCTCGCTACCGAACTCGTCCTCCGCATCTACGACTCTAACATAACCTGACAAAATCGAGTGCGTGAATGACTCCGAATCGTCTATAAACCAATTTCGGAAAAAAGCAGACAGGTTTTCGGTGGTTGCATCAGGCGGGCGATTAAAGTTTCTCATTCACGCTTCTGACTTTAGCTTCCAGGCTTTCGTCCCGGTCCGTTCGTGTGCCCATTCGGATGGTGGTGGAAATACGTGGCGCCCCCATTTCATGAACCTTTTCATGGCAACGTTTCACAGCGGCCATGACATCATCCCATTCACCTTCGATGTTGGTGCCATAGGCATGCAGGTGGGTTTTTAATTTGGCCTCCTGCAGAACTAATTCGCAGGCAGCGATGTATTTGGAGACAGATACTCCTACTCCCATTGGGATGATACAGAGATCCAGCAATAATTTCATAATATAATTTGGTGGGGTGTGCTGACCAATGCACCTTGGTCATCCGTTATCGAAAGATAGACTACAATGGGCCTTTCATCGGGTAGATGAGCCACCACGGTATTTCCATCGAGAACTGCGGGTGAAGTTTGCCATTTTCGGTGCTGCCATGGACCCTTATTTTTTGTGAAATGAAGACTGCCTTCCTTTATTTTCAGTTGAGATTCAATGATGGAAGTTACTGTGTTTTTCTCAACTTTCATTTCACTGATTTGTGGAAAACTTCTGTCCTCTTTCAAATGACTGTCGACAAAACGGCCGATCTCCATGGGGTTCCAACCCTGGGGATGTCCGTGAGGCATATTGACACGGAGGCAAAGATTCACTTCACCGGGAACCATGTCATAGGATTTCTGATAACTGTCCATCGGATAGGCAAAGTCATTGGTTCCGTTGACCCACAGAATAGGGCATTGAATACCGGAAAGGTAGATGGATGGA
>LWDU01043829.1_pt1 | contig 14234 bp, 28 predicted proteins | sample 727161 | NCBI WGS metagenome assembly LWDU01 (sample SAMN04566230, study PRJNA314399) | hydrothermal vent metagenome | isolation source: deep sea hydrothermal plume seawater | place: Mexico: Gulf of California, Guaymas Basin | collected 2004-07-11 | reverse complement strand
ATATATAAAGAGAGGAAGCACAATTATCTGAAATACGGCAGCATATATGGAAAGAAGTATGCAGTTAGGACAAATTACGGTGAATGGGATTCGGAGTTCACACTGGAATCTCTAGCAGAGTTCGTGACTCAGTTTTACAGAGTCCTCCGAAAAGGTGGCAGCTGTATAGTGTTCTTTGATCTGTGGAAGATAACTAATTTAAAAAACATTCTAGAGGAGTCTAAATTTAAGCAGCTGCGGTTTATCGAATGGATTAAAACAAACCCACAGCCCATTAACAGCAAGAGGAACTATCTCACAAACTGTAGAGAGATAGCCTTGACAGCAGTTAAGGTTGGAAGTTCTACTTTCAATTCTTCTTATGATAATGGGATTTATAAGCATCCTATTTACAATGGCAAGGATAGATTCCACCCCACACAGAAGAGCTTACCTCTCTTTGAGGAGCTTGTGAGAAAGCATTCTAGCGAAGGGGACGTTGTGTTAGATTGTTTTGCCGGCTCTGGCACAACTGCTATAGCCGCCATTAAAAACAATAGAAAATTTATTGGATGCGAGATCGATAAAGATTTTTATGAGAAGTCTGTTGATCGAATCAATAAAACGGTTTCAGAACAAACAAAACAAAAGGAGTAAAAAACATATGAAGAAAATTATAGTAGCAGCAATTTTAGGGTTGACAGCCTGTGCAGAAGATGATAGGGTGAGGTGTGAAGATATCGATGCTGGTATCTTAGATACAGATGCTGGCACTGATGCTGGTTGTGTATACACTGAGGTGATAGCCTTTCCTGATATGCTAGTTAGCTTTGAACGATAGTAAGAACACAACCAAAGAAAGAAAGAGAGACAAGAAATGACTAACAACGAAACTCTGACAAGAAAAATAGAAAGTCTTCGAAACAATGTAAAGAAAAAAACGTATGAAGCTATCATATGGAAACCCACTGTTCCCAACTACGCATTCAAGGCAGCTAGCACCACCCACAAGGGTGACTTTGGTGAGCAGCTTTTCAAGGATATCTTCGATTCAAAAGAGGCAAAAGAACTTGGCTTTAAAGATGCACAGATTCAAAGAGACAAGGGGCCTTTCGACGTTCTCGTTTCCCACGAAACCTACGGGGAACTGAAAGTGGAGGTCAAGCTTGCCACGATGGATACAAGCGGAGGATTTCAGTTTAATGGAATAAGAAAAAACAGAAAATATGATATTCTTTTTTGTCTTGGGGTCGGTCCCAACGAATTCTACCACACCGTGAAAACAAAAGATTTTTGTAATAAGAATCTGACAACGATTATGGAGAAAGGCAACAAAGATGGGTACAAATATAGTACCCGACCAAAACACATGTCGCCTCTCCGCAACAATGAGGATAATTTATTCTCTGGTACTGCACTGTTGCAAGATGTTATATTGCTAATTAGCAAAAGGGGCATGAAACATGAGTAGTGCATGGGATGGATTAGTAAATAACGAGAGAGAAACACAACTCCCCCACTATGCTCTCAGTAAAAAGTTAGCCGCTGACAGCTACTTTACTTCCGCCCAAACAGCCGAGAAGTGTATGAGTATTTTTTTCAACGCGGTTGATGACGATCTGTCTGCTCACAAGTTTGTTGAACCTAGTGCTGGTCATGGTGTGTTTTATGATCTGTTCCCCCCTGAACGCAGAATCGGGATTGAGTTGTGTGGCCGAAGGAAATGTTTTCTTAAAAAAGATTTCCTCAAATGGTATCCCCCCACAGATACCGAGCAAAAATATGTTGTAGTCGGAAATCCGCCTTTCGGAGTCCGAGGCGCCCTTGCTCTTGCATTCGTTAATCGTTCTCTGTTGTTTTCAGATTATGTTGCTTTCATATTGCCGATGTCATTTCATTCCAACGGTAAGGGCTCGAACATGAGGAGGGTTGCCAATGGTCATTTGATATCTTCAACTGTGCTGGAGGGAGAGCAGTTCCATTCTCCAGATACAGGTAAAGATATAAAAGTGAATGCGTTGTTCCAGGTGTGGAAAATAGGCCCAGGTCCAAGCATTTTCCCTGATTATAACATCGATGACTATGCGACAATCTATACCGTATGTAGTTCGCCGGACAGGTTGTGTGGGCTAGATAAGATTGGAGTTTACGACTTTTTTGTCTCATCATCTTATTTCGGAGACAATCTCAAAACAGTTTATGATTTTGAAGATGTTAAGTATGGTAGTGGATATGGGATTATTCTGAAAAAAGACAAAAAGAAAATCATGGAAAACATGAGAGAGGTAGAGTGGGATGATTATTCCTCAATGGCCACCAATCGATGCAAGCATATAAGAAAGTATTCAATTGAGAAATGCTTGTACGATATGGGTTTTGGTTATATCGCATAAAATAGATAGATAAGCATAAACAAATTGCCCCCCCTGCTAATAACGGGGGGCTTCTCAATATAGACATCGGTAGACAGATACGACAATAAAAGATCGCCCCCCTTTTTTTAGGGGGGCTTTTTAGGAGTAAAAAAACATATGAAGAAAACTATAGTAGCAGCAATTTTAGGGTTGACAGCCTGTGCAGAAGATGATAGGGTGAGGTGTGAGGATGTTATCGATGGTGGTGTACTAGATACTGATGCTGGAACTGACGGGGGATGTGTGTACAGTGAAGTGATTTATTTCCCCGATCAGTTAATTAACTTTGAACGATAAGGAGGAAACAAATGATTAAGTTTGAACTCGTAAGAGACCCAGATGGAAGAGAAGATGATTTCACAATCATTGATTATGACGGAGACCTAAGAGCATACAATGAAACTGAATTTGAAGTAGACATTGGTGGTGATAATGGTTTAGTTATTATTCCCAAAAAGAGGATAATATGATACTAGAATATTGCAGAGTAAGAGATGATGTTATACCCCCAACTAGGTCTAACCCAAGTGATGCTGGGCTTGATCTGTTCTTTAACCCAGCTGATAGACAAGAGACTGTTCTAAGGCCCGGTGAAAGTAAGCTGTTTCAAACAGGGTACAAGTTTGGTATACCACATGGTTATTGCTTGGAGGTAAAGAACCGGTCAGGTAATGCTTCTAAGCGAAGCTTGCTTGTGGGTGCTTGTATCATTGACCCTGGTTACAACGGTGAAGTCTTTGTTAACTTGCACAATGTGGGAAGAGAAACACAGGTGCTATATTTGGGCGACAAGATTGCCCAAGTAGTTATGTACCCAGTAGTTCACTTCAAAGCGTTCGAAAAGAATGAAGATGATCTGTACGATTATTATCCTATTGCTATGAGCGATAGAGAGGATGGTGCTTTAGGGAGTACTGATAGGGAAAACCCTCGTCAGTTAAATTTAGAATATTCTGATATGTACTTTGACCACGAAGGTGAAAAGTAAAAGGAGATAAGCCATGAGTAATTTAAAAGTAGTTGCACCACCGACTGATGAAGGTGGAAAGACGAAAGAAGAGCGGATTACAGACTATATAAAGTCTTTAGTAGCACTGGAAGATGCTATGGAGCCGTACAAGGAACAGAAGAGAGACATGAAGGCCAACTATGTTGAGAACGGTTGGTTAGAGAAGGAAGAGATCAGTATTGCTGTTAAGGCATTACGATTGATGAAGAGTGAAGTTGACTTAGAGCAGCTCCAGGATTTTATCGATCTCTATAAGAAAACTAAGGACATTTAAAGAGGAGTCCGCAGATGCGTAAGAGTGATATGGAAGTGTTGTTTAGTAGTGATAAGATGGATTGGGAAACTCCCCAAGCATTCTTTGATAAATTAAACAATATGTATAACTTCAATTTAGACCCTTGCGCATCTGCCGACACCGCTAAGTGTGAAAAATACTATACAGAATCTGACAATGGACTAGAGAAAGACTGGTCAGAAGGTGCCACTGCTGACAACCCAGTCTCTGCTTTTGTTAATCCTCCCTATGGCACATCTATTAAACACTGGATTAAGAAGTCTTTTCTGGAAAGCAGAAAACCATACACTAGAGTTGTGATGCTCATACCAGCGAGAACTGATACATCATATTGGCACGAGTATTGTATGAGAGCAGATAAGATACACTTCATCAGAGGTAGGCTTAAATTTGGTAATGCCAAGGCTGGTGCTCCTTTCCCTTCTGTTGTCGTAGTGTTTGATAAGAGAAAAAACAATAGTGGCACCTGTCACTGTTCTACTATGGAGAGGTAATATGGCAAAAGCGATCAAGAATAAGAAAACTTTCAAAGACAAGAAAAAGGAATCAGAACAAGATGTTAGTGAGAAGCTAGGTTTGTTTGATATGATACCAGAGAAGTGTATGATATGCGATAAAGACTTTGACAAAAAGGACAAGAAGCAAGTTCAAAGTTGGTTTGTCGCAGTGAGAGAAGAAGAGAAGAAAGTTAATTTGTATTGTCCAGACTGTTGGGAAAGAGCACAGAGTTTCATTAAGGAACTGCAAGAAGGATTAGCTAATGAAAAAAAACAACAACATAGTTGAGGCGATTACAACAAAAGACACTCTTTTGGTACCGAAGTATAGTGAAATAAGGAGCAGAAAAGATATTGATATTAGTAGTCGTTTGTCTGATATTCATTCTTTTGACTTACCACTTATTTCTTCTCCGATGGACACGGTAACAGAGAAGGAAATGCTTGTGGCAATGAATGATTGCGGAGGTTTTGGTATACTTCATCGCTACAATAGAATAGAAGATCAAATTAAGATAATTGAAAGCATAAAGTGGACAGACAAATCAAAAGGTAAGAAGACATTTGTTGGTGCTGCTATCGGAGTTACGGGAGACTATCTAGAAAGAGCCATGGAATTGTGTGGCTTGGCTGATTTAATCTGCTTAGACGTAGCCCATGGCCACCACATATTAGTGAAAGAGGCTTTAAACAACTTGATAAAGGCAGGTGTAAAAGACAAAACACACATTATGGCAGGTAATGTTGCGACATTCCAAGGATTTGAAGACTTATCTAATTGGGGTGCAGATAGTGTGAGAGTTGGCATCGGTGGTGGTTCTATTTGTAGTACGAGAATACAGACAGGCCATGGTGTTCCCAATTTGCATGCAGTGATGGAGTGTGCTAAATCAACTCGCGATACAAAACTAATTGTAGATGGTGGTGTTAAGAACAGCGGTGATATTGTAAAGCTTCTTGCTGCTGGGGCAGACTTTGTAATGTGTGGTTCTTTGCTCTCTGGGGCACAAGAGACACCAGGAAAAATAATTACTTCTGAGGACGGCAGAAGCTTTAAGAAATTTCGTGGTATGGCATCGAAAGAGGCCCAAATAGAGTGGAAAGGTGAAGCATCTTCTTTAGAAGGAGTATCAACTTTGGTTCCGGCACGAGGTAGCATTAAAGATATTTTAAGGGAAATTGAAACAGGCATCAGGAGCGGCCTTTCTTATAGCGGTGCTCGTAACCTTCACGACTTGAGAGATAAGGCAGAATTTATAGTACAAACCGTTGCTGGTCAAGCAGAGAGTAGCATACACATTTAAAAACAATAAGGAAACAAAATGAAAACAAGCATCAAGCAAGATAGATATTGGGGAAATATGCCGGATGTAACCTCGGATAGTGGCGACAATAACGAAAACCAAGTTCACACTTCCAACAATAGAGTATACTTTTATTCAGAAGTAACAAGACCAGAGTGCTTGGCATTGAACAAGAATTTACAAACCCTTGCCGACAGTATGACGAACACAGCCAACAATTACGGTATATCCCCTCCTCCGATCAAGCTTCACATTAATTCGTATGGTGGAAGTGTTTTTGCTGGCCTATCTTCTGTTGATTATATCTCTTCTTCAAATGTTCCAGTTCACACTATCGTCGAGGGCTGTGCTGCTTCTGCTGCTACGATGATGAGTGTTGTTGCCGAGAAGAGATATATGAGGAAGAGTGCTTTTATGCTGATACATCAGTTGTCTTCTGGTATGTGGGGAAAATATGAGGAACTGAAAGATGATATGAAGAACTGTGAAGCACTAATGGAGTCAATTAAAACGATATATGCAGATCATGCCACGATACCCAAAAAGAAACTCGATGAAATTCTCAAACATGACTTGTGGTTTGATGCAGATACTTGCCTAGAGTATGGTTTGGTAGACGAACTTATCTTCTGAGAGATTGTATATATGAAAAAGAATGTTGTTTTTGCAGATGATGATCAAGTATATGCTAAGTTTTTGATAAAGCTGAAGTATGATGGAATAACCAGAAACAGCTTTTTTAGAGAGGTGGTCAGAGCATATCTCAGTGAAGAAGAGAACATGTATAAATTTATACAGAGTTACAAAGACAAGTATAAATCACAATCTAATAGGCTGAGAAAGATAATACAGAAAGAGAAAAACCTTGAAAAGAAGATTGGTGATAAATTTTCTCTTTCTAATAATGAGATAGAAGATATATTTGATATATTAGAACAAGAAAACCCCGATCTTTGAGATGCTTTTGTTTAGACGGCATACTACTTAATGATGTATCTTTCCCAGGAAAGGTTAAAACTATTTTTAGGAGGAATTGCAAATGACACAGAAGAGAAAACAAAAGAAAACCTTGAGAGGTTTAAAAGATAAGAAAAAGGGATTGTTAGAAGAAGGAACCATCAGAAGGTTCATGAAGTTGGCAGAAATCGGGCCACTCAGTGAGAACTTTTTTGACTCTAAGGAAGAGTTAGAAGAGGAAAATGAAATCGAGGAAGAGAAGCTAGAAGAGGCGCCTATGTATGAAGACGATCTGGAGGCAGATTTGGCCCCAGAGGAAGGAGAGGTTGACTTAGAAGCTGATGTTGAAGTAGAGGCAGAACCCGAAGAGGAAGCTGCTGGTGATGAAGTTATGTTGTCTGACGAAGATGCTCAAGTCTTAATTGATTTAGCAGATAAGTTGAGAGCCGCTGGTGCTGGAGCTGGAGAAGCTGAAGCCGAAGAAATGGAAGACGAGCTTGGTGGTGAAGAACTGCCACTTCCTACTGATGATCTTGGCGGAGAAGAAGAAGATGCTATGGCATTAGAAGGTAAAGAGAAGGATCTAGAAGAGAAAAAGGATCTAGATGAAGAGAAGGAAGACTTGGAAGAGAAGAAGTCTACTGACGATCTTGTCTCCGAAATTGCTAAGAGAGTAGCAGCAAGAATTCTCTTGGAGAAGTAAAAATTATTTTACATCTTAAAAAAAGTAAGTCACCTTTTGGTGGCTTATTTTCTTTTGGGCGGACCCCTTGACAGATGCGGAGAGATGTGCTAGGGTGTTGGAGAAGAACAATTTTCAAAAAGAAAGGGCGGTAATATGCTTAACAATACTTGCTGGAAAATTAAGTCAGAAAAAAAGTCAAGCTCAATAACATATAATATCCAACTAAGCGGCATAGACAGGAAGCAAGTCAAGACGTTCCTAGAGATTATGTCAGGATGGGAAAAATATGCAGATGGACATACTGCTAAGGGATTAGCTATTCTTATTTTCAGGAGGAATTTTGATTCTAATTATGATTGGGTAAAGTGGTCTAGGAGTTTTCCGTATGACCTTTTTGAAGAAAAAGATAGTGGAAAGTTGGAGAGGATTAAGAGATACAAAAGCAGCAAAAAAGTAAAACACCCTCCACCCAAAAAGTCAGAAGGCAGAGTGTGTTCTTCGTGTAATGGTGTAGGGCACAACAAACGAACTTGTCCAGATAGGTTGGTACGATGAGCAAAGAAAAAAGCGAAGTCGTGGAAGAAGATAACACATCAATAGAGTGTGGCCTACCAGTCGAACCTAGGATGGTCACACTGTATGGAGATCTGGAAGAAGAAAGATCAATGGAGGTTGTTAACGGGTTGCTCTCTTTGGATAGTCTTGGCTCTATTACTTTCACAGATGAGGAAGAGGGTGAAACCCTAGAGAAAACAATCTATCAACCAATTGAACTCTTTATATCAACATATGGTGGATCTGCTAGTGATATGTTTTCTATTTATGATACGATTAGGATGATTGGTTCTCCAGTACATACGGTTGGTATAGGGAAAGTAATGTCCGCAGGGGTATTACTTTTGGCTGCTGGCGAAAAAGGTTATAGGAAGATAGGAAAGAACTGCAGAGTTATGATACACAGTGTTCTTGGCGGCAGCCATGGTTCTATACACAATGTTGAAAACGAAGTTGAAGAAATGAGGTGGATACAAGAGCGGTGTATTGAGTGCTTGGTTGAGGAAACAAAAATGTCAAGAAGACGATTAAATTCTATGCTTAAACAAAAAACTAACATCTACTTATCAGCGGAAGAGGCAGTGAAATATGGGATTGCTGACGAAATTATTTGAGTTACTGGTGAAGCTTCTTGGCACCTTTGCGGAGGAAAAGACAGCATTGCCAGAAATTGAGGAAAAGAAAGAAAACACTTTCTCGACCTCTACCACAATGATCAAAAACATAATATGTAATTACGAATACTTCCCAATAGAATGGGATAAGGTCCACACCTTTGACGACCCTGGTAGAACAAGGAAGCCAAAGCTGTTCGTAGTACACTGGGACGGGTGTCTGAGTACTAAGTCTTGTGTCGAGATACTAGAAAGTAGAGGACTATCAGTTCATTTTTGCATAGACAACGATGGGACGATATATCAACTATTGGATACCCAACATGTTGCTTGGCATGCAAAGGGAGTTAACACACGAAGTATAGGTGTTGAAATAAGCAACGCTTGCAACTTAAAGTACAAGTCACACTATGATCCCCCTCGGCCAATTGTAAAGGGCTCTGTGATACACGAGAGGAAGCTAAAACCGTTTATGGGGTTTTATCCTGTGCAGGTTGAAGCACTTAAAGCATTAACCAAGGCACTGCATAAAGCATACGACATACCCTTGGAATGTCCCCTTGACGATGGAAAGTTGGTGAATACAGTATCTTATGATGTTGTTAAAAACAAGTTCTCTGGTGTAATAGGACACTACCATGTGTCACACAACAAGATAGATCCGGCTGGGTTGGATTTTCCAAAGTTGTTGCACGAGATCAAAGAAGATATCAAAGAATAGAAATTCGGAGGAATTAATGAGAAAGTACGATAATGGTTCATCGTTAAAAGATAAGATATTAAAAGGGGTAAACATATTAGCTGATAATGTGGCATCAACATTGGGGCCACGAGGAAAGAATGTTATTCTCCAGGGCAGCGGCAACCCCATTATTACAAAAGACGGGGTAACAGTAGCTAAGTTTATAGAACTAGAAGACCCTTTCGAGAATTTAGGAGCACAGATTGTTAAGCAGGCTTCTGAAAAAACAAACATTGTTGCTGGAGACGGAACAACGACGGCAACTGTGTTGGCCAGGGCGATACTACAAGAATCACAGAAACATCTTGTAGCTGGACACTCCCCAGTTGAATTAAAGAAAGGTATAGACAAAGCAGTAGAGAAGATTGTTGAAAACTTGAGAGCGGTTGCTAAGCCAATCTCTAGTGAGGAAGACATAAAACATGTAGCAACTATATCAGCTAACGGTGACGAAACTATTGGGAACCTTATCGCAATGGCTGTTGACTGTGTTGGCAAGAACGGCTCTATAACGATTCAGGAAGGAAGATCAATTGAAACATCTTTGGATGTTGTAGAGGGGTTTAGATTTAATTCTGGCTTCATTTCTAATTCTTTTATTACTGACGAGAGAAAGGGTGTTATGAGATATGACAATCCTTTCATCTTGGTTACTGATTATAAGGTAGAAAATATAGAAGACATACTGCCCGTCTTAGAACTGGTGGCACGAGAGGGACGACCCATAATCTTTGTCGTGGAAGATATTGAGGGACAAGCACTAGCTGCAATGATAATGAATTCCGTGAGGGGAACGATGAAGGTTGCGGCAATAAAAGCTCCACAATACGGAGAAGAGAGGAGAAACATATTAAAAGATCTTTCTGTTAGTGTGGTGCTAAGCTTGAGCATCTTGGGCAGGCAAAGACGATAGAATCGTCAAAGGTAGGAACTACGATAGTTGGTGGCCATGGCAATCCAGGCGAAATCGAAGAAAGGATAGAAATATTAAAGCAGGAAATTTCTAACGATGATGACATACACAGTTGCAAGAGCATACAAGAAAGAATAACACGCCTAGCAAGTGGGATTGCAATTATCAATGTAGGAGCCCCTACAGAGATAGAGATGATAGAAAAGAAGCACAGGATAGAAGATGCACTAGAGGCAGTAAAATCTGCCCAACAAGAGGGTGTTGTTCCTGGCGGCGGGGTGGCACTCTTAAAGGTGACTAGAAACCTTCTAGATGAATTGGATATTAATACAGAGGGAGAAAGGGCTGGGGTATCTATTATATTAAATTCTGTTCGGGAACCTTTTCGCCAAATGGTCCTTAATGCCGAGGGCGACCCACCCGAAGTTATACTGAGTCAGATAGGCGGGGACGACTCTTTGGGATATAATGTGGCAACAGGCGAGATAGTTGATATGTTTGAGGCTGGAATATTAGACCCCGCTAAGGTTACAAGAGTCGCACTACAGAATGCTAGTTCGGTTTCTTCCACATTAATTACTACAAACTATGCGATTGTATCAAGCTGACAACTACTTATATCAGCGCTCAAGGGGCGCTATTACTTATATATAAGAGGAAATCGCGATGTCAGATGAGTGTCCAACCGAACAAGTGACAATAATAAGAAAGCTAGATCTAGTTGGGCTCAAGCTAGATGAGCTTAAAGACACTCAACAAGAAATGGCGGAGGACATCTCTAAAGTTAAGGAAGCTATCTTTCACCCAGATCAGGGTTTATATGCGAGGTTGAGAGAGCTAGAGTCGTGGAAAGCTTCTGCCTCTAAAGTTATCTGGATATTGGTAACTTCTATGGTCGGTGTTATGTCGTATATCGTACAGAATGCTCTGTTTTCAAAATAATTCAATGCTTGACATTTATTCGTATTTGTGGTAAGGTATATTTCTTTGGAGAATGTTATCATGCTAGGTCACTTCGTTGTTTGTTCAGACTCGATTCTTTTCCCGGACAGGGCCGTTGTTGGAATTGTGATAGAAAGCTCAGGAAATAAACACAAAGTTTGTTGGAACAAAGGTGGGACTAGTTGGTGCTGTTCCGATGAACTATTGTCTCTGACAGAGAGGAATAAAAATGTCAAAAACTAGAGTTAATATAAGTTATTCGATAGAAATGTCTGACATACCAGACAAAGTAAGCCAAAATATAGACAAAATTTCTCTTTGTCCTTCTGAGTTCAAAGACTTGTTGGACTTGTTTTACAACTCGTTAGAAAACAAGGAATTTGACCTTGCTTGTGCTGCTTTGTCAAACATAGCACACAAAAGTGATGCAATTATGAATGTTTCGGAAGACAATTTATCAATTCTAGAAGGATATAGAAAGATCCTAGAGCAGAAAGACAATGCTCTTAGGGCGACAGAACAGAAGCAACAAGAAACGGAGGATCGAGATGATTAAGTTGGTTGAAGTGTGTAAGAAGCATTTTTCTCTAGAAGAGGGGTTTACTCTTAGGGAAATTGTCGTTAACCCCGAACACGTTGTCTTTCTAAGGGAAGACATCGACACAAAAGAAGAGTTTAATCGGGTTAGAGTTCGTAACGAAAGTAAAACAAAGGGCCTCCATCCAAACTCTTCTTTTGTTAAACTAGTGATCAACAAAGGGAGCATGGGTGTGGAAATGACAGTCGTAGGGAATGTATCAGAAATCCATGGAAAAATAAACAGCTCTCGAAAGCTTTTAAAAGGGTAAAGTTATGTCTTATTATCATCTGTATGTCAAAACAAATTGTGGCTTTTGCAAAAGTGCAATTGATTTGCTCATGAAGAAGGAAAAAGAATTTGCAATAACTGTTCTAGACCACTCTGAAGCATTAGAAAAATATATTAAAGGTGCTTTTTCTCACGATACTGTTCCGATTGTCCTTTTGGCAAGCACGGAAGAAGACAGTGAAGATGAGTTCGTCGGCGGGCTTACCGAACTGAAGGAGCACCTTGATGAATGAGGAACAATGTATTTCTTGCGAGTGGAGAGAAATGCCTGAGTTTTTTCACTCAAGGGAAGGACAGCCAAATAAGAAGGCAAGATATCACGGCTCTATATTTCCAAGGTGGTTTGTGGATATTTAGAAGTTGATTACGAACCCCACCTCAAACAAGGGGTGTCAAAAGAAGAGGTTGTCCAAAGATGCATTAACCATCTCAACAAACCACCACACAGAAGAAAATATCAAAAAAAGAGATCAACACCGTTATATGGTAACCTGTCTTTGTACGAGTACAAGTTTAAAAACGATGGTAGCCCATACATCGAAGTTCTTGTTGTAACTGACGAAAGAAAGAACAAGAATTTTTGGGGATGTGGTATTTCCGCCTAAGAACAGAAACAACCCTGAGAATAAGGTTTTGTAAACTAGTTATTTTATATGAATATATTCACAAAGCACCCAAATTCTGTTGACGAGTCGTATGTGAGACACATGGCATCAGCTTTTGGGTTGGGAACTCTTTTGTTGTTTTCGTCTATGTTCCAGTTTATACATGCGATATTTCCATTTATTCATCCGCCTTTTGGTACGGATGTAAAAGGCATATCTAATGTTGTGATCAAAAGAGCCCTTAAAACAGAAAAGAGACTAAGAGGGGAAAATTCATAAATGAACAATTTAACTAAAATAATGAAGGGGTGGAGAAAGTACCTCAACTCTTCTTCAAAGAAAGAATCTCTTAACGAAGCATTCACTCCAGAAGGCGACGATGTATATCAAGGACTAGCAACTTTGACCGTTGACTTGTCAGTGAGAGGAAAGGATGCTGTTCTTTCAGACATTCGTTCAGTTACTGGTGTGACGATTGTTTCTAAGAGAGACAAACGCCGTTCGGGCTCTTTGGATATATCACACATCAGTGTAAAAGTAGATGATTCGTTGCTTGGACTTTACTCTACGAAAAAGATAAAAAAACACGTTGAATTAACAGTCAATACAAAAATAGAGGGTGTTAGAAACTTCGCATTTATAGAAGAATTGACACCAGTAGAAGATGTCAAATGATGGCAAATTATATGTCAGGGCAAATTGTAGTGTTTGCCGTGGAAGAGAGGGCATATTTTGTGTGTATTGCGATGAACAGGGCTTGCATTTTATAGAAGCTTCAGAGAAAACGATAGCTAGGTGGATTTTTAACTTGACAAAAGAATCTAAGAAGGATATGCTAAAGTACCTACAAAAAGAACAACTAAATGATTGACGGCAATAAGAGAGAGAGCAAAAAAACTTTGGAAGTGTACACTAGGATGCTCAACGAAGCAATGAAGGATGGAACTTTTGAATCCGGAGAGGTTTTGGTGTATAGATACTTGGCATCAATAATGATGCTGGAGGTATTCGAAGAAAGTTTAAGGAAGATGGGGTGTTCGCCACTGGATATTGAGTCAGCATCTTCTGCTGCCGTAACACAAATTAGAGAAATGATAGCAGCCTCTAAGGGTATGTACTATTCCCCCAAAGAGGAAGAAGTATAAAAAAGAATTTATAATCATATTTACTTATATAAGGAGTTTAGTCTTTGTAGACCAAAAATGGTAATATGAGACAGTTGTCTTTGCTTTTTTTAATGTTGATGACGAACTTTATTGGTTGTTCGTGTGATGAAGTTTTGACATATGCCTGCCCAGATCCAAAACCATGCTTAAACCTTGTTGATGGTGGAATAGAAATACTAGAAGATAATTTTGTCCCTACAGCAAAAGGCGAGTGCCGTTTAGGGCATACTGAGTGCGACGAAAACAATAGAGATATTTGTGTCGGACAGATAAAACCAATAGAAGAAACATGTGACGGATTAGACAACGATTGTGATGGGCTAATAGATGATGGCCTGTTCATAGACAACGATAACGATTCATATAACGCTTCAGAGTCTTGCCTTGGCCCAAAAACAGATTGTGATGACACAGACCCAACAGCATTTCCAGGTAATGATGAAATTTGCGATGGTGTGGACAATGATTGCGATGGCGAAGTAGATAATATAGGCCCATTTGAATGCTGGACTGGAGGAGAAAGTGTAGTATTTAATGAAAACTTACCTTGCAAGACAGGCATTGTTGAGTGTGTTGATGGTGCTTGGTCTGGCTGTACGGGACAAGTGTTTCCAGTTCCAGAACAATGTGACTTAGTAGACAACGACTGCAATGGAGAGATTGATGATTCACCATGGGGCGAAGGAGAT
>LWDU01042466.1_pt1 | contig 14234 bp, 17 predicted proteins | sample 727161 | NCBI WGS metagenome assembly LWDU01 (sample SAMN04566230, study PRJNA314399) | hydrothermal vent metagenome | isolation source: deep sea hydrothermal plume seawater | place: Mexico: Gulf of California, Guaymas Basin | collected 2004-07-11 | reverse complement strand
CTGTTCTAATAGATATTGGTGGGAGAAAAGGAACCTTTCCAAGTGATATGACTCGAATGTCAGTTCTCGGTGAGCCGCCAGAAGGTTATCTGGAAATACATGCAATTGTTGAACGAGCAGTGCGGGCTGCTTTATCAGCAGCGAGGCCGGGTGTTATGGCCAAAGACGTCGATGCTGCTGCCAGGAGCGTGATCACTGAAGCCGGCTATGGGAAATTTTTCGTCCATCGTACAGGCCATGGTTTAGGTATTGATATACATGAACCACCATACATAACTGCCACATCTGAGGTAGAGCTTGACGAGGGCATGGTGTTTTCAATTGAGCCAGGAATTTATCTGCAAGGTAGATTTGGGGTCAGGCTTGAGGAAATTGTGATTTTGCGAACCGATGGCCCAGAAATACTTTCGGAGCTTACACGCGAACTCAACGTCATAACATAGGGTTTAACAACCCATAAAAAAAGAGGTCTGCGACCTCTTTTTTATTAAATGATGGTGCCGACACACGGACTTGAACCGCGGACCTACTGATTACAAATCAGTTGCACTACCAACTGTGCTATGTCGGCTTAGGGCAAAATTATACAGTAAAGGATTTTTTTTCAGCAATATTTTAAATGCCTTAAGAATATTAATTTTTCCGTTGTTTTAATGCCAACCGAATGCCAATAAAAGCGAGCACCAATGCCATTAAAAACCACTGAATGGCATAACCAATATGTCTTTCAATGCTGCCAGTATAAGGTTCCCATTGTCTAACATAGCCGTCCTCAGATTCAGGGCTTAATAAACCAACCACGCTTACAAAATCTAGCGAGGCTATGGTGCTCATCTCATCCAAATCAAGAGCCTGAATCAAGACTGGAAAATCTCGCGTGGTTTCACTGACTTTAAGCTCCATACGTTTAACTGGTTTTGATATTTGCACCTTAACTTCTGTAAGCTTTTCTCCTATATCAATATCAGCTAATATATCTCTTCTTCCATTCCAGGGCATAAAGCCTCGATTAATCAAAATAGCTTTCGAAGCACCCTTCAAAACAAAAGGTGTTAAAACATAATAGCCTGAAATCTGGTCAACAATTTGGTTGTCATAAATAAATTGCTTGCCCTCAATATATGACCCCTGGAGACGAACATGATAATACTCTTTGTCTTTAAGAAATTCGACAAAAGTAACAAGCTCTACATCACCGGAATTAGCACTGGCAATTTGGTTTTCAATTGCTCGTTTTTCATCGGCACGATCAAGCTGCCAAAAACCTAGAGAGATTAGTAGCACTAGAGTAGCGATTATTAGAGAAGCTGGTATGAAAAAACGAAACCTCATTACTGAGTGGGCAGTACATTATTAGGCTCTATCCAGCCCATGAAGCTGGCAAACATTAGCAAAATAAACAAAAACACTGACAAACTGACACGCACCCTTAAGGCTTTAAACATTTTGTCCGAGCCCTTTTCTCCTCCTCTTATCATTCCAACAAGTGCAGAGCCTAGGCTAAATAAAATGACAATAATAATTGCAATTACAATAATATCCATAACTTTCTCTGTTCGACTGTAAAAAAAGACCCCATCCAAGGGGCCTTTTAATTAACCACTCAATAATAATTATAGCCAGTAAACAAAAACAAATAGGCCTAACCATACTACGTCAACAAAGTGCCAATACCAAGCAACACCTTCGAAGGCAAAGTGGTTTTCAGAATTAAAATGACCTTTTTGAATACGGTACAAAATAACTGTCAACATAATGGCGCCCACAGTCACATGAAAACCGTGAAAACCTGTCAATAAATAGAATGTAGACCCATAAATACCAGAAGTTAGCTTTAAGCCCTCATGGTAAGCATGGCCGTATTCAGTAATCTGAAACCCTAAAAACAATACTCCCAGAACGATTGTCGCAATCATCCAAGCAATCAATGCATTGCGGTGATCATTGCGTAACGCGTGATGAGCGTATGTAATGGTAACACCTGAACTTAATAGTAGAGCTGTATTAATTGCTGGCAATCCCCAAGCATTAACTAACTCAAAACCAGTAGAGAACGCTGTTCCGCTTTGTCCAATAGCGCCAGGTGTGTTGACTAGTGGCCAAGTAGACTTAAATCCTTCCCACAACTCAGGGGTAAACATGTTGTTGCCTGCACCATCAAGCCATGGAACACTGAGAATTCTTGCGTAGAATAGAGCGCCAAAGAATGCGGCAAAGAACATGACTTCGGAAAAAATAAACCAGCTCATGCCCCAACGAAATGTCCTGTCTACTTGCTTGTTGTAGGTGCCGCTAATGCTTTCATTGACTACAGTTCCAAGCCAGCCAAACAGCATAAATACAAGGATCGTCAATCCCAGCCCCATAACAGGAGCCCCCCAACTGACATCATGCAATAGATTGGCAAAACCAACAAACGTTGTAGATATGCCAATTGAGCCAATAACTGGCCAGTAGGTACCATGAGGGATATAATAATTTTGGTTACTCATTTTTCTTCCTCTCTTTAACTATCTAACTTAAAAAAATTGTATGACAAACTAACATCTCTAATTCTTTCTTCCATTTCGGGCTCAATTGGCTTGAACTCCTGCCTAACAAAACAAAAACACTCTAACTTTTTAAAGTGAAGTGCTGCATCTGTTGGTGCAACACTGGGTATGGCTTGGCCAAAAACTGTTTCGTCTGTGTTGTTCTTAGCAACATAACTCACAGTATAAAACTTTCCAGGGACAACCTCAATCGAGTTAACCTTGGGCCCAAACTGTACCGGAAATCCTGGCATCGTTGATGAAAAAAAACTTACCGTAACAAGTCGCTCTTCATTCACTTCATATTGCTGCTCAGTCTCTACCCTGCCAGTCGTCCCATTAAAACCTGTGATTTCGCACAAAACTTCATAAAGCGGGACCAACGCAAAAGCAAAAAAGAACATCAAGATGGGGACCGAAACCAGTTTGATCCAAAACCCTTTTGTTATTTTTTTTCTTTCCATAATCAACCATTAAGCATAATGGTCGCTACATATACTCCTATTGCAACAGCGCCAGCCACAATAGCGGTTATGATGGCACCTTTTTTATTTTTATTATCAGCCATTAGCTATGCTGCGACTCTGCCAAAATGTCCGCTCGTGTTGGAGGCGTATTAAAACTATGGTATGGCGCCGGTGAAGACAGCGTCCATTCAAGCCCTTTGGCACTATACCAAGGTCGTGAATCTGCAGGCTTGCCGTTACGTATACAATCAACAACAATGTAAGCAAACAATACAAATGACAAACCGAAAGCGAAAGCTCCAATTGAAGAGATATAGTTAAAGTCAGCAAACTGTAGTGAGTAATCTGGAATGCGACGTGGCATTCCTGCAAGCCCTAAAAAGTGTTGCGGGAAAAACACCACATTCACAGATATCATAGCCCACCAAAAATGTACCTTTCCAAGCGTTTCGTTATACATCTTGCCTGTCCATTTTGGCAGCCAGTAAAACACTGCAGCAATAATTCCCCACAACGCTCCTGTTACCAGAACATAGTGGAAATGTGCAACCACAAAATAGGTGTCGTGATACTGAATATCAGCTGGAACAATACCCAGCATTAGTCCAGAGAAGCCACCAATTGTAAATAGTATAACAAATGATAACGCCCAAAGCATAGGCGTCTCAAAAGTCATAGAGCCCTTCCAAATTGTCGCCACCCAGTTAAAAACTTTTACACCTGTTGGCACCGCAATTAACATCGTTGCATACATAAAATAGAGCTCACCTGCTACCGGCATGCCTGTTAAAAACATGTGATGTGCCCAAACAATATAGGATAAGAAAGCAATTGAAGCGGTTGCATAGACCATTGACGAATACCCAAACAATGGCTTGCGTGCAAAGGTTGGAAGGATATGTGAAATAACACCAAACGCCGGCAAAATCATAATATACACTTCAGGATGACCAAAGAACCAGAAAATATGCTGGAACATCACTGGATCTCCACCGCCAGTTGCGTCAAAAAATGCAGTACCAAAGTTACGGTCTGTAAGCATCATTGTTACAGCACCTGCCAAAACAGGCATCGCACCAATTAACAAGAATGCTGTAACGAGCCAAGTCCATACAAACAATGGCATATCCATTAATCTCATCTCTGGAGCCTTCATGTTAAGGACAGTGGCAATAATATTAATTGCCCCCATGATTGAGGAGAAGCCTAACAAGTGAATCGCAAAAATAAAGAAGTCAGTTGAGTCAGGCGCAAAAGAGGTTGAAAGTGGGGCATAGAATGTCCACCCAAAAGCTGGCGCTCCGCCTTCCATAAAAAACGTACTCAACAAGATTGCACCCGCAAATGGCAGAATCCAGAAACTCCAGTTGTTCAAACGTGGCAAGGCCATATCAGGCGCTCCAACCATCATTGGAATGAGCCAGTTTGCCAATCCAACAAAGGCTGGCATAATTGCACCAAAAACCATGATCAGACCATGCATGGTTGTCAGTTGATTAAAAAACTGTGGTTCCATTAATTGTAAGCCAGGATGTAAAAGCTCAGCACGAATACCCATTGCGAATGCGCCACCCAAAAGTAGCATTGAAAAAGCAAACCACAAGTAGAGTGTACCAATGTCCTTATGGTTGGTTGTTTTAACCCATCTTAATAGGCCTTTTTCAGGCCCATGATGATCATCGTGTGCTGCTACTGCTGAAATGGTGCTCATTTGTTTCTCCTTAAATTAACGTGCAGATGTAACATCTGATGGTTGAACAACTGAGCCATTGTTACCAAAGGCTCTTCTTTCATAAGTGATCACTGAGGCTAGATCAGCATCTCCTAGCATTTTGAATGACGGCATGCCACCCTTACCATTAATAACAATATTTAGGTGATCAGCAGCTGAACCATTGGTAATATTTGAGCCTTTCATTGCTGGAAAGACGCCTGGAATACCTGAGCCATCTTTTTGATGGCAACCCGAACAGTTGGCATTATAGATAGTCTCACCATTTGCAAAAAGTTCGTCCTCAGACCAAGTCTTTGTTGCACTTGCAGCTGCTGCAGCTTTGTCAGCTTGTTGCTCAGTAACCCATGTCGCAAAAGCGTCTTTAGAAATAACATCGACAACAATTGGCATGTAGCCGTGATCTTTGCCACAGAGTTCAGCGCATTGCCCTCTGTAAGTTCCCTCTTCAGTAATCTCTGCCCATGCGTCGTTAATAAAACCAGGGTTGGCGTCTTGTTTCACTGCGAAGGCCGGCACCCACCAGCTGTGAATTACGTCATTTGAAGTTATTAGAAAACGAACCTTGGTATCCACAGGCAAAACCAAACGTTTATCAACTTCTAAAAGATAGTTTTCGGGCTTGTCGTCCAACTTAGTAGCGTCCCTGGAAGATTGAGCAAGGTTGGACATAAATCCTATACCTTCCTCAGGGTAGTCATATTGCCACTTCCACTGATGGCCAGTAACCTTAACAGTCATGTCGGCCTTATCTAAGACTTCAGCGTCAATAAGGACTTTAGACGCTGGAATTGCCATTGCAACGAGTATTAGAATGGGAATACCTGTCCAGATAAATTCAACGGTTGTGCTTTCATGAAAATGGGCCGCTTTGACACCCTTCGACTTTCTGTGATTAATAATTGAATAAAACATTGCGCCAAAAACAACAACTCCAATAGCGAAACATACCCAGAAAACCATCATGTGTAAGCTATAGATATCTCCACTTATAGTGGATACACCTTTTGTCATGTTCAAGCCATATTCTGCTATCGCAGCTTTCGAGCTCATTAACGCGGTAATTGCGCCTGTCAGCGTCAATAATTGTTTCATAAATTCCCCAAATTTAATCTTTTTTCAAGCGATTACAGTCAAAAAAACATACAAATGATACCTGTTTATTGCTTTTTTACCAAGCAATAATTCGCCTTTATTCTCAATTTGAATTGAACTTTTTTCATCACCAGAAAAATTTCTAATAATAGTCCAAATATCGATCCTAATAATTATATAGATAAATCTAATATATGCTCATTTTTAATAAGTCAAAAATTAGATAAAATAGTACTTGTTTTTTCAGTGTTTGGCCATAACTTAATATTTGTCTTTAGTTGCTCTTGGGAGCCTCGTATGTATACAAAAACTCTTAATCTTGCTCTTTTATTAGCTGTTGTGGTTGTGGTGCTTGGTGCATATACCCGTCTTGCTGATGCCGGTCTTGGCTGCCCTGATTGGCCAGGGTGTTACGGCAAACTAATTGTTCCTGATGTCGCCTCCAGTGAGTTTGAACGACCGCTTGATCTTGCAAAGGCATGGAAAGAAATGATTCACAGATACGCAGCTTCATTCCTGGGGTTGTTGATCGTGGTGGTATTTTTCTTTACAGCCTTTCGTAAAACACCTCGTTATCAATCAATAAAACTGCCTGCCTTTTTGGTTCTGCTGGTTGGATTCCAGGGCGCCTTAGGAATGTGGACAGTTACCGAGCTGGTTCACCCTGGCATAGTTTCGATGCATTTAATGGGGGGCTTTACGACAACTGTTTTGCTACTATGGCTTCTGTTAAACCAGAACGTTCCAAAGCGAATCAATCAACACATTTTAAAGCGGCACAAATTAATACTGGCTACTTCTATTGTTCTATTATCGGTTCAAATCTTTTTAGGAGGTTGGACAAGCACCAACTATGCTGCGCTCTCTTGTGGTGAATACTTTCCAACCTGTTTGGGGGAATTATGGCCAGACAATATGAATTTTAAAAATGCGTTTTTTTGGGGACCGCTTGGTGTAGATTATGAGTTTGGTGTGCTTGAAAGTCAAACCAGGAGTGCGATTCAAATGCTTCATAGAATTGGCGCCCTTGTAGTAACCCTGACTTTGGCCTTTTTGATTGTCAATTTTAAAAACTATCCAAGGCTTAAAAACAATCTATTGCTTATACTCGCACTTTTAGTGACACAGGTAGTTTTGGGCATTATGAATGTTGTTTTATCTTTGCCTATGCTTGTAGCCGTTTTGCACAATGCCGTTGCTTTAGGTCTTTTATTGAGCTTGATTGGCTTGTTACACAAAATAGTTAATAATCCAAAAGCTTAAAGTATAATTTGCGGTTTTCTCACTTAGGTTAAGAGTCACTTAATGAATAAGATCACTCAATTTTTTTCACTAGTTCTTACGGCCGTTATTGCTATTACTGGCTTCCTATATTTTGGTGGTCAACAAGATATCGAAGGACTAAAAAAATCGGTCGCACCGGCGGCGTCACTTTACCCTGAAGCCAAATCTATTTCTGAGAAACTTAATTTTATAAATGATCAATCTGAATCGTTGAATTTATCTGAAATATCTCAAGGTAAATGGGTTTTAATGTACTTTGGCTACACTTCTTGCCCAGATGTATGTCCTGTAGATCTTTCGAAAATTAATCTCAGCTTTGAGATGATGGAGAACAAAGACAAGCTCCAAGTTGTGTTTGTTTCGGTTGATCCAGCTCGTGACATAGGAAGGCTTGACCAATTTGCTGGTGCCTTTAATTCGTCTTTTCTTGGACTGACAGCGCACAACCACGAACTAGGAGCTATTGGCAAATCTTTGGGCGTTTACCATCAAGTCGTTGAGTCGCAAAAATTGGCTCAATCGGACCACAGTAGCGATGAGGATCAAGAGACTGGTTCACATGAACACTATAATGTTGACCACACAACTAGTTTTTTGTTGTTTAGTCCTGACTTAAAACTAACTGCGCTATTAACCAGCCCTCACGAACCAAAACCAATGGCAGAAGCGCTTGACAAGATTATCGAGACACTAGGATAAGGCAAGCCTAACTGCTGCAAGTATTGTGCCAATAAAAAGCACTGTCATAATAATTCCGACAATAATATAAGACCAAGGTCCATTCTTTTCAGTGGCTTCAAAGTCCTTAGCAAGATTTTTTTTCTTTCCAACTCCAATCATCGCAGAGGCAACCGCCTTGAAGACTTGAAGTGTGTCTTTCATGACTAAGAGATAGCCCTAAAAGTTATCAAAAGATAATGATCAACCAAAAGCGAAACAAATAAAACCATTAGATAGTTAACTGAATACTTAAATGTTTTAAAAGCTATTTTTGGGTTTTCGGGTTCGCGACAAATTTTAATAGCATAGCCCAAAAAAAGTATCCCAAGCATAACCGCCGAAACCAAGTAAATGATTCCACTCATGCCAGTTAAATATGGCAGAAGAGTGACAATAAACAAAAGCACTGTGTAAAGAAGGATTTGTACCCTTGTAAATTGAAGGCCGTGGGTGACTGGAAGCATCGGCACTTCGGCTTTTTTATACTCTTCATGCCTATGAATCGCCAGCGCCCAAAAATGAGGGGGAGTCCAAATAAACACTATCAAAAAAAGCAACAGCGCATACTCAATGCCTTGCACTCCTGCTACTGAAGTCCAGCCTAAAATTGGAGGGGCTGCTCCAGCAGCTCCACCAATAACTATATTCTGGGGCGTGGCACGCTTCAAATACATGGTATAAAAAACCGCATAGCCAATAAGAGAGGAAAATGTTAAAGCCGCTGTCAGCAGGTTAACATAAACAAGCAACAAGCCTATACCAAGAAAACCCAAAAACAAGCCCCAGATTAACGCTTGATTTCTACTTACTTTGCCTTGAGGCAGGGGACGATGACTTGTTCTTGACATTTGAATATCGATTTTTTCATCAACAACATGATTGAAAACCGCCGCCGACATTGCCGAAAACGCAATGCCTGCAGAGGCAACAATTATAAGCAACAAGTTTGGCAAGTATGGCACAGCCAAAAGCATCCCCACAACTGCCGTTAACATAATAAGCGAAACAACCTTTAGCTTACAAAGCTCTAACAAGTCCGCAATTGATGGCATCGAGCTCATTATCCTATTCTGGAATATTTAAACAGCCGCTTAAGGTCTTTAATAACCAGCCTAATATCTATATTTTGAGGCTCATAATAGAGCATTATATTGCCAATTGGATCAATCAAATAGATGGCATTTTCAGTGTATTTTTTCAGACTCTGTGTAAGTTTTTCACTGGTAATCCTTGCTTTAATCAGGGTCTCATCATTGACTGTTGGGGTTGAGTTATTTTCAATAATAATCATTCTTTGAATGCGACGCATGTCAGCGTTCATAAGTGTACGAATAGTTTTCATATCTGCAACTGCTTTTTCACAAACGTCGTTGCAACTACTTGAGACGTAAACCATGGTCCATATACCTTGCAAGGAGGCACCGCCATCAATCTCAATATCGCTGTCTTCAGTCGCAATTACAGGTCGAACCAACTCTCCATAATTGACTGTGCTTTCGCTGAAATAGTTTGGGTTGGCATAAAAAAATAGCGTGCCAAAAGCTATTGGCAGAATAAACATAGCCAATAACATCCAAAATTCTTTTTTTGCTGTCATTGCATTCCTTGAATCAAAAGTGCGTAATCATACGCTGTCGAGACTTAAAACTCAATACGCTTTAGAGCCGAACCTCAATGCCGTTTTCCTGCATTGATTTTTTGGCTTCACTCACCGTATACTCTCCAAAATGAAAAATGCTGGCTGCTAAGACTGCGTCAGCGCCGCCCTCAAGAATACCCGCAGACAAATGTGACAAGTTACCAACACCACCAGAGGCAATTACAGGGACGTCTACGGCATCAGATATTGCTCGAGTGAGAGCTATATCAAAGCCATCCTTTGTACCATCCCTGTCCATAGAGGTTAGCAACACTTCGCCTGCACCAAAATCTCCCTCCGTCATCTTCACCGCCCACTCGATAGCGTCAATGCCGGTTGGTTTGCGCCCACCGTGAGTATATATTTCCCATTTCGGTGGATTATCAACAACCCGCTTGGCGTCAATTGCAATAACGATACATTGCGAACCAAAACGCTCAGACAGTTCATGGATAAGCTTAGGATTAAAAATCGCTGCAGAGTTAACCGCAATCTTGTCAGCACCTGCATTTAACATGGCACGTACATCTTCGGCCTTGCGAATGCCGCCACCGACAGTGAGCGGAATAAAAACCTGTTCAGCTATTTTTTCTACCATAAGTGCAGTTGTATCGCGCCCCTCATGTGAGGCTGTAATGTCGAGGAAAGTAATCTCATCAGCTCCCTCATTATCATATCGCTTTGCAACCTCAATCGGATCTCCGGCATCCTTAATGTCAACAAATTGAACGCCCTTTACAACACGTCCATCACGGACATCAAGGCATGGAATAATGCGCTTTGCTAAACTCATGGTGGATAATTTTACCGCATAAAGCTTAGCTGAACTGCTTTGCTATTCTGGTAAAAATTGTATTTTACGTAAACCTTGAATTGCGCCTGAAGGGCCGTTAATAGCAATGACACTTTACGTTGGGTTTCGCAGACCCCATGGGTATAATTGCGCTCTATGAGTTCTACTAATCAAACATCAACAAATAGCGTTAAGGCACCTCCAAAACATATAGCCATTATTATGGATGGCAATGGACGCTGGGCAAAATCAAGAAGCCTGCCTCGCTCTAGTGGACACCAAAAAGGCGTGAAAAGCGTTCGTACAATTGTCAAACATTGTGCCAAGATTGGTGTTAACACCCTCACCCTCTTTGCCTTCAGTAGTGAGAACATGAACCGGCCCAGTGAAGAAGTTGGGTTGCTATTTAAATTGTTTCTCACGGTGCTAAGGAATGAAACAAAGAAACTAAAGGATAACAACATCAAGCTTGACATCATTGGCGATCTGTCTGTATTCACTCCCGAAATTCAAAACCTTGCTGAAAAGACACAACAACTACTTCAAAACAATACTGGCCTTAACCTAGTGATTGCTGCTAATTATGGAGGTCAATGGGATATTGTAGAAGCTGCCAAGAAGATTGCTGCCAAGTCGGTTAACGGCGAAATAGAGCCTGAAATCATTGACAAAAATGTATTTGGCGGTTATACAGCCTTGGCTCAATACCCTAGAGTTGACCTATTGATTAGAACCAGCGGAGAGGTTAGGGTTAGCAATTTTTTACTCTGGGATATTGCATACAGTGAGCTATATTTTTGCGACACCTTATGGCCTGATTTTGACGCCAATGACTTGGATATAGCTATCAAAAACTTCCATTCACGTGATCGCCGCTTTGGCGAAAGGAATGGCGAAAAATAATGCTAATTAAGAGACTATTGACGGCAGTCATTTTAATTCCACTGGTTGTTATAGCAACCCTAAAATTAGACAGCTCTGAGTTTGTCATAGCCATGATGCCTGTTCTTGTCTTTAGCTCTTGGGAGTATAGCGGCCTAATTAAAATGAAGCATTGGATCCCTAAAGCTTTATACGTTTCAGCCCTGATCGCTGCTGCTTATTTTTTAAACCAAGCACCGTTCTTGTTAATGCCGCTTTTAATTGTTACATTGCTTTGGTGGTTTATTAACTCATTCTGGATTATTAGCTTCCCCAGACACACCCGCTATTGGCACAGCTACATAGCAACAAGACTAGTTAATGGTTTTTTCTTTTTTGTTCCGTTGATTGTTGCACTATCAGCTCTGCATCAAATCGACAGCACGCTTGTGTTATTACTGCTGGTTCTAATCTGGGCTGCAGATAGTGGTGCTTATTTCGTTGGCCGTGCGATTGGAAAAAATAAACTCCTTCCAAACGTAAGCCCTGGCAAAACCATTGAAGGGGTTGCAGGCGGAGCATTGTTCTCTTTCGGTGTAATGTTTATCTATGTTCGTTTTGGTTTTGAAAACGCCGCCTTTGAGCAGTATTTTTTCTATGGCGTTTTGTCTCTGGTTGTAACTCTTGCCTCGATTCTCGGTGATTTGTTTGAGAGTCTTCACAAGCGCATTGCAGGTGTCAAAGATAGTGGCTTTTTGCTTCCTGGGCATGGTGGCTTATTTGACAGAATAGACAGCCTCACCGCCTCAGCACCAATCTTTTTTCTTGCCTACAGTTTTCTCACATGAAAAACATTTGCATTCTAGGAGCTACCGGATCAATTGGACTCAACACTTTGGACGTCATTTCACTTCACCCAGACAAATACAAGGTGTTTGCGCTTAGCGCAAACACTGACTGGGAAAACAAACCAACTTATGCGGTACTAGTTGACCCAGATGCAGCTGAACATTTACACAAGTTGGCGCCTGAAGGTGTAACCGTTTTGTCTGGTGAAGAGGCTCTTGCCAAGGTGGCAGCTCACGAAAAAACAGAATATGTCATGGCAGCTATCGTTGGCAGCGCAGGAATGTCTTCTACACTTGCAGCAGCAAAAGCAGGCAAGCGCATCATGCTGGCCAATAAGGAGTCTTTAGTACTAGCTGGCAACTTGCTAATAAGTGCAATCCAAAACTCTGGCGCAGAATTGATACCTGTAGACTCTGAACACAGCGCAATTTTTCAGTGCCTTCAAGGAAGTCATATCGGACTCAGCAAAATTCAGCTAACCGCCTCAGGAGGGCCGTTTCTTAATACACCACTTTCAGAGCTTGCCTTGGTGACCCCAAGCCAGGCATGCAACCACCCAAACTGGACAATGGGAAGAAAAATATCAGTTGATTCTGCTACACTGATGAACAAAGGGCTTGAGGTAATTGAAGCGCATTTTTTATTCGCTCTAAAGCCTAACCAAATTGAGGTCATTGTTCACCCACAAAGCATTATTCACTCACTTGTTCATTTTGATGATGGTAGTGTTTTATCTCAGCTTGGCCTGCCCGACATGCGAACCGCAATATCTTATGCGCTTTCTTATCCAGAACGACAAACATCTGGCGTCGCCTCGCTGGACTTAACAAAACAACCTTCTTTAGTATTTTTACCACCCAATTTAGAGGCTTTTAGTTGCCTTGGGTTAGCCTACAATGCACTAAAAATAGGCAAAAACGCCCCTGCTACTCTTAATGCAGCCAATGAGGTTGCGGTGGAGGCATTTCTTAATAAACAAATAGGCTTTCTAGATATTAGCAAGACCATAGAAAGCGTTCTTGATGCCGTTCCCACTACAAATCTTGACACGCTTGCAAGTGTCGTGGAAAATGACCAACTTTCTCGACAAGTGGCAAAATCTGTTATTGAGTCCCATGCCTGACAATAAAGTATTGTTTTTAAGCAAACTTATGTTGCTTGTAATTGCCCTGACGGGCTCTGCTTTAATGCCTACAGCCAAGGCAGATGGAAAGCATGACTTTTACTTTAAGGCGTCTCGAGGAGATGCTTTCTACAAGTTTTTCTATAGCACAGGGCTTTCTGGAAAGCTTTTAAAAAAACTCATGAGCTCAGATGAGAGAGCGCAAAGGCTAAGCCACATTTACCCTGGAGATAGATTTAAAATTGCCCTTGATGACAACCACAATCTCAAAAGAATCGTCTTCGCGCCTCTGAACGCAAACCCTATGCTTATAAACTATTCAAAGCAAGAGTTTCGCTTTGTTGTTGTAAACATCCAGCCCACGCAAGACATAACGCACTCAACAATTACTATTAAAAAGTCACTTAATTACGATGCCAAGAAGGCAGGCATTGAGGCTGAAGTCATTAAGCTGATGGTGGATAATTTTTCTTGGGAGATTGATTTCAGCAGAGATCTGCGCAAGGGCGACAATTTTGTGCTTGCCTGGGATGGCGAAAAAACACCTTGTGCTATGATTTATGTCGGCGACCGAAAAACTATCGCCCTTTTTGCTTACAAAAACTTAGCAGGGCAAAAAAAATACTACACTTCTGAAGGAAAAACCCTTAATGATTCTTTCAGTTTCCCACCATTAAAAAAATATACCCGCATTAGCTCAAGTTACCAAAAAAGTCGCTATCATCCAACACTTAAAGTATGGCGATCCCACCTAGGAACCGACTTTGCTGCGCCAAAAGGTACGCCAGTCTACGCCTCTGCAAAAGGTGTTATCAAACACTTGGCTACATTGACTGGCTACGGCAATGTAGTCTACTTAAAACACGGAACCGAATATCTCACTGTTTATGCTCACTTGGCGGGCTTCAAAAAAGGCTTAAAGACTGGAGATAAGGTCTCTAAAGGGCAAGCCATTGGTTTTGTGGGAAGCACTGGCCAATCAACTGGCCCACATCTGCATTACGAAGTTCGCATCAATGGCGTCCACAAAGACGCTGCGAAAGCCAAACTCTCGAAGCAGTCTTTTGTTCCAAGCGGCTCAATGACGAGCTTTAAAGAGAACTCAAGCCACGTGCTCTCAGGATTAGGGATAATGTAACC
>LWDU01043170.1_pt1 | contig 14235 bp, 12 predicted proteins | sample 727161 | NCBI WGS metagenome assembly LWDU01 (sample SAMN04566230, study PRJNA314399) | hydrothermal vent metagenome | isolation source: deep sea hydrothermal plume seawater | place: Mexico: Gulf of California, Guaymas Basin | collected 2004-07-11 | reverse complement strand
ATGATAAAATGGGTTTAATTCCAGATTGGTTGGTTGATGGTATCAATGATGCATTCCCAAAAAATGTTTGTCTTGTTGGTGTTACTCTTGACGATGGCTTCACACAAATTAGTCCACGTGGCAGTATGTGCGTCTACGATGAGAATACTCTAGCTCTTTGGGATCGTGGCAGCGGAAGGCCGCACCAGGGCAAAACGACTGAGACTGTTGTCAATGGAACAAAAATGACAGTTTATTTTCGTAATACTGAATTTGGAGGCAAAGGTGGCAATGGCATGCTTCCTGCTGGAGGTATTGCTAGATTTTATGGCTCTGCTGAAGTGCACACTGAGGATGGCGAGGTGCGAGAGAAAGTATGGAACACGATGCACCCCAAGGAAAGAGAGGGTGATGCCGATAAGTTGGGTTATGCCGTGTTGATACATTTGGAGCGAGTTGAGCAGTTAAATAATAAGCCTTTGAGTGATCTTCCTGGTCCTAAATAATCATCAAATTTAATGACAGTAAGACTTCATAGCCAATTTATCACTTTACGATAAATTGGCTATGAAGTCTCCACTTCAACTGTTTCGATATCCAGGTTGCTTTCCAATGTTTTTTTAGCTTTCTCGGCTTCTTGTTGACGGGCCCACATACTTGCATAGGATCCGGCCTTTGCAAGAAGTTCAGAATGTCGTCCTTTTTCGATGATGCTACCTTTTTCTAATACAATAATTTCATCGGCATCAATTACCGTGGAAAGACGATGGGCGATTACTATGGCAGTTCTGTTTGCAGAAACTTCTTGTAGTGATTGTTGGATTTCTTTCTCAGTATGGCTATCCAATGCAGATGTGGCCTCATCAAAAATTAAAATTTTGGGATTTTTTAAAATAGTTCGAGCGATAGCTACGCGTTGTTTTTCGCCTCCAGATAGTTTTAGTCCGCGCTCACCAACACGGGTATTATAACCATCTGGGGAATCAATAATAAAATTATGTATAGCTGCAAGTCGGGCTGCCTCTTCAACTTCAGAGGGAGTTGCACTCGGTCGACCGTAAGAAATATTATAAAAAATAGTATCATTAAATAAGACGGTATCTTGTGGAACAATGCCAATCGCTGCTCTTACGGTATTTTGTTTAACTTCCCGGATATCTTGCCCGTCGATTAAAATACGTCCCTTGGTAACATCGTAGAAACGATAAAGTAGTCGCGAAATAGTGGATTTCCCTGCTCCAGATGATCCAACTATAGCTACGGTCTGTCCTGGCCTTACAGTTAGTGATACATTTTTGAGGATTGGGCGTTCAGGTTGATAGTGAAATGAGATATTTTCGAATATGACCTCACCACCGGTTAATTTGAGTTCTACTGCATCTGGACGATCTATATCATCCATATCGGTAAGAGATTGTTTAATCTCCCGATAAACAAATCCTAAGAAATTTAATGGAAGGAAAAGTTGGATCAGGTAAGTATTGACTAAGACAAAATCACCTATCGTCATTGTTTTGTCTTGCACGTCAAAACCGGCCATTATCATCAGCACGGTCATACCTATTGATATTACAGCGCCTTGGCCAACGTTCAATAATGAGAGTGAAACTTTACTTTTAATGGCTGACTCTTCATATGAACGGAGCGCGCGGTCAAACCGTTTGGCTTCATGTTCCTCATTACCAAAATACTTTACAGTTTCATAATTAAGCAGAGAATCGATGGCTCTTGTGTTTGCTTCACCATCCATTTTATTCATCTGGTGACTGCGATGGTCCAAAATATATAAATACTAACGGTAATGAACGTTATAAGAGCATACCAAATATTAAATAAGCCCCACATGATAGCGCAGACCAGCACTATTTCTAGTAAAGTAGGAATAACATTAAACAGCATAAAGTTAAGAAGAAAGTCTATGCCCTTAGTGCCTCGTTCGACGGCACGGGACAATCCACCGGTTTGGCGATCAAGATGAAAACGCATAGCTAATTTATGTAAATGCCTGAAAGTCTTTAGGCCTGCTTTGCGGATAGCTCTTTGCGCTACTTTGGCAAACACCGCATCACGAAATTCTCCGAAAGCAAGCGACAAAGTACGCGCTAATCCATATGAAAGTATGATACCTACAGGAACAATTATGATTTCTATTTTGTTATTGGAGATCGCGTCAATAGCTAGTTTATAAAGAATAGGTGCGCCTGCACTAATACCTTTGGCTAAGGCAAGAAATAAAAGGGCTATTAGAACCCGAAATTTCATTTCAAGAGCATCTTTGGGCCATAAGTATGGTATTAACGTTTTGAGCGTTTTTAGATCACTACGATGGACCTTGGGATTTTGTTCAGTGGTTTCTAAAGAACGCATCTATACTCCAGATTGGTGTGGTTATTTTATAAATCTTCGAACTTATTTTCGTTTGAGCAGGATTTCTTTTATTAAAAATAATTGGCAGTATCTATTATAGTAATGCAAAGGTTTAGGTGAATTATATATCCAATTTATATCTTGCATTAGAAAGTGCCTGATTGGTAATTAAGATCAGAATAACCCATCTTTCTGCCTTAATTCAGAATGCCTTTACTCGGTACGGTATATGATATGATAACCAAAGACCGTCTCTACTACTTCACTCATTTCTCCTATTTCTAGATCAAATGCAGCTTGGTCAAATTCGGGAACCATTGCGCCCCTACCAAAACTGCCTAAGTCGCCACCTTGACCCGCTGAGGGGCAGTCCGAATGTTCACCAGAAACTTGATCGAAAGATGTGCCACCCTCTATATCTGATTTTAGCGTTTCAATTTTCTTCATGGCGTCTTCAGCTGAAAGTTGGGTATTTGCTTGCGGTGCATCGGCATGATTAATAAGAATGTGCGACGCACGTATTTGGTCTGACATAATTAATTTTTCCCTTGTATCAAAATTAGAGTTGGATAGCAGCCAAGGCTGTTATATTTTGGTCATATAAGTTTGTATTCCTTATAGGATTGGCAGTTGATATAGTTTAAAAATCCAAAATATTCAACAGGTCGGTGGTAAAAACGTTTTGTAACAGTTTTTTTTAACGGCGAGACTTTCATGACCCTTAATCCAGAAGTGCAAAATATTATTGATGCGATGGCTAAAGCCGAAGCTGAGGGTCAGCCGCAAGCCCACCAAATGAGTCCAAAGGAGGCTCGGCAATTTTATTTAGATACGCGAGGAGCGGTAACACCTGAACCGCCTCAAGTTGATTTGGTTGCTGATATTTATATTGATGGACCAGTCGGTCTAGTACCCGTTCGTTATTATCGACCATTTGGCAGCAGTGAATCTGAATTTTTACCCGTAATGATCTATATTCACGGAGGCGGTTGGGTTGTCGGCGATCGTGATACACATGATGTTGTTTGTCGCCAGTTTTCTAATAATGGTGATTTTGCAATATTTAGTGTGGATTATCGTCTTGCTCCAGAGGCTAAGTTCCCGGCCGCAATTGACGATTGTTTTGCAGTTTTAAATTGGGCCCTCAAAGGCGCTGGTGGTTTGAAGATTAATCCCAAACAAATTGGTGTTTCAGGTGATAGCGCTGGCGGGACTATATCGACTGTTTGTGCTAAATTAGCATTGGATCAAAATACCCCAATCGTTTTTCAAGCTTTAATTTATCCAGCGACGGATATGCATATTAAGACGGAGTCACAAAAGAATTTTGGCGAGGGGTATTTGCTAACGACAGAAGCGCAAAATTGGTATCACGCACAATATTTATCCAGCGAATTGGAAAAAGATGATTGGCGAGCTTCTCCAATATTGATTGATGATCTCTCTGGTATGCCGCCAGCTTATGTAGCGACCGCAGGTTACGACCCACTTGTAGATGAAGGCAAGGCCTATGCCGAACGTCTAGTTGAAGCTGGCGTTCCGGTAACTTATAAATGCTATAAAGGTATGATCCATGGCTTCATTACGATGGGTAAAGTAATAAACGAAGCAAACTTTGCAATCGCTGAAATCGCTGAATACGCTAAGGATGCTTTTGGATGTAGTTAGTACGTCGATCTCTGAGTGATTTTTTATTGATTCTAGTTTTTTTTAATTTACTTTTACATGTAGGTTTAAAAGCAGGTCTGCGGACGGTACTATAAGTTATTAAAAATAAAAAGTTTATCAAATTGAAGGTTCTTGAGACTACCCAAATTTTGTTTTTTATGTCAGAATTTGACAATGAAGCAGCTGATTATTGGGTTTTGTTTATTGCTAGTTGTATTTCTTGGAAGCATGCGGGAAGGAATGAGCTTACCTCCGTGTCCAGTAGATATAAATCCATCACCTTCCCATTGGTCTGAATGTTTTGGAACTTATACCTATGCAAATGGTAATAAATATGAAGGGGAATATGAAAATGGCAAACGAAACGGGCAAGGTACTTTTACATTTGCGGATGGAGAGAAATATGTTGGTGAATTTAAAAATGGTGATTATCACGGCAAAAGTATTTATACATTCGTTAATGGTGATAAATATGTAGGGCAATGGCAAGGCGGTAAGTTCAATGGGCCAGGTGCTTTCTTTTATTTAGCAGAGAATCAGTTTAAGGGCGATAAATACGTTGGTGAATGGAAGGGTGGTGAATTTTTTGGCCAAGGGACGTATTCCTACTTAGCAGTAAACGAGTTTAAAAGTGATGTCTTTGTGGGTGAGATTAAAGATGGCAAGCCTAACGGGCAAGGTACCTATACTTTTGGCCCTCTATCAAAGTTTGCCGGCGACATTTATACTGGGGAAGTCGAGGATGGGAAGCCCAATGGACAGGGTATCTACACCTCTGTAAATGGAAAAAAATATGTTGGCGAGTTTCGTAAAGGTAAGCAGACTGGGCAAGGGGCCTACACTTTTGCCTCACCGTCAAAATTTGCCGGCGATATTTATGTTGGTGATGTTAAGGATGGAAAACCTAATGGGCAAGGAACATACACCTGGGGGCCTTCATCAGAATTTGTAGGCGATAATTATGTCGGCGAATGGAAGAATGGTAAAAAGAACGGACAGGGTATTTATACTTTTGCAGACGGCAGGATGCAGGAAGGAATTTGGGAGAATAATAGTTTTAAATACGCTCAAAGGCTCACACGACGCGGTACTGTCCAGAAAGCTCGTGAACAGTCAGCTGAGGTGAAGAAGGAATTAGAGGAACTTAAGGAATTACAAAAAAAAATGGCCGGGCTAGAACGGTGGAATACGCAAAAATCTGAGCGTATGGGGAATGTAGAACAGCAAAAAAAATCTATAGCGTCCGAGAACGATAAATCACTTTCTGGATCCCTTATTTCAAAACTACAAGAGTGGTGGTCCTCTTTATTTGGGACCGGCGCTAAGCCTTAGGATGTTTATGAAAATAGGTCATTATATATTTCTGTGTACTTCAATTTTATTTATTTCCAGTGTTTTAGCAGGTCAATCTATTTCTTTTTTTGATTTGGTAAAGCGAAACAGTCTTTTTTATAAAAAGTCTTCTGATGTTCCGTTTAGTGGGCAAGTTAAAGGTGTTAAGAATGGTAGGTTGCTGAATGGTAAAATTAATGGTCTTTGGATAACCTATTTAAAGAATGGTAATTTGAGTTACAAAGCCAACTACAAAAATGGAAAACGCGATGGGCTTTGGGAGTCTTATCATAATAATGGTAGGTTATATGAAGAAGGAAGTTATAAAAACGGAAAAAAAAATGGTGTCTGGGCAACTTACTTCAAAAATGGTCAATTAAGTTACAAAGCATCTTATAAAGAAGACAAAGAGGACGGACCATTTGATTCCCATTCTTCGGATGACGGCCGACTACTTTGGAAGGGATTTTACAAAAATGGAAAAAGAGCTGGACCTTGGGAGTATTATTACAAAAACGGAAAGATAGAGATAAAGGACTATTATAAACAAGGAAAAAAAGATGGTCCTTGGGAATATTATTATCCCAATGAGAAACTGCATTCCAGAGGTACTTACTTAAAAGGAAAAAGAGAAGGGCTTATGGAGTGGTTTCATAAGAATGGTACATTAAAAAGTAAAGGTAACTATAAAAAAGGAAGGCGTGAATACGGTCCTTGGGAGGTGTATAATATAAATGGTAAATTGAAATCCAAAGGCTACTATAAGAATGATAGAAAAGACGGACCCTGGGAGGTCTATGATGATGATGGACAGGTAGAAAGACAAACAAACTTTGTAAATGGAAAAGAGATTAAATAAGTTCGATTTAATTTCAACATTATGCGTATAAGAAGCTTTATATGTGGCGGTGAAGCCGACAATGGGTCATGTCAAGGTTTAGAGGAATTTTATCCCTTATTAGTGCCGTACTATATAGACTCTGATAATGGTTCTTTCTCCCCCAAGTGGTTTTTTGTCTGAAGGCGTTGGTGTGTTTTCTAATCTTTTATAGATTAGGTATTTTAGTTATTGATAACAGACAAAGTACTATATAGTAATCAACGAATAAATCAGTTGATAAATGACAGCCTAAGTCCTCAAACTCTCTTTTTGTTAGTAGAAAATTAAAATATCATGGTTTTTTTATTTTTTCATTAGCAATCCCATTTGACCAAATCTTATTGCAGGCTGGTCATCCTGAGCGTCAAAGTTTTCTAATGATGATTAACTTAACGGTCAGCGTCGCTTTGAATCTACTCCTAATCCCAATATTTGGACTGTTCGGTGCTGCTGTAACAACTGCAATTACATTTGTTTGTTCAGCTATTAGCGTCAATTTGGCTGCCCATAAATGGCTCGGTTATCGGCGGGGTGTGCTGCTGTATTAAATATTGTAGAATTAGAAATATTGTATTTTCCACTAAGGCTTAATTGATGTTAATACCAATTGATCCTGGTGAAGCATTTTGGCCCGATAATTATTTTCTTTGAGGTGCCGTTGGATGAGAAAGTACAGTTGACCGGTCCCATATAGCAATATATTTGCCTCGAAATTTTGCAACAAAATCAGGTTTTGGGCTATTCTCATCTATCTTGATACGAATTGAAATAATTTTTGCTCGCGGGGTTTTAGCCAGCCAATTTTCAATATGGCCATCTCCGGTCTCAATAATTGGTTTTTTCAGCTTTCCTAAAAAATGAAATTGCCCATGATATTTTCCGTAATAAGCTACGGCATATCCTTGGCGCTGAGCCTTGGCTATATAATTTGAGACCGATTGGAGGTCGTAACCGTAATCCATAATCGGTTTTAAAAATCCAAAGAGAGAAACGACAAAGATGGAACTTAGACCAGAAATTGCTAATAATCGGTTGCAACCTTCCTGTGGTGGCTTGATTAGCGAGAGTAATGCAAAACCAAAAAGTGGTAGCGCCCACCAACGATTTATGTTGGCAGTCCATTCTGAATAGTTTAGCCAGGCCCCCAACTCTGGCGAACTGACATATCCCAATAACCTCGGAAAAAGTCCTTTTTAGTAAGGCTTGCGATCGCGACAGCGCCTGTTATCGCTAGTGGTGGAAATATGGGTAAAAGATAGTGAGGTTGTTTTCCGCTAATTGCAGAGAGAATTATGATTGGCGCGATGCTCCAGATGAGCATGAGCCTGAGCCCTTGATTTGGTTTTTCTTTTTTATTAATTTCTCTGAGGTTAAGCCATAATTTTCGAAGGAGGCTCGGCCATAGCATCCAGGGTAATAATAAGATAGGTATAATTGCTAGATACCACCAAATCGGCTGACGGTGCGCAAATGATTGCACTATCCTTCCAGCAGACTGGCCCCAGAAAATAGCATTTTTATATTCCTCTCCGCCGGAAAACCCAGCAGGGAGTGCCCAGGCAAGAGCTATCCCGGCTCCAACTAAAACTCCAATTACCATTCCTAAATACCACATCACCCATTTTTGTTTTTGGCGGTTGATTGCCCAATAGCGATAGAAAATAAAAGCCAACCGCGAAACCAGCGGTTTTGCGAGACATCAATCATACCGTTGATGCCGACCAATGTCCAAAGCGTTAAGATTAAATCAAACATGGTCAGAGTTGTGTAAATAGCCCAGTAAAAATTACCAATTAGTAGGATAGGTACAATTAGATAGGCTTGGGTTTTGGGCCATAACCGGTGACAAGTGCTAGCACTTAAACCTAAACAAGCTAAGCCAAAAAGCGGAGCTATCAGGCGTGGCCACCAATCGTTGACCCCAAAAATTCCCCAGCCAGCATTGATAATCCAAAAAAGTAAAGGTGGCTTGTGGCTATAAGTACTTCCGTTGAGATGTGGTACAAGAAAGTCCTCCCTTAACCACATTTCCCAAGCCACTGCAATATAGCGGGTTTCATCTACCGGCATTAACGGGCGAAAGGACAGTGCTGATAAAACGAGGACTGTCCACATAAATCCCCAAACCCAAGGTTTTAAGCGTGAATAATCAAGCATAAGTCAAATCCAGTTATTCTTCTTTAGGTTTTACACCCTGTCATTTGAAAATACGTACTAATTACGTACCCCAGAGCAAAAAAATAGTAATAAATAGATCCACTGGAACACTACTTCTACACGACAGAGCTTAATTAGAAAACTAAACTATGTATGTCGCAATCGTTCCAAGATAACGTCAAAATCATAGGCCTATATTCTAGTCAGCAAAACCATAAGAGAAAAGACAACCAGAAAACCCTCATGAAATCAATAGGTTATATTCTAGGTTGAAATAGTTCAGAAGTTTTGAATGGTTGCAAAAAAATTGATTCTTAACACTGTTAAAATTTTGGAATTACTCCCATTCAAAAGTAAAGTAGAATTTTAATTATTTAAAAGCAGTAAGTTAAATGATATATAATAATTCTGTGTAACTTTTGTGTAAGTTTCTAATGTAAATTATTGTTCGAAAGCTGACCGACGTTCCTATCCGATTTCAATAGTCTACGTGTTTTGTGGTTACCCATTGAGCGGCACTTTTTCTGTGGTAAGTCTTAAGCGTAATATTTTTCATAATAGTTTTCTCTGTCTGATTTTATCATTCCGGCAGTCTCTTCGACAAACCTGTTTCTATCATCTCTTGTTTTAAAAACCCAAATGCAAACAGTATCTTTGCTGTGATAAATAGCTTTAAGTTCGTCGTCGATATCACAAATATTTTGAGGTATATCTACTTGAATACAATACATTTCTCTTCATTCCCACTCAATTGTTCCAGGCGGTTTTGACGTGATATCATATACGACGCGATTAATTCCCTGAACTTCATTAATAATACGGTTAGTAACGCGCCCAAGGAATTCCATATTAAAATGGTAATAATCTGCTGTCATTCCATCAGTTGAGGTAACAGCTCGTAATGCACAGACAAAGTCGTAAGTTCGAGCATCCCCCATTACTCCCACTGTTTGGACTGGAAGAAGAATGGCAAAAGCTTGCCAAATTTCATCATAAAGACCAGCTTTGTGAATTTCATCGAGGTAGATTGCATCCGCAAGTTGAAGGATTTTTACTTTCGTTGGCGTAACATCCCCGGGTAGGCGAATAGCTAGGCCTGGTCCGGGGAAAGGATGGCGGCCGACAAATGCCTTCGGGAGGCCTAGTTCTTTGCCTAGTCTTCGGACTTCGTCTTTGAATAGTTCTCGTAAAGGTTCAACTAATTTCATGTTCATCCGGTCTGGCAGGCCACCAACATTATGGTGTGACTTTATGGTAACGCTTGGGCCGCCATGGAATGAAATACTTTCGATAACATCAGGATAAAGAGTGCCTTGGGCGAGAAAATCTGCGCCGCCTATTTTGGTTGCTTCTTCTTCAAAAATATCGATAAAAGTTGCTCCAATAATCTTTCGTTTTGTCTCTGGATCGGTTATGCCGGCGAGTTTATCGAGAAATAAGTCACTTGCATCGTGGTGAATTAACTGAATGTTATAGTGGTCTCGAAATAAACTTACGACCTCTTTAGCTTCGTTCAGTCGCATCATACCCGTATCTACAAATACGCACGTGAGTTGTTTGCCAATTGCTTCGTGCAGTAAAACTGCGACAACAGATGAGTCAACACCGCCTGAAAGGCCGCAAAGAACTCTTCCATCATTGACTTGAGCACGAACCTTTGCAATCTCCTGTTCTTTAAAGGCCGCCATTGTCCAGTTGCCTCCACAACCAGCAATCATGTGAGTAAAGTTTTTTAACAGTGTGGATCCGTCAGGCGTATGTATAACTTCCGGATGAAATTGAACGGCGTAAAAGTTTTTATCATCATTAGCGATAGCAGCATAAGGAGCATTTTCAGATGTACCCACAATCTTGAAACCATCAGGTAATGCCTCTACTCGATCACCGTGGCTCATCCAGACTTGTTTCTCATTACCAACGGTCCAAATACCTTTAAATAGATTACAATCGGCAGTGACATTCAGTATTGAACGTCCAAATTCTCTCTCCTTTGAGCTCTTAACAGTGCCTCCTAATTGATCAACCATAGTTTGTTGGCCATAACAAATACCTAATATAGGGAGACCCATATCAAAAATTTCACGGGGTATTCGTGGTGTATCACTTTCGGTAACTGATGCTGGCCCACCAGAAAGAATAATTCCTTTTGGATTATAGTCGATAATGTTCTGTTTAGTAATCTTATTAAAGGGATGAATTTCAGAATACACGCCACTTTCGCGCACTCTTCGGGCAATAAGCTGTGTAAATTGTGAACCAAAATCGATGATTAAAATACGGTCTGTCATGAGACCTCTATTACCTTAGTGGGTTTATAAATGGAAGTGGAATTAAATGTGGTTAAGAAATTGATACGATTATATTACTAAACTATTCATACTTTATTTCGAGTAGGTATGGGAAAAACCCAAATTTAAGACAATTGAGGTCTACCAGATTCTAGCGCTCCTTCTAGATCAGACCAGCCATAGGCAATTTCTCTTACAACGGTACCCCATAGTTTTTCCTCGCGTTCACCAATGCGTTGACCTTTCATAACTTCGTAAAAAAAACGCGATGGATTTAGACTAAGCACCCAAATAATCGCTCCATTATAGCCTTGATCGATCATGATTTCAAAGAGACCGGCCAGCATTTTTTCGCCGTAGCCGTTGTTCTGGTGGTTCGGATGTATATAGAGTGTATATACTTCTCCGCTGTAGGAACTATTACGATCTCTATTGAAACCACAACTACTCACACCTATAATGCCAGCTTTTTCTTCTTCAATAATTATGATTTTTTCTTCGGCGTGCCCTCCCGCATGTCGGATAGCACGCGCCCACATCACCATTTGACGTTCAGTTGACATTTCAATCAATACTTTATCTGGTAGGATGCCTGCATAAGTCGAGCGCCAAGTGTCGACATAGACACTGGCTATGGCCTGGACGTCGTCTTGTTCGGCAGGTCGAATTCTAGTTATTAGTTTTCTCCAACACAGCAGTGAAAAACCCATCAGTATCATGCCGTGCTGGGGTTAAAGAAAGGTAAGTACCGTCAATTAAAGCGTTACTAGGGCATTTTATATCAAAAACGCGTTTCCAAATCTCTGGAATAGTTAGAGCTCTAAAGTTAGGGAATTGTGTTAAAAACCATGTTATTTGTTTTTCATTTTCGTCTGGTAGGACCGAACATGTTGCATAAATCAAGCGTCCACCAGGGATTACTAGATCAGCGGCTTGTTCCATTATTCTTTTTTGGAGTGCGATTAGCGCTTTGAGTTGATCGCGATTTAGCCGCCATTTTTGTGCAGGTGTTCTCCGCCATGCACCAGAACCTGAACAAGGAACGTCTACTAGTACTCTTTCTGCTGTTAAAGTGTGTTTCTTATAAAACGTATCATTATTGCCTGATAGATGATGCCTAGAGATATTTGTTAGGCCACTACGTCTTAATCTCGGCTTTAATTTTTTTAATCGATGTAAGTCAACATCACAGGCAATTAATGGGCCACCATCTTTCATAGCAGCTCCTAACGCTAGAGTTTTACCTCCACTGCCAGCACAAAGGTCAATAGTTTTTAAATTGGCTTTTGTTTCGACTAGTGCAGCTACCAGCTGAGATCCCTCATCTTGGATTTCAATAAATCCATCTTTGAAGGCTGACGAAGTTCTTAGATTAATCCGGTCTTTAACTTTCAAACCCAGGGGTGAAAATGGTGTTGCATTAGCGCTAATTTTATCTTTTTGCAATATTTGCAGAGTACGCTTGCGGTTACCTTTAATTGTATTAACCCTTAGATTGAGGCTAGCTGGTTGATTTAGTGCCCAAGCTTCGTTCTGAAAATTATTTCCCCAGTAGGCAGATAATATTTCAGCGAGCCAGTTCGGAAGTTCAGCTTTAATTTGAAGTGGATAAGCTGCATTCTCAAAAGACTTACCTTTAATTGTGTCAAGAAGTTCAATCTCGTCCATGACTAACGGTTTGGGAGAATAGCCCTTACCTTCGAATAATGAGATTATTTCGTTTTTTGAAATTTTCTTTATAAGGAAAAGGTCAACTATTACGCGCATGCGAGGTATACTCATGCCACTTAACCAGTCGAGGCGAGCTTCCTGACGCTGAATTCCGTATATCCGGTCTGTGATATTTCGGCGATCTTTAGATCCAATATAGCGTCGACCACGAAGATAAGATGAAACGACATCTTCAGCCGGTGAACTAGACCGTTCTATTTTTTCTAGAATTTCTATAGCAGCGGCAATCCGTGCTCCGGGTGTCATAAATGTTTAACTATCTAATCTATAATTGGGAGCTTCACGGGTGATTGTAACATCGTGTACATGGCTTTCTCGTAGTCCAGCAGCTGTAATTTTGCGGATCCGGCAACTGTTCTGCATATCAGAAATGGTTGCGTTACCGGTATAGCCCATTGAAGAGCGGAGGCCACCAACTAATTGTTGAATAACATCAATGACTCGGCCTTTGTAGGGGACCCGGCCCTCTACCCCTTCAGGCACAAATTTTTGGTTATCTGAAATTTCTTCCTGAAAATAGCGATCGGCTGAGCCCCTAGCCATAGCGCTTAAAGAACCCATTCCGCGATAAGACTTATATGATCGTCCTTGAAATAAAAAAACGTCTCCGGGGCTTTCTTCGGTGCCTGCAAACAGCGATCCAATCATCACACAGTTTGCTCCTGCTGCGATTGCCTTAGCAATATCGCCAGAGTACTTGATGCCACCATCCGCAATAATAGGAACGCCTAATTTCTTACAGGCGCTGGCGGCTTCCAAGATTGCGGTGAATTGAGGTACGCCGACGCCAGCAATCATACGAGTTGTGCATATTGTACCTGGTCCGATACCGACTTTAACGCAATCTGCGCCTGCATCGACAAGCGCTTTTGCCCCGTCTGCGGTAGCCACGTTGCCTGCTAGAATTTGCACCGAATTGCTATAGTTTTTGATTTTTTTCACGGAATCTAATACACCGGCAGAATGGCCGTGTGCCGTATCAACAACGATGATATCTACCTCTGCATCCAATAAAGCCTCTGCGCGCCCAAATCCTGCATCGCCAACACCTGTTGCTGCAGCGACGCGTAGGCGACCTTTGTCATCTTTGCATGCATTAGGATATGCCTGAGCTTTTTCCATATCTTTAACTGTAATGAGCCCAACGCAAGCAAATTTTTCATCTACAACGACGAGTTTTTCAATTCTATACTTGTGTAGCAGTCTTTTGGCTTCCTCTAGAGCGACACCCTCATTTACAGTGACGAGTGGTTTGCTTTTACTGTTTTGCGTCATTAGCTCTTTAATTTTTTGTTTAGGGTCAGTTGCAAAGCGAACATCACGATTGGTTAAAATACCGACTAACTTTCCATTCCGGTTCTCGACAACTGGAAAACCTGAAAACCCATGATGGTTCATCAAATTACGAGCATCCGCCAAAGTTGCAATTGGTTCGATTGTGATGGGATTAACAACCATGCCCGATTCAAATTTTTTCACTTTTTGAACTTCTGCAGCCTGTTCAATTGGGTCTAGATTTTTATGGATTACGCCGATTCCTCCAGCTTGAGCCATTGCAATTGCCAACGAATTTTCTGTTACTGTATCCATTGCTGCAGATAGAAGAGGAATACCCAGTTTGATTGATTTTGTAAGTTGTGTTTGAACATCTGCATCAGCGGGTAAGACATCCGATGCTGCGGGTTCAAGTAAGATATCATCAAAGGTCAGGCCATCTTTAATTTCCATGGGATTTGTGCCACTTCGTTGCTAGAATTGGCACACAATCATACAGGGAAAATTTATAAAGCCAAGCGATTAACAGACAGGATGAAGTTATCTAACTTTTAAGAT
>LWDU01041820.1_pt1 | contig 14241 bp, 13 predicted proteins | sample 727161 | NCBI WGS metagenome assembly LWDU01 (sample SAMN04566230, study PRJNA314399) | hydrothermal vent metagenome | isolation source: deep sea hydrothermal plume seawater | place: Mexico: Gulf of California, Guaymas Basin | collected 2004-07-11 | reverse complement strand
AAAAAATGATTGATTCACTCCCGGTAAAAGGGACACATATTCAAAAAATCATCTATGACGAGGGTTATCATATGTTATTGCGTGATTTACAGGGATGGCTTGTTCAATCTGATATAAACCTTTGGATTCATAATATATTAGTTGCCGATTCTAGCCATGTCATAGAAAACCACCAGGTCTTGTAAAGATCAAGTCCTTTTCTCAGCCTATTGCTAGTAGTTAAGCGTCATTTAATTCAAAGAAAACATTACAATGAGTGGATGGTCGATAATCATCTAACCACTCTAAGAACTGCGGTGAATAATTGGTGCTATTCAAAGTCAAGAATGCCGTAAGGGGTTATATTAACCCTAGATGTCGTAAATAGGTGAGGTCGAATTGGTTCGTTTACCTGCACTCTTACCTTGCTTTCTAGCCGCCCTCATTTTTAGTCTTTCAACTAAGGTTCTCATATAATGTACTACCCCCTCGTCCTGCAGCGGCAAGGAAAAAGTATCACTTACCTAATCGATAGTTGAGTGACTAAAAGACTGACTTTTACTCTTGCAATGAGTTATGTCATATTAATAACGACAGTCATTTAAATAATTGACGCAACATTGTAATTGGATCAATTTATCTGTTTAGCGAGTATAAAAAATGACCTTGGCAAACGTTATTTAGCTCTTCATACTCTTCCCTATCAGGGGGTGTGCTTAAAAGCATACGGTTAAATCAACTCTCTAGTCCAAGTAACCTTGCACGAAATAGTTTTAACTTCTCTTGAATCGCTAAGGTATTAGTGGGACCTAAGCGAATCATTTGTTTTTCAATACCTGATAACGCTTCATAATTGGGATTCGCAAAGTGGTACCGACTTAGTTTTTTTGTGAGTTGAATTTCTTCCCAAACTATTGGCGCAGCCAATATAGCATCAATCGATTTCAAAAGCATTTTATCTAAGGTGTAATCATTAGCGTGACTAAACTGTTCAAAAACAATTTGCATCAGTGATTTATACTCGCTGATAAAAACCATAACCGCATCAACATCCACCTGAGTAAAGGTAGTGACCAAATTGTCAAAACGGTGATAACCTTCAGGGTCGAGCATTAAAGCATCCCCTGACACTAAAATTGGAAATGAACTTTCTGGCTTTAAAAATAATCGGTGTTTGAAAATGATATCGCCTTGGGCAATATCATTAACAAGCGTGACAAAACGCTGTAACACATTTTCTTGACTGAACAAATGACCGGCCTTAAAATCAGGAAACAACGATACTAATGCGGCATGAATAAAATCATCACTGTCAGCTAGGGCAATTACCGGTGGCTTAATTAACACCGGCTCTAACATATCTTCTGACGCTATCCACTCATCGACAGGTTCCTCAGAAGATATGTCACTGATTGTAATTTTCTGCTCAACCACTAGCGGTTGAAATTCAGGTTTTGATTCCGCTATTGGCGTAACAGGCTTAACTTCAACGATCGGCGGTATAGGTACTAGCTCAGAAATCATGTCTTCTGAATCACCCTTTTTGGACTCATCCTCTCCCAGAAAAACAAAAAACACACCGCCACTAAGTAGTCCTAAAAAAACTAAAAACCGAATCATAAATTAATCCTTGTCACCACGGTCAAAAAAACATAACTAGCCTATAATATATTCGCTCAATACCCCGCATTAAGCGATATTTTAACCTAAATTAAAACAGGGTTAAACTTTGAGCATAATTTCTTGCTACCAAATAAAGCATGCCTATCTAACAGCCCTTGTTTCTTAAGGCATTTACATCCATGCTTTATCAACCGTTCTAAAACGAATGACTATCATTTATTCAAAATTGTTGAAATCATGCAGCCTCATAGCCTTTGATAATAGATTGCCTAACTCCAACAGGGAGTCTATATAGTTCCAACGAAAAATCGTAGCAAAAATTATCAAACCCTAAGTCAAAAAAATGACAACTCATCTTTCACCTCTTATGTAGAAATGTTCAAATAAATTAAAACACGCTTTTAGTAAACTAATTATGGGTAAAACATGAGGAACATATTCAACATATCTCTGCAGTATATAAAAGCAGGGAACTTTAAATTTCAATATGACCTCTAACCATGGGTAAAAGTATTTTATGGACAATTCCCATCGGTCTATCTCTGCATGATTTTAATTGTGCTATTAGCCGTAAGCATTGTAGTTCCACCCTATTACTTTTCATAACTTTTGAGCCTATACAAACTTAAAAAAATCTAACAATTAGTTATCACAACCATGATTTTGTTCATTCATTAAGAGGTGTAAAATGAGACTTGAAAAACTAGATATAAAAGACTTTGCCACACAATACTATCTGAATGAATATCTAGATGAACACAAAGGAGAACATTTACCAAAAGCATTACATATGCTTCAAAAATTACAAATTAAACTAACGGGTAATGCAATGACCTCTGAGGATTTTGAAATAGCGTTATCGAACGAAATACATCGACTTAAATACATTGCCTGTAAACAACAAACAGAAAAAGAAAGGCATGGATAACCTTCTTCACTGCCCTTTAAAATACTCTGAAATTGCTATTGAAAATAATTTTTATGCCTAAAAAAGGCACATTCAGTTTAATAATTCTGAGTGCGCCTTTCCTTTTTTAAGGGTGCGACTATTAAGACTAAACCTCAATTCAAAATAACTCCAGTTACGTAAGAAAAAGTATGTTATTTTTTCATCTAAAAAAACTAAACTTAAATATTATTTGTTATTTGTAGGGTCGAAAAATTCACCCCATTCTTGATCAGAACACCCGCTAAGAGTAGTGACAGATAATAATAAAACCACTACAAGTAATAATTTCTTCATAACTAAAACTCTCACCTAGACATAATAGTTTTAGACGCTTGGGTTTTACCAATAGTTCGTTTTAAATTCTTTGCAATTCCTTCTCTTCATTCACGTTCATCGTTGGTAATCCCGTAAAAGGAATTATTACTGAAATTAGCTATCTAATCTTTGTGCGTGAATAAACCGAATCCATCCTGTTTTCTCCTTCTAGTGGGTGGCGACGATTTCAGCTTAACTGCAACGCATAAGAAAGGGTGTATTCCGTTTTTTTATGGATGCGCCCTTTCGAACACCGTAGAATTAATTAAAAAGGCACAGGACAATCCTGTCAAAATGCACCTTGTGATATGAAAACGTTTAACGCCGCTAATTAGTCGCCCCATACTTCTTCAGCCGGTCTGTTTTATACAACCGATATCAAAACCAAGAGGCTGTGACAATAACAATAAGGGTGACAGCAATACCATAAAGAAGGCCAAACAAAAACTCCCTTTTAGTAATCGAAGAAGAATGTTCATTTGGTTCCTCATGTTTTAAATTATTCATAACATCGCTCCTAAAATTATATTAAGTCCCGTAAAACATAAATAACAAAACAGCCCAACAATGATTCGACAACATGAACCTGAAATTAATTACTATAATTTGAGCAAGACCAGTCAGTTTCAACAAGCCTTGCCTCCCACGTCGATGATTTAAGCTACTGCTTTTTTATCTTCAATCATCTCTTGACCCGAAGTAATCTTAATTTTACGGGGTTTTAATGCCTCAGGGATCTCTTTCAGCAGATGAACCGTTAATAGCCCATGTGTAACCGTTGCTTCGGTTACCTCAATATGGTCAGCCAAGTTAAACTTCCGCTCAAACGATCGAGAAGCAATGCCTTGATAAAGATAATTACGACTATCAACAGCAGTTTGTTTCTTACCTCGTACTATTAAAATGCCATTTTCAACCTGTATATCTAATTCATTTTCTGCAAAACCTGCAACCGCCAAAGTAATGGCATAATGATATTCATCCATCGCCTCAATATTATACGGTGGATATTTAGGGGAGGTTTGTTCGGTACTTAACGCGGAGTCTAACAACGATGCAAAATGATCAAAGCCAACCGTACTACGGTATAGGGGAGATAAATCAATTCTAGCCATAACTATTCTCCTGTCAGAAGCAATAAAATTTAAAAAAACCTGATCCACTCTGAGACTCAGGTTTAATTAAGATATGGCGACACCTTTTTTCTTTTCAAGATTTTTATTAAAACTTTTTTTTAATAAAAAACTTACTGTTGAACTTTAATATCTAATCGTCATTTAACAACGCATTTTCTATACCAAAATAGTCAACTTTATTGTCAAAAATACGCCCCTAAACATTGACTAAAAACTGTACAGCATTGCTACTCTCATAGGCGCCATCACATCGACGCACTTTCCCACACACTTATCCATATTGTTTGCGGAAAAGAAAAAACATTCCTTTTACAACCTACATTTTCTATGTTGCCCAAAAACACAGGAATAGATCAGATAAAAACCACTGGGCAACGCTTTAAGAAGCGTTTAACTATTAGCAACACCTGCCAGGAACAAAACATTAAAAGACTGACAGAAGGACTTTCGCAAAACACTCATCCCTCATGTTAACATGCGGCTGTCAATGCCGGCCCTACTAAAAAAGAACTCCAATCATTAACCTTTTGTGGCAAGTGCAGTACGGTGAAATCACCATACCATGCTCAGCATGACACAGGGGATCATTAAGAAAGTATTAGCACTCTATAGCACACTCACGAAGAAAGTGATGAATCAGTGGGTAAGTATCGCTGAGTTCATCTGCTTCTTTAGCGGTTTGTGGTAACCAGTCGTTTTTTATGTTCATTACATCATCGGCTGAAGACCACTTGCCAAAACACGACATGCTGGGTTCTATATACTCTGCATAGATTTCAAAATTAAAATTCCCGTGGAGGTTCTCATATGCTTTTAAAGGTGGATATCCAGAGGTCATAAAGGTTACCTCTACTTTAGTGGTGTTGGAATCTATTTCCAATCTTTCACTGTCATTACCAAAATCGCTGACACCCGAGTAAGAGCGATTCGCAAATGCTTGTATCTTTTGGTTATTGTACGCATCAACAAACTGCTCAATCATATGGGGGTCTTTGTGTTTTATCTGCATCTTATTTACAGTATAGCTTGTCATTTTAACCTCCCCTTTTTATAGCCAACTAAAATAACATCGTGATTTGTGTATGAGTCAAGATCTAGCGTTACTAAACAATAGACGCCGTAAATTTTCAAAAAGGTTCATAAATTTTATAAAATCTCTAAATCTGTTAGAGTGATTGTGAGTTTTATATAAGTTATACAAATAGAACTAAATCCAACATAAAAAAAGAACAATAAAAAATCCATCATTTAACAATATAGCTTACCTGACTGTGCAGGGAAACCTCAGTGTGGAAAAAATAATAGATTCTTTAGCGTTGCTAATGGATATACACCTACCAACCCTAGACCACAATCTTGAAGTAAATGAAGTCCATTCACTAGATTTCATTAACACGGACCGTGGGACTCTGGGGTTTAGCACTGGCAACCATCAAAATATACGCCTTGACCTTATCAGCGGTCGCTTCACGAACCACTTCGCCTGACAGGCGCTTTTTACCCGCCTCCATAAAGTCTTTTGAACAGCGGAAATAAACATTGGGATTAATACCTTCTCGTCGACAACTCAGCAATGCTATCTTCTACTCGCAGACCTTCCAGTACAATACGAATCTTTTCTTCGGCTGAGTATTGTTTACAAGTGTGCTGAAAGATATCGCGCACGTTCTTTTCTACACTTTTTTCCATCCGTTGTTGACACTCAGTAAAGTTAACTATGAACTAAAAGTACCTCTTAGGCAATTAGACACTATGGGTCCACATAGCGATGATGGGATAAATGAATAATCGACCCAGAAAATGTCTTGGGATTAACCGAAATGTTGCATTTACTCGTTGAATCCACGTAATAAAAAATGATAAACCCATATTTTATAGTGTTCAAATACTTGATCACATCGATTTAATTAGGTTAACTACTCATTTTACTTAACGCATAATGTCATAGTGGTTTTACAGAAAGAATTGATTAAAAAGTCTGCACTAGTCAGTTGCGAATGGCTACAACAAAATCTTGATACTGAAAATCAGGTTATTTTGGATGCAACTTTCTTTTTACCTAGGCAACAGCGCAATGCCAAGAAAGAATATCAACAACAGCACCTTCCCGGAGCACATTTTTTTGATATTGACGAGGTTGCCGATTTGTCTAACACTTTGTCACATATGTTACCTAAAGCAGACTATTTTTCTGCTGCCGTTGGAAAAATGGGGATTAGCAACAATACACTGGTGCTCATTTACGATAATAATCATTTTTTTGCTGCGGCCAGAGTCTGGTGGATGTTTCGGGTTTTTGGTCATAATCAAGTCCACATTATTGATGGCGGTCAAACACGCTGGAAGCAATTAAATTACCCCATGAGTTCTGAACAGCCTACTTCGATAACAAAAAACTTTAAGGCACAATACTGTTCGGAACTGGTTTTTAACTTAAAGGAAATGAAATTTATACTGACAAGTAAATCACGGCAAATTATAGATGCCCGGTCAACTGATAGTTTTTTAGGGCAACGAAGATTGGCCGAAGCCGCACTTCAACCCGGCCATATCCCCGACAGTATAAATATCCCTTATGCCCATTTAATGGACAGTACCCAAAAAACTTTATTTTCAGATCAAACATTACAATCACTTTTTAAGCACGCCCATATCAATCTTTCTGACCCTATAGTCACGACTTGTGGTTCTGGCGTTTCTGCTGCGGTACTAGCGCTGGCTTTATACCAAATTGGTTGCAAGGATATACCTGTTTATGATGGCTCTTGGGCTGAATGGGGAAGACAAGTAGACACACCGAAACACACTAAAAAATTGCATGAAAGATAAGTAATGTTTTTAAAAACGTAGCTATCACAGCATTGCCTGTCAGCTAATTGACGTGCTTATTGCCTTAATAGCAAGACGTTATCACGGCTAGTACCATTTAGCCAATTAGGGGCTATATTCTGATTTTAAAGAATTCTTTGAGTAAAAATCTGTCCAGTAAATACCGGGAGTATTTGATTGCCAGATTTGCCCATTAATTCTACGCTCTTGTGGGGTTGTAAATCGGTATTGATAAATCAATGCCCTTACGTAATTGGGCGGGGTTGTTGGGAACGGATTACCAGCCAATAGTGCAGTGACCTGCGGTGATCCTTCCTTTATTCGCTTTATAAATGAAAAAAACCAACCGTCAGTTGGTCTTTTGTCAAGCGCTTGAAACCACATCAGCCAATCAAGCCTTGGCTGATGTGGAACTACCCAAGTTAATGCTTTCTCAACATTTCCCGGTTTGTATTTGAAATGGTATGGAAACCATATATTTCCATCGTTAGAACCTTCAATAATAATTTCCCGACGAATTGTAGTCATAACCGCAAACGGGCCGTAATTATTAATGATAGATAAATGTTTTACCGTTTGCTGTAGCATGGCCAAGGGTTGTATCACTTGTTTTCTGGTGCTTGCCTGCCATACATCTGCTCCACACACCATTAAGACAACAGCTGTGAAAACAACTGCGCTTATATGAGCCTTTAGCCCAGGTAAACGACTGCGAAGATAGATATGCTTGACCATATTTTTGGATAAAAATTGCGTAACATCACGGTCATTGAATAGAAATAAACATAAAATGATTACTAAAAAATTAAAAAAACCATAGTTACCCGTCAATATAATAAACAGTTGTAAAATGACAAAACATAAAGCTGCTAATGACCTGAACTTACCCGGTATAAACATTAAAACCGGTACAATAAGTTCAATAAAAAACACTCCTAGTACTGACAGTTTATGAAACCATTGCGGTAAATGATGTGCATACCACGCAAAAGAACTAGGAAGTGGCTGTGTTTGGTAATAATAATTTAATGCTGTTAACCCGGACCAATTAGGATCACCACTTGCCAGTTTTACTACACCTGACATAAACATAAACCGCGCCAAAAGAAATTGGTATAAAAAGACAATCCATCCCGAACCCCAAGTCAAAAAAATTGCCAAAAAACCGACTTCCAAGAGCAACCCATCCCATTGGAAAGCAGTAAAATCCTGACCTGCAAAAGCAATAGATAAATACAAGATATAACAGACAAGCAAGGATAAAGCGCTAGCCCTATCAATAAACAACGAAGTCGCAGAAATAACACCAAAATAACAAACCCACAACAGAGCAGAGTCGGAGGCGGTAAACCAAAATACTGATGGGAAAAACCAATACTTTTGGTTTGGAATCACATTGCTCAACTCCTGTAATTTGACTTCAATAGGAAGTATGCCGTGTGTACCAATAAGTCCTTCAATTTGTACAGCCATTGAGGCAAATGCAAAGATATAAATCAATGCCAAAAGACGCAAAAAGATCCAGCTTATGAATCGGCAATCCACAGATAACTTAAAAAAAAACAAATTGTACTTACCTCTCAACTTCAACGCTATGACTGGATAACAACCTCATGGTTCTCCTTATCAGTGCTAAAAATCACTACCCTTATTGTCAGTGAAAATAAAAGTGTCATATAACTAACGCTCAAAATTATTTCAAGGAAGCATTATACTTCGGTCTTCTTTATTAACTGAGACTAGGGTCAGCCGTATTTTTACCTTGACCCAAGCCCACTTCATGGGCGAGGACCTCCCAGATTATCGCTAATAAACTATCAGGATTTAGTGATATTAAATCAATCTCACATTCCACTAGCCAGCGAGTGATTTCAGGAAAATCAGAAGGTGCTTACTCATAAATACCTACATACTTACCTTTTTTCTTTTCAAACATTAATAGTCATATCAATTAATTTTAATACTGCCTCGTTTCTCTCATCACAATGTTTAAAAAAACTATTTTGCCAAGAGCGCATTAGCGGGTATTTCACACATCAACATCACCATAAAGCCATTTGTACCACGTTTTAAACCTTTCTCCTCCAACAATCTTAAGACGCACAACGCCTCTTATACCATTCTGACAAAATGGATCATTAAATGAACATTATTTAAACCTATCTCTTCACGAACTTTTTTAATAGCGTTGCATTCTAAAACCAAACCATCATGAAACTCATGAGAAGGACGGCGACAAGCCCCGCGGTAACCAATCATTGGGTTTTCTTCAGCCGACTCATATAACTGACCACCCAATAATTGTGCATAGTCATTGCACTTAAAATCACTGCTTCGGACAATAATAGGTTGGGATATACCATAGCTGCAATAGAACCCACACCCTCGACTATACGTGATATATAAAACACCGTAGGACTCTCATAGCCTTTAATACGCTCAGATATTTGTTGACGTAAGTTCTTATCAATACCATCAAAACCCAATAATGATTGTGGGTGTATGCCTATAGTGCATCGCCCTGCGTTTGTCGATAAAAAATAACCCTGTTTGTAACCAACGAGGCATAAATATACTTGTAACTGTTTAAAAGGTTATCGACTCCTCTGAGATTAAGATGCGTTTAAAGTTGCCCTGCAAAAGAGGTATTAGGTGAATCCTCAGTAGTTGCAGAACGCCTAACGGCCAGTTCCGGGACTATCTATTGCCAGTTCCTGATACACCTAGGTGATTTCTACGACCCAGGTTGGAGGCATTTCTGCTTGGGTAATCCACTGTCTAATTTTAGAACCGATATCAACCAACAACTCGACATTATCGTTGTCGATACTTTTCAAGGCGTTGATTATTTTTTTTGTAAGATTGTTATCTTAAAAATAAGCGGCAACCGTAGTAGCAAAACCATTAGGAACCCTAACTCCAGCCCCAGCAAGTTTCCGATACCTTTCACCCTGTGAAGCATTCTTACCACTCACAAGAGGAACATCATCTATTCCCAATTACGAGAATCTCCGAATGTATCGCAAGCACCGGTTTTTTTAACCATTTGATCCCCTCTTACGAGTAGTAAAATAGGAATTATTTCTTTAATTAAATACGCTATCTACATCCGGGGTTTTATGTATAAATTTTATTAAATACCAACGGCCACATAAGCCACAAATCAATACTCTGTATATTTCGGACAACCACATTGCAAATGCCGGTCCCCATATTCATTATTAATTCGTCCCACTGGGGGCCAGTATTTATCTTCATGATAATGAACAGCAGGAAAAAAAGCCTGTTGTTGGGAATAAGGGTAGTGCCAATCTGTTAATAATAAATAAAATGAATGCGGGGCATTATGTAGTACATTGTTAACCCGGCTAACACGTCCCATTTCAATATCTTTAATTTCCTGTCTTATACAAATTAATGCCTGACAAAAGCGATCTATTTCCTCCTTACTCTCACTTTCAGTAGGTTCAATCATCAAGGTTTGAGGGACAGGGAAAGATATTGTTGGAGCATGAAAACCAAAGTCAATTAAACGTTTGGCAATATCTTCAACAGTGACATTACAGCTATTCTTAAATGGCCTACAATCAATAATACATTCATGCGCGACCCAACCATTTTTCCCGGTATAAAGTATTGAGTAGAACGGTTTCAGCCGCTTGGCGATGTAATTAGCATTAAGTATTGCTGTCAGTGTTGCTTTTCTTAAACCAACCGCACCCATCATCGCAATATAGGCCCATGAAATTGTTAATATACTGGCCGACCCCCAAGGGGCGGCAGCTATTGTGCCAATTGTACCTTGTGAATTTTTATAAGGATTAATGCCTTTTATTATAGGGTGGTCAGGTAGGTAAGGGAGCAGATGATTTGCAATACCAATAGGGCCAACACCGGGGCCACCGCCACCATGGGGAATACTAAAGGTTTTATGCAAATTAAAATGCGCAACATCGACGCCTATTTTGCCCGGTCGGCTTAATCCCACTAAAGCATTAAAATTAGCCCCATCCAAATAAACCTGACCACCGTGTTGATGAATTATTTTACACATTTCACAGAATGATTCCTCATATACACCATGGGTAGATGGGTAAGTAATCATTAAGACAGCTAAATTTTCAGAATACTTTGCTACCTTACAAAGTAAATCCTCCATACTAATATTACCATTGTCATCACAAGATAGTACCACCACTTTAAAGCCTGCCATCATTGCACTGGCTGGGTTTGTTCCATGAGCTGATGCAGGTATCAAACAAATCTTGCGCCTTCCCTCCCCCTTAACCTGATAATATTTTCGAATCACTAATAAGCCGGTATATTCACCTTGTGACCCGGCATTAGGTTGAAATGAAAAGGCATTAAAACCAGTCAGATCACATAACATATCATCTAACTCTTCAAATAACTGTTGATAACCCATAGTCTGATAAAGTGGAGCAAACGGATGTAATCCATTAAAATCAGTAGAAGAAATAGCCAACATTTCAGTTGCCGCATTCAGTTTCATCGTGCAAGAGCCCAAAGGAATCATACTACGGTCTAAGGCGATATCCTTACGGGCCAATCTGCGTAAATAACGCATCATGCTGGTTTCAGAATGAAATTTTTCGAATACAGGGTGTTTTAGTATGGGTTTATTCCGCATCCCATGCTGAGGAATACAATCAACCACCTGCGTATCCAGAATATTAATAACAGGTTGATCGTCTGTCGGTGAAGAAAATATATGCCACACTGTGCGAATAATATCTCGATCTGTTGTTTCATCAACTGAAATAGCCAAATGATCCACATCAATCATTCGTAGATTTATTTTTGCCTCCTGAGCTTTGTTGATAATCCCTCTCGCTTTGCCTGGAGTATGAATAACAAAAGTATCAAAAAAATGTTGCGTCAGGATACTGTAACCCAGTTGCTCAATCCCTTTTGCTAATATCTGGCTATAACGATGGACTCGTCTACTAATGAGAAATAAACCACGTGAACCGTGATAAATAGCATAAAAGCCTGCGATAATCGCCAACAAAACTTGTGACGTACAAATATTGCTAGTCGCTTTGTCACGGCGAATATGTTGTTCTCGGGTCTGTAATGCCATACGTAGGGCTATTTGACCATGACAATCTTTTGAAACACCGATAATTCGGCCTGGTATAGAACGTTTAAAAACATCTTTAGTCGCAAAGAATGCTGCATGCGGCCCCCCATAACCCATCGGCACACCAAACCGCTGTGAGTTACCAACAACAATATCAACATCATAATCAGCCGGTGATTTTATCAAGACCAAGCTGAGTAAGTCAGTAGCAACAGTAACCAGTGCTGACTTTTCATGTGCGCAACACACAAGAGCACGTAGATCATTTATTTCACCTGTAGAGGCTGGGTATTGTACTAATATAGAAAAAAAATCATATTGATCTAATTGTTTAAACGGGTTTCCTATAAGGACATTAAAACCCAAAGATTCTGCTCGGGTTTGCATTACGGCAATAGTTTGCGGGTAGCAATTTTCATCAATAAAAACAAGGTCAGATTTGTTTTTTGATAACCGACGGGACATTGCCATCACTTCGGCCGCAGCAGTTGCTTCATCAAGTAAAGAGGCATTGGCCAAATCCATCCCTGTTAAGTCACTCACCATTTGCTGAAAAATCAGTAAAGCTTCCAATCGTCCTTGACTAACTTCAGCCTGATAGGGAGTGTAAGCGGTATACCAGCTTGGGTTTTCCAGAACATTTCGTCTAATGACGGCCGGCATAATGGTATCGTAATACCCCATGCCGATGAGCGATATAAAGACTTTGTTCCGCTTACCCATCTTGCATAAATGCTTGATGACAGCAGTTTCACTAATAGTGTCCGTCAACTTCAATGGCTCATGATTCAAAATGTTACTGGGAAGAACCACATCAATTAAATCTTCCAATTTTTCCAAATCCAATTCGGCCAACATTGCACTTATTTGTTGTTGATTATTACCAATGTGCCGGTGAATAAAATCACCTCGCATTTCCAGATCATTTAAGGCAAGTTTCGATGCTGACATCAGTTCCGCCTGTGGTATCGAGGATTAACAAAAGGAAGGGGCGTTACCTGCATAGCAATTGTCTTATTTCTGACATAGGCATACAAGGTGGCATCTGAACATTGGCCATCAATCAATGCCATTGCAATCGGTTTATTTAATGAGGGTGAAAAACGACCACTGCTAATCATTCCCACAATGCGGTGATCTGAATCGTGTATGGATTGGTGTTCTCGAACCGGAATTCTTCCTTCCACTATAAGCCCGATCCTTTTACTAACCGCCCCTCGTTGCAATTGTTCCCGGATTATTTTTTCACCTGGGAAATTTCGCTTGTCTTTATCAATAAGCCAATGCAAACTCGCTTCAACTGGCGTGATAGTGTCCGTAAGTTCATTACCATAAAGACAAAATCCTGATTCCAGTCGTAAAGTGTCTCTGGCCCCTAACCCCATAGGTTTGACCTGTTGAAACGATAAAAGCAACTCCGCCATTTCTCGTGCATAATGATTAGCTACTGAAATTTCAAAACCATCTTCACCGGTATACCCGCTCCGGCTAATGATACATTTAATACCCTTAACTTTTGTTTTCACCGTTTGCATATAATATAATTGACAGGCTTGGTCTGATAATTGCGCCATAACAATCTTAGCCATTGGACCTTGCAAAGCAAATAAGGCTTGATCTGACAATACCTGCACATTCAATCTGCTTTTTAAATAAGCAAAGTCTTTTTCTTTACAGTTGCCATTGACAACAATCATCAAATCATTATCCAGTCGTGAAATCATAAGGTCATCAATAATCCCGCCTGAGGCATTGGTCAGTACGCTATAACATTGATGACCCTTGGCAAGATTATTTAATGCGCTCGGAATTAACAAGTCTAGCTTTTCCATAATATTAAGGCCTCGAAGTAAACACTGACCCATATGAGATATATCAAAGAAACCAACTTGAGAGCGACAATGCAAATGTTCCTTAATAATACCCGTGGGGTATTGAACTGGCATTTGATAACCGGCATAAGTCACCATCTTTGCATTTAATGACCGGTGAAGATCATATAAAGGTATTTGTTTCAAATCAGACACCCGATAGATTTATTTCTACTTGTTTGATGTAAAAGTTAATCCCGGAATCCTACCCAAAACCGTGATAACGGTTGAAAGGATAATGCGCAAGTTCTAGGTTCATAATATGACTACTTGACTCCCTTTATGAGGCAACCCTTTTCATATATGAATCAGTAACTTAAAAATCAATCCTATGTCGTTCCCCTCAAAGCAAAAGTCCTCCTTTGGATAAGCCGAAAATGTAATCGCCCACTCCTTTTACATAAAATCTACAAAATTGTAAAATATTTACTTACA